>Ga0182027_10012422_pt1 | contig 11959 bp, 2 predicted proteins | sample 712E1DmetaG_FD_121300 | JGI IMG/M metagenome (GOLD analysis project Ga0182027, IMG submission 121300) | Permafrost microbial communities from Stordalen Mire, Sweden - 712E1D metaG (Illumina Assembly) | ecosystem: Environmental > Terrestrial > Soil > Wetlands > Permafrost | place: Sweden...
CCCGCCCTGGCCCGCGTGCTTTGCGCCATAGACATCGGAAGCGACGACATACGGCTCAATCCCGTAATCAAAGGCTTTAATCTCTGTGCGCGAACGCTCGATCGGGTTGATAAGTTTGAGCAAAATTTCGGCGTCATCGATATTCCCGATCGCAGCATACGATTGCACCGCCCAAAGAGCCGCGTGGTTATATTGGGCGCCATTTTCCCGGATCCCGGCCGGATAGTCGCGGATATAGCCGGGATCCATCGACCCATTTTCCAGCGCCGGATCAATCAGGGAGAAATAATTTTCTTTCAGAAGCATTGCCGACATTGACCGATGCGCCGTTCTTATTTTTTCTTCATCTCCGTGCCCGGATAGAACCGCCCATGATTGCGCCACAGAATCTATTTTAAATTCTTTGGCCGATTTTGTGCCAAGAAGCGCGCCATTGTCAAAGAATGCCCTGCGATACCATTGATTGTCCCACGCCGATCTATCGATCCCCTTCTTTATCGCCTCGCGCGTTGCCGCAAATTTATCCATCCGCTCGATTTGGCCGCGGTCTTTTAGTTGGGGCAACGCGATATCAATCAACCGCAGCAAAAACCAAGCGACCCACACGCTTTCCCCTTTGCCCTGATCTCCCACCCGGCTCAATCCGTCATTCCAATCGCCAAGACCGATAAGGGGTAAGCCATGAATCCCCAATTCGGAACTTTTTTCGATCGCACGCATGGCGTGTTCAAAAATTGAGGCAATCTCCGCGGAAATTTTAGGAATTCCGGTCCATTCTTTTTTCCCGGCAAACGCTAATATCGGCCCTTCAAGGAAGGGCACCTTTTCTTCGAGAATGGAATTATCACCGGTCGCTTTGACGTATTCGAAAAGCGCGTAGGCAAGCCAAAGCTGGTGGTCGGATAGAACGGTCCGGACTCCGAACATATTGTGGTCGTGCCACCAATTAAGAGCATCCCCTTCCTTGAATTGATGCGCCGCGGCCTTAAGAATAAACTCGCGGACAAAGGCCGGATCCGACCAGATCAAAACGCAAACATCCTGTAATTGGTCCCGGAAACCATACGCTCCCGACGGCTGGTAAAAACCGGTCTTGGCAAAGATTCTTGAGGCCAATGCTTGATAAAGCAGCCATCCGTTCATAAGAAGATCAGTGGATGGATCGCCGGTGTTAACGGTTACCGCGCTTGTTTTTTGCTTCCAGAAATCCTTCACTTCGATAAGGGACTCCTCACACTGACCGCTATTTTCCCAAGATAAAGCAAGTTGACGCGCTTCGTCAAAAGAAGCCGCGTCGCCAATAAAGATCGGTACCTTGATCTCTTCTCCGGCAGGAACAACCACCTTCAGCGACAAGGCAACGCAATTCTCCAACCGGCACGCCGCAGAGTTCGACAACGAGGCTTTCTTCAAGGCCTGGGGCGATTCATACGAACCGAACCGCCCAATGAACTCCCGCTTATCGTTGGTCCAGCCGATCTCGCCCAATGAACCGCCAAATGACGCGAAAGCCGTTCTGCCGGGCATTTGATTCCTGAATCCGTCGCCAAAAAGCATGACCTGGGCACTCGCGTCATATTCGCAAAAAATCCGGTCGCGGTTATTATCCCTCAATATCCCGGTGGACGGTTCGATATAATGGTAGAGAGTTAGGCGGCGGTCCCGGCCGCTGATGTTCTTCAAAGACAACAAGCTGATCTTGACGGTATCGCCGCGAGGAACAAACACCGTCAGTTTCTGCTCAATGTCGGAATATGAATTTTGGAACGAAGCATACCCGAATCCGTAGCGGATCAAAAACGGTTCCTTGGTTTGCACGGGAAGCGGCGTCGGACTCCATATTTCACCGGTATCGTCATCGCGCAAATAAATGATCTCGCCGCTCCGATATCGCAGCGCCTCGTTGGTCCAGGCGCTTATCCGATTATCATGGCTATCGTGCGACCAGGTATATGAAGAACCCGAATCGGTTACGACCGTGCCAAAATTTTCAAAAGCGATGATCTGGCTCCAGGGCCGCGGCGGCATCCGATCGGAAGCGACGGTCATCACGTATTCGCCGGTATTTTTATCAAAACCACCCCATGAATTGTAAAACATTAAGTCCGGGGCGGCCAAACCAGAATGTTCGCGCTCAAATGGTTTTGACAAAGCGACAAATTTTTGCGCGGGCGCGTTTTTCGCAGGTTTGATTTTTTGGTTCACTGTTTCAAAAAGAGTTCCCCTTTTGCCGTCCATGACAAACCGGGCGATGGCAATAATCGCCGCGCGATCCTCGGCGGAAATCGAATCGGATTTCACCTGGTAAATGGAACTGCCGCCCTTTTTTGAAACCGCATCCTTGGCCTGGCGGATCATAAAATCAACCTCGTCGTCCAGCAACTTAAGATAGCTACCCGGCTGGGTGTTTAAAACCACGATATCTATTTCTGTCCCTTTTGATTTCCAATACCCGTAACACTGTATCGCCTGCTTTAATATCTGCATATCCTCAACGTCGCGGATAAAGAAAAGCGCGAGCGGATAATTCCCCGATATTCCCAGTTTCCAAAGCGAATTTATAAAGGGCTCTCCGGATTTTTTATATAAAAATTCCCTTGCCGATCCGGTAAGGACCTGGGAAGCGATATCCTGGAAAACAACGCTTTGCTCCTGGGATATCCCCATTGCCCGGGTAAACAGGGAGCTCGCCGGGATCGCGGATGACGTGACCGTATGCGCACGGTTAAAATTTTTATACTTTTTAATAAGGCGTCGGATTTCTTTGTAAGATTCGGCGGCAATCTGCACCCACGCCACCGACACTTTCTCGCCGGGACGGATATCGATTTGGGAAACAATGCGGGACGCGGGATCGAGCGGCACCAAAGCCTTTTCATTTTTTTGCAACGCCAAATTCAAGGGAAAAGACGGGCTTTGCGCAAACCGGCCCAAAGATTCCCGGCGGGAAGCGGTAAGGACGAAAGGCTTTTTAAAATATTTTTCCGATACCAGCATCTGGGCGCAATAAATTTCTTTGGTCCTGTCCAAAGGATGCGGCCGGTAAAAAATTACCGCGTTGTCTTTGGCGTCGATTTCGGCGCGAACGAGAAGATGGTGGTAATGCGGATGGTGAAAAATTTGCATTGGCTCGGCTAAAGAAACTTCGGCGTACGCCATCAAATCAAAACTAAGCAATGTTGATCCGTTATTGCGCAGAGAAAGTTCCCGCACTTCAACCGGCAGGCGCGGGTCAACGGAAACCGACAAAGCGCTGTCAAAAATATCGCTAAACGACAGAAACTCAACCTTATTTTCATGGAATATGGCTTTCTGGCGATGGCTGGACTGCATATCCCGCGGCGAAAGCGGATACACGATTTTCGTTGTTCTATCCAAAAGGAAAAAGGACGCGCCCGCGGCTTCAAATTCTTCGTCAAGGCTGGGCCGGGTGAGCGCAATCCCTTTGTATAGGCTCGTACTCGCGCCACCACTCGTCAGATTGACCGAATAGGAGCCATTGGAAATAAAAGCGTAGCGCGGCGATACCGTATTCGCCGGAATGAAACGCTTGCTTTCAAGCCCGGTGTCGCGAAGGTAGGATTTTTTATTCTGGCCCAGCATCACGGGAACCGGGGTGATAAGTTCTTCGGCAATCGGAAATTCGGGCATTTTTTCCTCAAACAAAATATCCAAAGACCTGACCATCGGATTGGAATGGAAAAGATTTTGGATGAGATCATTGCCAAGAACATTGGCCAAGCTGGCAAGGGTAAACCCCTGATGGTGCGCGTAATACACCTTTGCCTGTTTGGCCTTTTTTAAGTCGCTGTTGGCCTTACCCAGATAATCCAGGGAATCGTAAAAACCGTATCTCCCCCGGCAGCCGATGCGCGTGAATTCCCGCAAGTTCTCCACCGCCTTGTTTGGGAAAAATGGCATCGAAAGCGCGGTGGTATAGGGGGCGACCACGAGAAAATCGATCAAGTTACGTTTAAGGCCGATCTTGGGACTGCCGAATATTTGATATTGATACTGGTTATTTTCGTCAAATTGATAATAGGCCGACTCCCCCATTCCCCAGATAATTCCCTGCTTTTGGGCGTCTTGCATCTGGATCCTGATCGCCGAGCCGGCCGTCCTGCCAAGAAAACTCTCGGCATGGACCGGGAAAAAAATAAGCGATGTGAGATACTCAAACAAAGATCCGCCCCACGAAACCAAAGAAACCAAATTGCCCGAACGCGCCAATTTCCGGCTCAGGTAAAACCAGTGCTTCTGGGAAACATCTCCTTTGAGAATTGCCATAAAACTGACGGAACTCGCTTCCGACGCGATAAAATTGTAACAAGCGCTGTCGATTTTATCGAAAGTGATATTGTAGCCGATATGGAACAATTCCTTTTCTTTATTGTAAAGAAACGTGAAATCCGCCTCGTCGATATACTTGCCGGAGGCCTCCGCGACCGCGCCAAACGCGCCGATTACTTTGCGAGCCGCTTGGGCTCCCGAATCAACGTCTTCGAGAAGTTTTTCATACCACCCGATCAGAAACTCCTTGGCTTCGCTCTTCAACGATGACTTGGAAACAATTTCGGCGAATTCGCGCTCCCCGGCCAGCAAAGGCCTGGCGGCGGCAATCTCATTTAAACTTGCGATGGACAAAACATAATCCTCCACTTTTTTTACGCTTTCCATAGCCGCGACGTCCGGCGACGCAAACAATCCCGCCGAAACGTCCCGGTGCTTTGCGTATGGCACCAGGGTTTGCAGGGACAGCATATGATCTTCGGCAATTTCAATCGCCCGCTGGATCGAAAACAGCGGCTCTTCGGGGAAAAACCGCGGATCGGCCGAAGGAAATTCCTTGATTTTTTTTAAAATTCCCGACAAGCTTTCGTGCAAAAACGAAAATCGAGTGAAATAATCATGCAAAGAATAATTTTCTAGCGGCATTTTCGCGGCATCAATTGCGCGCTGGCAAAGCAAGATCACATCTTGAATCTTTCCTTTCAAAGTATTGGGGGCGATCCGTTTATAAGCCTGCGCGTCATCCTCGAACGCCAAAATCGAATCGGCCAAACCCTTGAATACCGATTCCTCGACAATCATCCAATTGGGCATCCGGACATATGCCTGTTGGGCGGTCAAAAGATTTAGGAGAAAATTGGCGCTGTCGACACTCGATACGTAGCGCGGGTTAAGCGGCTCAAGATTTTTTATATCGTACCAATTGATCAAATGGCCGCGATACCGGTAAAGTTGCTCAAGACTTAAAAACAATTTCTCCGTGCGGTCCGCATAGCGCAACGGAGATATATAGCCCAGGTCAAACGCCGAGACAAGCGCGATCACATGCATTCCGATATTCGTCGGGGATGTCGCGATCATTGACGTTTCCGGCAATTTTGGATATTCCTGCACGTGGTCCGGGATCAGCCAGTGCGTTTCTTCTTTGGCGTTTTCCAAAAAATACAGCGCGTTCCGGTAGGCAACCGTCCTGACGAACAAAACATCTTTTTTTGCCAGCTTCTTTTTGGCGCCAATCGGCAGGCTTATAAGAAAAGCGACTGCCGGCGCGGCGCACCAAAGGATAAACCACAACTGGAGCCAAGGCGCGATAACCCCGAAGGCAACCGTAAAGCCAAGCAAAAACAAGGACAGGAGAACGCTCTCTTTCATCAGGAAATAGTATTCTCCGATTCTGCCTTTCAATACCGCCCCGACATCGTAAAAAATATCCCATTGAAGCAGTTTCTTCCGGGTAAAATAAAGGCGGTAGATCGTAATAATGATCGCGCGCGCCGCCACGTACGCTTGCTGAAGCAGAAAAAGAGCGCCAATAACCGTGTGCGCGGCGATTAAAAACAAGCCCTTGGCCACCTTGGCCAAACGCTGCGAAAACGGAACTGCGCGCAAAAACGCCAGGCTGATGCTAAACGAAAAAACATAGGGCGCGGCAAGAACAATCAAGATAAGCGCGCTGATCTTAAAACGATCCAGGTTGCCGACCGCTCCCAAAATAAGCGCCGCGACGCACATGACCGGAACCAAGCTCCGGCGCAAATTATCGATGATCTTGAATTTGTCGATCGCCGAAAATGAATCAAACGGAACTCCGAGTATTGATTGGCCAACTCGGTTGGAAAGCCAGCCGATAAGCTGCCAGTCCCCCCGTATCCAGCGCTCGAATCTGATAATAAATTCGTGGTAAAAATTGGGAAAGCCGTCAAAAAGAACGATATCGCTGGCAAAGCCGGTGCGCGCGTATATGCCTTCCAGCAGATCATGGCTCAATACCGTGTTTTCGGGAATTTTTCCCTCCATGGTGCGCTCTATCGTATCGATATCATAAATCCCCTTGCCGAAAAAAAGCGCGTTGCCAAAAAGATCCTGATAAAAGTTGGAAATCAGCACCGAATACGAATCTATCCCCGAGCCCGATGAATAAAGCCGGGAAAAAATTGACCGGAAGGCCGTGTCGATGTGGACCGCGATGCGCGGCTGGATTATGCCGTATCCGCGCGCGATCCGGTTGCCACTATCCACCACGGGCGCGTTGAGCGGATGCATTATGGTTCCGATAAGTTTGCGCGCCGTATCGTTGGGCAGCTCGGTATCCTCATCGAGCGTGATGACATATTGAACCCGCCCGACCGTCCGGATATCGTCTCCGTTAATATAAGAGGTGTCATCTTTGCCCCGCAAAAGCTGATTAAACTCCCTGAGCTTGCCTCTTTTCCTTTCCCATCCCATAAAGGCATTCTCCTCGCCGTTCCATATCCGCCGCCGCACAAGTCCAAAAAACCTTTTTTCGCCATTTCCGTAAAGGTCGTTAAGGCGGCTGATCCGAGCTTCAACGCCGCGCATAAGAGCGGCATCGGTTTCAAGCGTTTCGCGGGAGGCGTCCTTAAAATCAAAAAGCAGGGCAAAGAAAATATTTTTCTCCTTATTACCCAGGAATTCAATTTCCAATTTTCGCGCCAAATCCTCAATCGAGGTCTCGGAACGGAGCATGGAGGGCACCACGACAAATGTCCGCTGGGCGTCTTGCACTTCCCCTTCTATTTTAACGCGCGGCAAACTTCTGATTGGTAAAATTTGGGAAAAAAGCGCGTTGGCCGCGTGAATGCCGATCTCAAAAGAAAATACCGCCGCGATCAAAAGCCAAAATATAAAAGCGGCAAACCCCAGACTCGGGATACCGGCAATCGACAGAATAAAGAAAAAAACAAGAGTGGCAAAAACCGCGATGCTTCCAAAATACCCCCTTTGGGCACGATCGATCATCAGCTTGCGGAAATTATCCAATCTGTCCGGGACATAGCGCATTCTTTTCTCAAGCATCGCGATCCCCGCCTGATCCATGAGGTAATATCCAACATGCCTCCTTGCGGCCGCGTCCGGGGAAAGATCTTTCGAGCGAGTCCTTAACGCCAGGTTAAGCGCGGCGCGCGCAACTTCCGCTTCATTAACGGAAACGCGTTCCGCGATCCGCACGATGGTATTCCGGTAATAATTCTTGCTTTCCCTCTCCAAATGCAAAAAAACTCCCGCGGGATCAAGCGCCAAAATGGCATCGACGACATTGATCTCTTCAGCCATGGAATCCCATCTCATTTGGTTGAGCCAATGGAGCGATTCGATGGCGGCCGAAGTTGACGACAATTGCTTGGCACGGTTCCGTTTTTCAATGACCGAAATTTTGTTCACTCCGATCCCCTGCTTTTCTAAGTTAAAATGGATCCATCTGATCACAAGGCGCATCGTCGCGCCCTCTTTTGAAAGCCGGTCAAGAAGATGCACCGCCAAATCAAGGGGTATGAATTTATAGCGCGCCGCGAGAAACGATATCGCGCGCGAAGGATCTCCGTCGGCGGCCGCGATGATTTTTTTTATCCGGGCATGGATCTTTTCCGATTCGTTAAAGTCGTGGATTTTCTTGAACGCGTCGTCAATGAGCGACCCAAAATTTTCGGCCAGGATCAGGCGAAGAACTTCGGGAACCAAATTGATCTCTTGGATCGACAGCGGACTTTCTTTTTGATACTCGGCGAGAAACCCAAGCAAAAGATCCCGGTTCACCCGGTTTTCCGTAACGGCGAGAAATTCCTCGAGAAGGTTGTAAAGGCGGGTTGTTTTTATCCCACGCACCGAAACAAGCGGAAGCTTTGCGATATCTTTTCTCTTAAATGAATTGACGATCTCGGAGACCGTCGACTCCACGATAAAGAAATTTTCGAAGATAAACTCGATCTCCTGGTTTACAAAATGGTGCTTGGCAACAAGTTTTGTGAGCGTTTCGTATTTTTTCAATACCGATTTTACCTTGTATTTATACAGGTAAGCCAAAGTGAACGCCGCCACCTTATGGGTGATAAGCGTCGTCGACTGGCCCAGCTCACGCGCCTTTTTCAAAACACTTTCGCGGGGCAAGCTATCTCTTTTAATTTCAGGTTGCATACACTTTGAATTATACACGATAAAACCCGCATCGAAGAATGCTTTGATCATATGTTAATCCAAAACATAATCAATATGGCGCGTACCCAAAAAACGACTCCAAATCAATTTTTATTTTATATTTGAAGTTTCCCGCCATGGCGGGACCAAAGGATACCTCCCATAGGATCCCCATTATTTTTATTCCCAGGGCAAGCCCTGGATTTTATTAAAAAATCATTATCTTGTTCTACTCCGTCCCCGGCCGACTCTCAAGTAAAAAAAGACCACCTTAGGATGTTTTTTTCGTCCTCGAGGTGGTATTGTTTACTACGAAGTGGCCGCATTTGCATAGCTGGCACTGCGATTTTTCGACGGCTGCCCTTGCCGCGGCCATAAGGCATTTGAACCTGCCTTCCAATTCCAAATCGTGATCCTGGAATCCTTGGCGCCAATTAAGCTCCAGCTCCCTGGTCCTCGAAAGGACGATAACGTCATCATTTTGGTCCTTCTTGGACAGTCTGTTAACGGCCAGGGTTGAACCGTATTGACCCCATTGCGCCATTATTTCGAAAAGATCTTTTGTCCTACAGAAACGGGCGTGATAACCCAGGGGCTCCGGATTTTCCGGTAAGTGAAATGCTCTCAATTCATTCCCGTTCGGATCGGTGATGACAAAAGCTTTTCCTGCATCAAGCGTAGCGCCGCCTCTTTCACTGGCCACGATCCGTATTACTCCCCGACCTATGGATCTGGGCATTCTGTAGCGCTTGACGTCTTCGCTTTTACTTATGAGCAGCGGGCTCACGATCATGCCCATTTTGCCCTCGAAAATCTTACAACCCTCTTCTATCGCCATCATCTTCTTGGTTCCGCCAAGCCTTGGTACTACCATATCCAAATACACGGCATCAAACTCCTTATTTTATGTTATTTTTGATTATGACGGCACTGACCGCGCAACGTATGCTGCCGTCTTAACTGCTACCCGATAAATACAACATTCACACATAAAGTCAATAATCGCAATCGACACATTAGGATCACTTCATTTAAAATATTGGGATCCATGGCTAAAACCACGGTCTAAAATTAATAAAAAGACTATAACAAAACTATGAAGGAATTGGGCTTGAATAGAAAAACGCCACGCTTAAACAAAAAACCGCCCCGGCGCTTGCGTTTGATGAAGCGCGCGCCGGAACGGGTTTTGTCTTTTCAGCCTTTCAGATTATCAGTGGTTGGCCGGATTAATAATTCCGCCATTGCCATTGGAACCGAACGGAAACCAGGATTTGTTATTGACATTGACAATAACGCAAGTAGTCGTCCGTCCCGGCTGAACCCTGACATTTTGGCAGCTGCGGGGGTTTAACTCCCTCCAGTTACTGCCTACTGGCAAAGTTTCGGAAATAGAATATGTTCCCTTTTTCAAACCAGTGAATGTGTTACTGCCCTCGGCCATTTTGCTTTTTCCGATGAGTTTCGGCGTTATCGAAATCTTGCTGGTTGAACCGGAAATAGCAAAGTTAAATACGTCGGTGCCCGTGCCGCCGATCGCGTATTTAACCACTTTGATCGCGCCCGTAGCGCCGCTGGGCGGCGTAGTGATTCGTGTATTGGTGATGGTGCAAGTTGCCACATCTCCCCCGTTCAACGTCACAGAAGCTGAAACGTCCGTGGAAACCGTGGGTGTTATCGGAGCGCCATCACTATTAATAACACAAGACCAAGCGCCAGCTACGTAATCCGAAGCATCGTCATCAAGCGCGCCAGGTTCGCTAAGAACGTAATCGCCAGCATTAACGATCGCTCTTGTGACCGCGGCGGAGCCCGTCACGCCCGTAATAGAAGTCGGGCCATCGGCGCTCAATGTCCAGTCAGTGGGTGCGTCGCACTTATTCTTCCACCAAGAGCCCTTGTTGTTGCAATCCACTTTTTTGACCAAGGTCAAGGTCGCGGTTTGCGGCGCCGGCGCCGCTAAGGTCGTAAAATTCAATACTGCGCCGGGATACCAGGTATTGCCTACGAAACTCCACGCCACAAAGTAATATTTCGTGCCAGGAGTCAGCACACTCGGCGTAAGGTTGAATGCGCCGCCGGCAGCTAAATTCTGCGTAGTTGCAAAAGCGCCTACCCAGCCGCTTGGATATTGGCTGCTAGCATCGTCAACCGCTGGAACAAACCCAACGGCAGGAGGTGTCGCTGTACCATACCAAAAAGCTTCATTGTTCGCCACTGCGTTTCCATTGGTGCCATTCAGCGTCGCACCGGTCGAAGTCACAACAGTGGCAGGATTAGTGACAACAACTGCCACCGGATAAATCGTTGACGGATCAGGACCAGAAAGCGTTGTGTTTGTAGCCGTTACGACTTGACCGTTGTCCAAAGTTACGGTTGCCACTACTTTCACGGCGGGAACACTTTGTCCATATTGAGTTGCCCGCACATTGGTCCAATAACCGTCAGTTCCATAATTAAACGATCCAGAAACATCAAAAGGCGAAGAAATTTGGTTTCCGGTCAGGGTTGTCCACACTTGCGCCGTTGCGGTATCGGTTTGCATTAAGACATCACCCGCCGCGTATAACTTCACGACCACAGAACTAACATCGGCAAAGGTTGCGTCGGTCAGCCCAAAGCCGGCTGTGTACCCTGCTAGTATGCCGTTGCCACCGCTGTCATAGTTTACTACGCCGAAGTCTTGCGCCGCCAAACTGCCCAGCGCGGCTGCCGTTCCACTATTACTATTCCATGTACCACCATTTCCTTGGTTATCAGTCCAAGTACCCGATGATAATGACCCATTGCTGGCAATTATTGCGTCAGCAGTCGTGGTCCAACTAACAGCATGGCCTCCAGTGTAGTGAAGCAATAAATGAACGCTATTTCCAGACACGCTAGAACCAGAATCTATGACCCAGGTATACGAACTATCTGGAACGTAATAACCAGTACCAGCAAAGTTTCCGGCGGAATCCTGCGTTGTTACATCCATATGATGTTCATAAGTGCCTGTAGTCCCGCTAGTCGCAACAAAACTTAAATCCCAAGATGTACTAGCGAGATTCCAATAAGGAATTGTCGCTGCCATTGCAGCCCCCGGTAAAACTGCGGCCAGCGCCGCGAACAAAAAAACTGTCAAAGCGATTTTTATAATGTTTTTATTCATAATTTGTTTATTTTACTACTCACGCTTATCGCAGTCGACCTATTGTTGATTTTTGATGGTATCGGCGATCAGCGTGACATTGGTCTGCGCCAACGCCCTGCCGTTTAAGACCGCGCCTCTTTGCATCGTAACCGCTGTTTTGCCAAGTATGTTTCCATTAAACACCGACGTCGATCCAAGATTTGTTACGCCGGCAACCTGCCAGAAGATGTTTTTGGCAAGTGCTCCGCCCGCAAGGATCACTTTTTTGCCGGAACTTATATTCAACGTTCCCGCTATCTGGAATATCCAGACGTCATTTTTTCCGCCCAAGAGAGTAACATTCGCCGGTATTGTCACGGCCGAGCTCCATTTGTAAAGTCCGGG
>Ga0182027_10012424_pt1 | contig 11958 bp, 7 predicted proteins | sample 712E1DmetaG_FD_121300 | JGI IMG/M metagenome (GOLD analysis project Ga0182027, IMG submission 121300) | Permafrost microbial communities from Stordalen Mire, Sweden - 712E1D metaG (Illumina Assembly) | ecosystem: Environmental > Terrestrial > Soil > Wetlands > Permafrost | place: Sweden...
GTACGCCCGGTGTAAATGGGTGTTCCGTCAACGTGGGCGATAAGTACTTATCAAGAAACTCGCGCATACCCGGAATCGGAAGCATCGCATCGCCGTCGGCGTCCATGATGTCGACCGGACAGAAACTGAATCCGTTGGTTTTCAACGTCTCCCGATGAGTTGCCGTGTGTTGCCTCGGGCCTGGATAGAGGACGTTGCATTCCACGATGGTGCTGTTTAGAACATGCGGCTGCAAGCCTTGAATGAGCTCAATGGGCAACAGGTTCGGCCCATTCGGCTCGCCGCTGTGCAGCTTGATGCCTATTTTGCCGGTCATTCCTCCGTTGATTTTGGAGTAGATACTCAGCAATCCGTTGACGCCGATATCCCTTGTAAAAAACACTTGAGATTTGCTTTGTGAGGTTGCGGCGCCAGCGATACTGTTGAAGTCGCAGACGGCAACACCACCCAGAGCAATCGCGTCATTCTTCAGAATGGTGCGACGCGGCTTTTGGCTTTTCATGCTTGTCTCCTTTCAGTAAGAAACGACTTTGAAAACGTAGACGCTGGTCAGCGCCCAGTCATCTGCTCCAGCTTCTCAGGATAGCGAGCGCCCAGCACCTCGATCTCCGCGGCGGCGCTCTCGATCTCGCGCAGGTCGCCGGCCGTGAGGTCGATGGCAACGGCTCCTATGTTCTCTTCCAGGCGATGCAGCTTCGTCGTCCCTGGTATGGGAACAATCCACGGCTTCTGGGCCAGCAGCCAGGCGAGCGCGATCTGGGCCGGCGTCGCCTTCTTCTCGCCGGCGATCTTGCCTAGCAGATCGACCAGCGCCTGATTCGCCTTCAGGGCCTCCGGGGTAAAACGCGGGAGCGTGCTGCGGAAATCGGTACTGCCAAACTTCGTGTTCTCGTCCATCTTGCCCGCCAGGAAGCCCTTGCCCAGCGGGCTATAGGGAACAAAACCGATGCCGAGTTCCTCGAGAGTGGGCAGCACTTCGGCTTCCGGACCTCGCGTCCACAGCGAATATTCGCTCTGTACCGCGGTCACGGGTTGGACAGCATGCGCGCGACGGATGGTCTTCGCGGCTGCTTCGGAGAGGCCGAAGTGCTTCACCTTGCCCTCCGCGATCAGCTCCTTCACCGTTCCCGCCACGTCCTCGATGGGCACGTCCAGGTCAACGCGGTGCTGGTAGAAGAGATCGATGGCATCGACTTTAAGGCGCTTGATCGAGGCCTCGGCGACCTGCTTGATGCGTTCCGGCCGGCTGTCCAGGGCTGGTCCGCCCTTCATCCCTCTGGGGTCATGACTGGGATCGAGGTTGAATCCGAACTTGGTGGCGATTACCACCTGCCCGCGGAAGGGGGAGAGGGCTTCACCCAGGAGTTCCTCATTCGTGAACGGGCCGTAGACCTCGGCCGTGTCGAAGAAAGTGACTCCGCGCTCGACGGCGGCGCGGAGAAGAGCGATCATCTCCTGCTTGTCGGCGGGCGGGCCGTAGGAAAAGCTCATGCCCATGCAGCCGAGCCCAAGAGCCGATACTTCCAGATTGCTGCTTCCGAGTTTGCGCTTTTGCATTGATTCACCTTTCAGCCGGTCGGGACCGAAGCCTCTCGTATTGGACCCAGAACCCATCGTTTCGGGCGGCTCAACCCATTGGTTTGCTCCGCCGGGTCGAGAGCGAGAGGAACGGCCACCCCACTGCCCTTCTCAATCCAAAGGCTACAGGACAATCTCGTCCGAGCGGTATCCCAATTCTGCCAATCTTTTGCCTATTTCTGTCGATGCACAAATTCTTGTGCACACTGCCTTGGATTCGCCGCTACCTTGGCTATGGGAGCGCAAGCCAATTCAATCGCGAGTACGGCAGGCTCTTCGGCCAGCCGCCTATGCGGGACATTAAGGCGCGCCGGCTTGCCGCCACGGCGACCGCCCGCGACTGACGACAACCCATTCGACCGCAGCTCCGGTGCGCGCCGCGGCTCCCCGGCCAAGGTTTTTGCCTGCCGTTAACATCAATTCCGCAGCGCATGGTGTATGGATTGCCTGATGGGGAGTTTTTCTTCTCGCGCAAACTCCTGCGCCAAGGGCGGGGGAAATCCTGTAGACTTCCAACACGGCGCGCTGGACGAATTCAATGGCCCGAACCACTTTGATGGCCCGAAGCACGAAGAAACAAAAGCTGTTTAACGGCCGGGACCACTCCTGGATGCAGTTCAACCGGCGTGTGCTTGAAGAGGCCGAGGACGCGACCAACCCGCTGCTGGAGCGGGTGAAGTTCCTGGCCATCACGGCCAACAACCTGGACGAATACGTTGAAGTGCGCCAGGCCGGGCTGATGCAGCGCATCGAAGACGGTTTCCGTGAGCCGGGATACGACGGACTGCGGCCGGACGAATCGCTGGCCGCGCTGACCGCCGATATTCACAGTTTTGTGGCCGCCCAGTATGAGTGCTGGAACGAGATGCTGCTTCCCGAACTGCGGGCGCAGGGCATCCGGCTGCTGGAGTGGAAGAAACTGGACGAAGAGGCGCGAGCCTATGCGCAGGGGTACTTTCAGCGCGAGGTCGATCCGCTGCTGACGCCCATCTCGATCGATCCGGCGCACCCGTTTCCGAGGGTGCTGAACAAGGCGCTATGCCTGGCGCTGCTGCTCCGGGCCAAACGGCGCAGCTCCGGGCCGCAGGTGCTGGGGGTGGTGACGGTGCCGCGCACTCTGCCCAGGTTTGTCCGCCTGCCCGCGGCGGAGGGCGCGTTCGACTACCTGCTGCTGCAGGACCTGATCGCGCAGAACCTGGCCGGCATGTACCGCGGATACGAGGTTCAGGCTCACGCCGCTTTCCGCGTCACCCGCAACTCAAACCTCTACTTTGAAGAGGAGGAAACGCGTTCGCTATTGGAGTCGATCCGCGTGGAGCTGCACAACCGCCGCAAAGGGGATGCGGTGCGGCTGGAGATCGAGACCGGCGCCGATGCGGAGATCATCGAGCGGCTGCGCGTCAACTTCGAACTCGACGAGGATCAGGTCTTCCGCGGCGAGGGCCCGGTGAACCTTTCCCGGCTGATGTTCTTTTATGGCGACGTGAAGCGGCCGGATCTCAAGTTTCCTCCATTTACGCCCAAGCCGCTGCATTTGAGCCGCAAGTCGAGCAATATCTTCGACGAATTGAGGCTGCACGATATTCTGCTCCACCACCCCTTCGACTCCTACGATCCGGTGGTGGACTTCATCCAGCAGGGCGCCGACGACCCTGCCGTGGTCTCGATGAAGCAGACCCTCTATCGCACCAGCGAGGACTCGCCGATGTTCGAGGCGCTGACCGAGGCGGCGGCCAGCAAGGAAGCCACGCTGGTGGTGGAGCTGATGGCGCGCTTCGACGAGGCCTCGAACATTCGCTGGGCGCGCAGCATGGAGGATGCCGGGGTGCAGGTCTTCCACGGCGTGGTGGGGCTGAAGACGCACTGCAAGCTGGCCATGCTGGTGCGCCGCGACGAGGACGGCGTGACCCGCCGCTACTGCCACCTGGGCACCGGCAACTACAACCCCGTGACCGCACGCTTCTACACCGACCTGAGCCTGCTGACCAGCGATGCGCAGATCACCGAGCGGGTGCACATGGTCTTCAACTACCTCACCGCGCACGCCGAGATCGACGACTACCGGCCGCTGCTGGTGGCGCCGCTGACCATGGCGGAGAGCTTTCTGGGGCTGATCCGTCGCGAACAGGAGCACGCCCAGGCGGGGCGGCCGGCGCACATCGTGGCCAAGATGAACTCCCTGCTCGAACCCAGCGTGATCGAAGCGCTCTACAAAGCCTCGCAGGCCGGGGTCGAGGTGGACCTGATCGTCCGCGGCCTCTGCATCCTGCGTCCCGGGGTCAAGGGATTGTCGGAGCGGATTCGGGTGCGCTCGATCGTGGGCCGGTTCCTGGAGCACTCGCGCATCTTCCACTTTGCCAACGGGGGCAACGACGAAATTTACCTGGGCTCGGCGGACTGGATGCCGCGCAACCTCTTCGAGCGCTGCGAGGTGGTCTTCCCGGTGCGCGATCCGGCCGCCCTGGCCCGCATTCACGACGAGATTCTGCCCGCGTATCTGGCCGATACGGTCAAGGCCCGCTTGCAGCAGGCCGACGGCAGCTACCTGCGCGCCGTCAAGACGCTCAAGGATGCAAAGCCCTTCTCCAGCCAGGAGTTTCTCATGCAACTGGCGGAGGGCAAAGTGGATCTGAACGCGATTCCCAGCCCCAGCGCCGCGAAGTTGCCCGCAAGGACTGCAAACAAGCCTGCCCCAATTGCCGGCAAACTGTCCGTCAAGAGCAAAATCCAGAGCTGAAGCCCGCATTCAATAGGCGCTCCATCGCTGAAAACTATCGCGAGGGTAGACTTGCCTTTGTCTGTGATCTTGATATTTCTGTGCCCACAAATTGTTACTTTTCTGTTCGATTGTTAGAGCGTGTTGCATATGCGCCTTTGCACGGCGCACATGAAACACGCTCTAACCCAAGGGTGAGCCACCCACCTTCGGGCTACTTACACGAACTAGTGGTTGATACCGTAATTCTGACCACGTAATGCAGCCAGGATTGGGCACCAGGTCCGTCCGTTGGCGGATCGTCCTTCGCATTCCGCCCTGCCCCTTCGGCGCGCTCGACCTTAAACTTCGTATCGACTGCAAGAACATTAAGCGCGTTATCGTAAACCAGGCTGGACTTAGGCTTGGTATTACCTGGGTTAGCACCAGTAACTTCAATCGATGACGAGCAGTATTTGGTTCCGACATTCAGGGAGCATCTTCTTGTTCCAGATCTGGTTGTTCCACTACTGTCAGGTGGAACATCCCATTCACAGAATTGATCCTGAAAATGCCACGGCCCGAAAACCTGGCCGGCAATTGTCGTCACCATGCCGCTTGCAGAAACCTCGCGGATGTTGTCTGCTTCAAGCACAAGCACATTCCCTGCACTGCTGGTGGCTACAGCCATGGGTTCTGAGAACCTGGCTGCTGTGCCCATGCCGTCGTACTCAGCGCTTTCGCCTGCCTTTCCTGCGATTGTTGTCACCGCCCCAGTTGGGGTGATCTTGCGGACGGTGTCATTGCCATAGTCCGCGACATAGACGTTACCCGCTTTGTCGGTTGCAACCCCGTGGGGGGAGGAGAAACTTGCATCCGCGCCAATTCCATCGGTGTAGCCGGCCACGCCTGCGTTGCCAGCCAACGTCGTCACTACCCCCGCCGGTGTTATCTTGCGGATGGTATGGCTGGACATCTCAGTTACAAAGACGTTGCCTGCGCCATCGGTTGCAATGCCGTAGGGGAGAGAAAAGCTCGCATTCGCGCCAACCCCATCTGTGTTGCCAGCCACGCCCGCCATGCCGGCCAAAGTCGTCACTTCGCCGTTGGAAGCGATCTTACGGATAGTGTCGTTGCCATAGTCCGCTACATAGACGTTGCCTGTGCTGTCGGTGGCAACGCCGACAGGGCCATTGAAACTTGCACTCCCGCCAATTCCATCCGCATGACCCGTAATGCCTGCGGCGCCAGCCAAAGTCGTTACCATCCCTGTTGGGGTGATCTTACGAATGGTATTGCTGACCTTGTCCGCCACATAGACATTGGCTGCGCCGTCGGTCGCAATACCAATAGGGTATATAAAACTCGCCGCGGAACCAATGCCGTCGGCGTGCCCCCTCACGTCTGGCGTACCAGCCAATGTCATTACTACCCCTGCAGGCGTTATCTTGAGGATGGTATTGTGCGAGTTTGCTACGTAGATGTTGCCTGTGCTGTCGATGGCAATGCCGGTAGTGAGGCTAAAACTCGGAACTGAAGCAAAGGCGCTCGGCTCCTGCTGCGCGTTTGCAGATATTCCGGACATAAAAGCCGATATGATTCCCATTAAGGCGAAGGCACTGACCCAACCTCTGCATGTCACCTTCATCTTGCTTGTTCCTTTCCCCCTGAGAATTTCGTGTTCCGATCGCGCCTGTGCAGAATTGAGCGTGCACCGGTGAATCCTGGACAGGCTCGATGGCCGCCTTTGATTCAGCGGCATCGATGTCGTCTCTCCGCCGAAATCGTTGCAATTCCCGCCCGCGTCATCGTCAAGCGTAGCCGCTCATCGAATTCTGAAAGTGGCAAAGGCCCACCGCCATGGTGGACCTTTTGCCGGCAACTCATTTCGATGTGTACCTGGCAGACACCGGTACCGGATTGGACCTTTCGTCAGGCTAGCGTCCTGTGCCTCAGGTCTCGTCCGCCGCGGCGGAGAGACCTGAGACACCTGGCTATCAGTTTCAACTGCACAGGCCGGAGTCACCCGCCACCTCAGAAGATCAGCTTCAGAGCCAATTGCACTTCCCGGCTGGGAAAGTACGAAGTGACTACGCCGTAACCGGGGTCGGTTGCGACGCCGTCGGGAGCCTGCGCGTTGGCATGATTGAAGACGTCGAAGGCCTCGGCGCGAAACTCCAGGCCAGCCTTTTCAAAGCCCAGAGGAAAGCGCTTGTGCACGCCCAGATCCATGTCGGTGAACCCGGGGGCGCGGGCGACGTTGCGCGGGCAGTTGCCATACGGCGTGTTGGCCGCGGTAGGGACGGAGACGGCCGTCGGGTCGAGATACTGGTATTGTCCCGGCTGACCCGCGACGGGGGTCCGGCTTCCCTTTCCCAAAACCGGTGTTCCGAGCAGAGTCGGACGGTAGAGAAAACTCGTCTCGGTACTCAGTTGCTGAGCAGTGCTTGGGGAGTAGCTGATGTTGATGGGCAGGCCGCTGATGTAGAAGTTGAGAACTGTCAACTGCCAATCGCTCAGCGCAAATCGCAGAGGCGCGGCGGCGTTCGAGCCGAAGTGCCTGCCGTTGCCGTAGGGAAGATCCCAGACAACTGCAAGCGAGTCGTTGATTGGCCGGTCATAAGCGGAGCGGGTGTAAGACCCCATCATGTTGTAAAGGTCAACAACAGGGCTGTCGTTGTTATTGAGTTCCTGATTGGCGGCGGCCACGTCCTGCGCGTGCGACCAGGTAAACGAGTTGGAAACGTAGATTCCATTGCCGTAACGCGTTTCCACCTTTGCTTCCAGGGCGTTGTAGCGCGAAGGGCCTTCATTGAAGGACTCCTGGATGGTGCCGTAAGTCTGTATGGGGCGGCGCGCCTGCAAGCTGAGCGTACCGCCGGCCGCGTTGGGCAGGGCCTCATTATAGTCCTGCACAATCTCCTCGTGAACGCCATAATTGCCGACATAGCCAATATCGAGAAACGTCTTGGCGGGCAATTGCCTTTGCACGGAGAGCTGATAGCTCTGCACGTAGGTGGTCGGGGTTCTGGCGGGATCGTAGGTGGTGGTCGTGGACAAGGCGGAGGAATTCGACAAGGAAAGGAAGTTGTTCACGTAGCCAAGCTGAGTGGGCTGGAAGCAAAGAAGCGGATTTGCCGACAACGAGGTGCAGACAGTCTGGGGCGAGGTCTTCGATCCCGGCGCGTACTGCGTGATGACGTTGTCGATGCTGTATGGGGCGTTCTGCGCCAGTTCATTGACCACGGCAGCGCGGAGGAACTGCTGATAGCCGATGCCGTATGCGCTGCGCACCACGGTCTTGGAATCGATGCTGTAAGCAAGGCCGACCCTGGGAGCGAAGTCCAGGTTATTCTGGTTGACGAGAGCGCGATTGAAGATGGAGCCGCCGCTGGCCACTACCAAGCCGCCGGTCGGGCTGGTGACGGGATTGAAGTTGGAGAGCTGATTGTTGGTCTCGAAGGGCGGTGTCGCCAATTCATAGCGCAGGCCCATGTTGAGCGTAAGTTTGCGCGATATGCGCCAATCGTCCTGGCCGTAGAAGAAGTTCATCCGATTGTTGTATTCCACCACGTGGTGGGCGCTAAGCTCGTACTTGCTGCGCGCGCCGAAGATAAAGTCGGCGAGGTTCCAGGCCTCGCCATAACTGGGGTCGGTGCCAACCGCTTTGGCGGAGCCTTGAGAGAACTTCCCGCTGTAGGTGTCGGCGCCGAATATGGGCTTGAAGTTACTCACAATCGAAGACTGACGAAGGTATTCATAGCCGAACTTGAAGCTGTGATGCCCTTTGAGCCAAGAGTAGTTGACCTTCGGATCGTAAACGAACGGATTGACCACGGTGGGCAACTGTGTGTTGCGTCCGAACTGTGAAAAGCCGGTTACGGTGACGGTGTTCAAGCCGCTGGCGAAGGAGGGATCGGAGGGCACATTGGGCTCCCCGGCGGCGACCAGCATGTTGGGCTGCCCGTACGAAGTGGGGTTCTGGGCCCCGGCGTTCCAACTGAAGCCGACGCGCAAATCAAGGGCTGAGACGGTGGTCAGCTGGAGGGTAAATCCCGCTGCCAACTGCTTATTGCTCTGGTTGATGTTGCCCTTCGCGGCCGAGTTGATGGGGGCGGGGATGGGCGCCGGATCGAGCGCGTTGAACCTGCGCTGGCTGTAGCGGGCGAAGGTGGTCATGCGCGGACTGATGTTGTAATCCATGCGCGCATCGCCCTTGTCGGAGTCCTCCGTTCCCAGCGGAAACGAAGTGTAGTTGTTGCCGATGCCCGAGGTCTGCGAGGTCAGGGAACCGGTCGGCAGCAGGCCCAGGACGGTCATGCTCAGGGAGCTGATCTGCGGTGTTGTCGATCCCGGAAGGCTAGCCGCCTGGAGCGCGGAAATGGGAATGATGCCGTTGGCGTAAATGACCTTAGTGTATGGATTGGTGATGGGAATGGCTTTGCCGGTGGCATCGACGAATTGCCCGGCGGCCTGCAAGGTGGTCGGCACGGTCGCCTGCATTGCGGCGCGCAAGATGCGGCGGAAGCCCTCATAGTCGCCGAAGAGAAATACCCTTTCACGGAGTTTTCCGCCGAAGGCAGGACCGCCGATGTCGGCGCCAAACTGATTCTGGATAAGGGTCGATTTCTCGCCATTGGTGGGCGGAATAGGCCCGTTGGCGTTCAAGACCGTGTTGCGCAGGTAATCCCATGTGGCGCCATGGTAGGTACTTGTCCCGCGGCGCGAGACCTCGTTCACGAGGCCGCCGGCCGATTGACCGAACTCCGCGCTCTGATTGCCGGTGGTCAGGCGAAATTCGGAGAGCGCATCGGGGCTGAGCTGACTTTCCTGGTTGGAGAAGCCAAGATCGTTCAAGCTCCAACTGTTGTTGTCCAGACCGTCGAGAAGGAAGGAGTTGACCTGGTTGCGCAGTCCGTTGACGTTGTAAGCGGCCTCGCGGCTGGTTGCGCCTTCGATTTCAAGAAAGGACTTGTTGACGCCGGGGACCAGAAGCGAGAGATCGGCCGCATCTCTTCCGTTCAATGGCAGATTGACGACCTCGTTCGGGTTGATCACCATGCTGCGGTCGCTGCTGTCGGTCTCAAGCAGGGTAGCCGATGCCGAAACAACCACCTGCTGCGAGACGCTGGCGGGTGAGAGAACCAGATCGACTCTCTGGCGCGCGCCCACGGTGATTGTGAAGACGGAGGTGGATGTGTCCTTGAAGCCGGCGTGCCGCGCCTTGACGACATAATCTCCGGCGGGAACGCTCGAGAACGTGTAGTCCCCCACGTTGTTGCTGGTGGTTGTTTTCACGATGCCGGTGCCCAGGCTCTCAAGCGTGATCGAGGTTTCCGGCACTGCACCGCCGGTTATTTCGCGTATGGTGCCGACGATGCTTCCGCTATCGAATTGAGCATTCAGGACGGTTGCGGAACAGAGGAGGACAAGAACCCAGAGCAGACGACGCGCAGAAGACATAGAACCCCTTTCGCAGTACTTCCCAAAGATGGAGAGTCACTACCTGCCGTAAACGGTGGTACCCGGATTTGTAGGCACTATAGTACCCTAAAGTGACTATAGAAGTTGTATTACCTTAGTGCACACTCCGCGTAGCTACTTTAGTGTCTATGTCGCGTTGCTTGGGCGCGGACGGCCACTTGCCGGGCAATGGCATGGTTGCCGGTACTCGAACGAAGCGTTTGGCGGAGAAGGCTAGTTGCTGTTTGCATTGGCGCGATCTGCGAAGACGGCTAGCCGCGGCATTGGCGCCGAACAGGATGGTTACGCTTGGCTCCCAATGAGTTCACAGGCGGAGACGCCGGCGGTGGAAAAGACCATTCAACGAATCGACAAGGTGTCGCCGGTCTCTTCGGGGAGCGCATCGGAAGGCAAGGAGATCGATGATGGCAAGCTGCCGAGGCTGCTGGGCGCCCAAAGCAATCGATGCGCCAAGTGACGGAAGTCATAAGAGTTTCATAAGGAATTGTCTCTCAGCCGAATCCGGCCTTACACCCTAAGTACTGCGATCCATGTTACCAACAAGTACCGCGCCGCGGGTTACTGACGGGCCACGGAACTAGCCTTAAACTGGGATTGTCCTCACAGAATCCATTCAGCATACTGAGACATTGTCGCCTACAGTCCATCAGCCTGAATGGACTCAGAGAGGGAGTTACCCAATCATGATCGACACGAATGAGACCGAATGGAAAGAGATTGTGATCCGGTTCGTTACTGGAACCATCACCTTGCTGGTTGCCTTGGTTATTCTCGCGTTGGCGCCTCTGTCTGTTTCAGCGCAGCAGAAGCCAACCATCGCCGGAGACTACGCAGGAACCCTCGGCCCCCTGCATGTGATGTTGCATCTGCAGGTTGACGCCGCAGGCAGAGTGACAGGCACTCTCGACAGCCCCGATCGAGGGGCGATCGGCATTCACTGCGCCAACTTCCGTATTGATGGACAATCTCTCGCTTTCTCCGTTCCCGCCGTGCGTGGAGCGTGGAGGGGAACCTTCGCTGCCGACGGAACCCTCAGTGGAACCTGGGATCAGGGCTATTCCCTACCCCTGAACTTCGCTCGCGATCCTGCCGCCCTGGCGGAGAAAGCATCAAAAACCGGAGTGACCCTTTAAGATTGGCGCAGCGATAGAGAGTCTTAGGTCCCTCCCGTAACCCACCGTAAGGCTGCTGGCTGTTGAATGCGCCAGCATCCCCGAGGTTCCGTTACCGTCACCAAGCACGCCGGTGGCGTGTGGCCAATGAACCCGCTCACGGACCCGCAACCGCTCATCCCAGCCATCGCCGCCATGCCCGCAATCGCCGGCGGCGGCATGGAGATCATCCAGCCAATCCGCTCTTGATTGAGCAGAACAGGTAGCGGGGATCGGAGCGGACATCGACGACGACCACGGTCTCGCCTGACGCCACAGCAATTATCATCTCCTGATAGCGCCGCACAAAGAAAGAGGCCGGATCGGCGCCGCGGCGATCGATGGAGGCAGGATGAAGGTTCTTTTCATTGGAGGCACCGGAATCATCAGTACGGCTGCGACGAGATTGGCAGCGGAACGGGGCATGGAATTAACGCTGCTCCGGCGCGGACAGCGGGCGGCCGATCTGCCCAAGAATGTTTGCACCATCGCGGCGGATGTTACCGCCGAGGCGGCAGTGGCGGAGGCGCTCGGCAATCGATCGTTTGACGCGGTGGTGGACTGGATTGCCTTCACCCCCGCCGATGTGGAGCGGGACATCCGCTTGTTTCGAGGCCGGACGGGACAGTTTGTCTTTATCGGTTCGGCGAGCGCATATCAAAAGCCGGTTGGGCACTATCTGATTACGGAATCGACCCCGCTGGCCAATCCGTATTGGCAGTATTCGCGCGATAAGATCGCCTGCGAAGACCGGTTGATGAAGGCCTATCGCGAAGAGGGCTTTCCGATCACGATTGTGCGACCTTCGCTGACCTATGGCGACACGCAGATTGCGTTGGCGGTGAATAGCTGGCAGAAGTCCTATACGGCGGTGGACCGGATGCGGCGGGGCAAGAAGGTCATTGTGCCTGGGGATGGTTCCTCGCTTTGGGTGATTACGCACAACAGCGATTTTGCCCAGGGGCTGGTTGGGTTGCTGGGGCATCGGCAAGCCATTGGCCACGCCTTCCACATTACCAGCGACGAGGTGATGACCTGGGATCAGTTCTA
>Ga0182027_10012425_pt1 | contig 11958 bp, 9 predicted proteins | sample 712E1DmetaG_FD_121300 | JGI IMG/M metagenome (GOLD analysis project Ga0182027, IMG submission 121300) | Permafrost microbial communities from Stordalen Mire, Sweden - 712E1D metaG (Illumina Assembly) | ecosystem: Environmental > Terrestrial > Soil > Wetlands > Permafrost | place: Sweden...
AAGCCAAAGATTCAACATGAAACGATCAAGCTGTGCTTCGGGTAATGGATACGTTCCTTCCTGCTCAATAGGATTTTGCGTGGCAAGAACGAAGAATGGTTCATCGAGCATATAGGTTTCGCCGGCAACCGTCACGTGATGTTCCTGCATCGCTTCCAATAAAGCCGCTTGCGTTTTCGGCGGTGTCCGGTTAATTTCATCGGCAAGAATAATGTTGGCAAATACCGGACCACGTACAAACTTGAATGCCTTCGCTCTGGTAGATATGTTCTCTTCGATAATTTCCGTTCCGGTAATATCGCTCGGCATTAAATCAGGAGTAAATTGAATGCGGCTAAATTTTAATTCCAATGCTTGCGCCAGCGTTTTAATCAGGAGCGTCTTTGCTAAACCCGGCACACCAATGAGCAGACAATGTCCGCGTGAGAGCAGCGTAATAAAGAGATGCTCAATAACAACATCCTGACCGACGATCACGTGAGCGATTTCTGATCGCAGATCTTTATATGCCTGGGCAAGTTGGTTTACAAATTCGACATCGCCTATTGGTTTTATGTTTTTTGCCACATGCCTATCCGTGATAAATGTTGTGAGCACTGCCGATCAAAGGCGTATATCGACGTAAATAGTTTTTTTCAGCTCATCAAGCCATTCCGCATTGAGCTTATTACGTTTCATATAGAGTGCAAGCTGTTCGATGCGTTTATAATCATCTTGAATATTGATAGCATGTGGTGGCGTTCGTTTACGCATCCAAATAAGGTGGAACCCATAAGATGCTCCAACCACGGTTCGCTGCGGTTCGCTTATTTCCCCCGCTTTTATATCCTTGATTTGTCCTGCAAAATCCGGCTGCAACTGATCTGCAGTCAAACTACCCAAATCGCCGCCGACTGATTTTGTATCTTCATCTTCTGAATACTTGCTTGCAAGTTCTGCAAATGATTCACCTTTTAATACCCGTTCCCGAAAAGCCCGCAAAGTATCAACGGCTGCAGAGTCGCTTGCAGGTCCTTTGTCGATCTTCATGAGAATATGCCGTGCATGGACCGATTCTCCTCGCCTGCTGATTAATTGAATGATGTGAAATCCAAATTGGGTCTTGACAATTCCAGAGATGTCGCCTTCTTTCAATCCGAAGACAGTCTCTTCAAATTCTCGCACAAATACCCCGCGCTTTTCCCATCCCAAATCGCCGCCGCTTGCAGCAGACCCGGGATCAGTTGAATACCGTTTTGCAAAATCAGCAAAATCACCGCCGGCATGAATGCTATCGAGAACCGATTGCATCAATTGCCTTGTTTTTGCTTCCACTGCTGTATCGGGTTTTGGCACAATATAAATATGGCTTAGCTCAAATTCTTCCGGAACCTGTGGTAAACTATCTTTGAAAGATATAAAGAAGTCCTCCACCTCACGCCGTGTGACAGAGAACGAGGCTTCACGCTGCTGACGTACTTTCTGCACCAGAAGTTGATTCTTGATTTCCGTTCTGTATTCTCGTTTGATACGGCTTATGGATTTGCCGTACATTTGTTCTACTCGCTGCTCAGAACCAACCTGCCGGACAAAATTTGCTATCTGTTGGTCGAGTGCGCGTGTAATTTCATCATCCGTCACTTCGACGCTGTCAATCAATGCTTGGGCAAGAACGAGTTTCTCTGAGATCAATCCATCAAGCACTTGAGCACGTAATCCTTTTTGATTCGGATCGATGTGGTTTTGCATCGCAAGAAACGACACTCGCTCGTTTAACTCTGATTCCGTGATGATTTCCTTATCCACCACCGCTACAATACGATCGATCAAGGTCTGAGCCGATAGTGCTAATGGAATCAGGAGGATTGTCAGAAACAATAATTTTTGCACATTATTCATATTTTTTCCTATTCTTCGATCTTCGGCTTTCCGGAATCGGATGTCGCATTAACGAACACTTCAATTGCATGCTTTGCACGGAGATTCTGAATGAGTTGGTCAAACAATTTTCGTCGCCGCTCAACTGTCAATCTTCCGCGGATTTCCTGTTCCACCATTGGTACTTCTGCAGTCTGCCCCTGTCTGACAATTTTCCAGACAACCAAAATGTAATAACCGTTATCAGTACTAATAGGAAAAGAGAGTTCACGGATTGCCACTTTCATAGCAACACGCCATAAATCTGTCGGCATAAACGTTGCTTGCGTTTGATACGATGAATCTACGCGCATCAATATAGAAGGTTCTTGCTGAACAAGAGCGGAACTCCACGGTGTTCCTTTCAAAACAAGATTGCGAAAATCCGTGGCAGCATCTCGATTTTTGAAGAGTGCGTAACTGACTAATGCGATGTCGTGCATCAAATCGAATTCCTTGATGTGTGCATCGTAGTATTGCCGGATATCCTGTTGAGAGAAGTTTGTCAGTTGCTGAGAATACACTTCTTTATCCAGCAACGCATTGATGGTAAGCTGGCGCCGTACATCTTCTACTTTCTGATTCATTTCATATGAGCGATCCAATCCGCGTTCTACTGCCTCACGATAAAGTGATTCTTCCGTGAGCCACCGCTGAATATACTGCTGAATTTGTGCTGGCGATGGCTCGTATGAGGTATCGATGTGTGCACGGATTTCTTCTAACGCCAACGTTTTATTATCAAGACGGGCAACAGGAGTCTTCCCTGATTCCGGTTTGGAACAACCGGCTGTTAGAACAACAAAAAGAACTGCAAGAAAAAATTTACTGGGAATCAACCCGTTTCCTCTTGAACGCTTCTGTTAGAACTTCTTTATCGATGGTCACTGGATACTTTTTCTTGAGCGCTTCAATCCATTCTTGCTCACGCTGCTTTGATGCTGCTTCTTGATATCCGCTCGTAACCTCTGGCATCGCTTCCTCGAACGTCTTCACGTGTGCGCTATCCCTGCCCAATGCCTTAATGATAGACCAACCTGTTTCAAATTTGAACGGCGCAGTAATGCTGTCGATTGCCATTGTTGAAGCCTTCAATGACAAATCATTAAATGTGAATGGCTGGAATCCCCACACACCTTTCTTTTCTTGATACCCAGAACGATTAGTATATTCTTGTGCGATATCCAAAAAATCTTTGCCTTTTTTTACTTTTTTGTACACTGCCTTCGCTACACTGTCTTTCGTTGTATAAATCTCAGCAAAATTGACACGTTCCGGCCAACGGTAATTTTCTAAGTGCCTACTGTAATATTCCCTCAACAACGAATCATTCACTATAACCTTTTTCCATACTTCGTCCTGTTCGATACGATAGAGAAGCGTTCCTTCTTCATATTCCTGCAGAAGTTGAGCGAGTACAGGATGCCTCTCTGCCGCATGTCGTGCATGTTGCTCAAGCGCCACGATATCGACAAACTTAGTCACGAGCACCCAAACATTTGCGGGACTTAAACGATAGGTTTTGTATTCGGTTGTTGTTATTACTTTATCGGCAAAATCTTTTACTTTCAATGGGCGGCCCGTACAATGGATCAACGTTGTTTTCAACATTTCAGCCGAGAGGGTATCTTTCCAATTTTCATTACCGGCCCATTTATTAGTGTCAAGCTTGGAAATCAATAAATTTACAACTGTAGAATCGATGAGAACACGGTATTGGGTTTTCAACTTCTCTACATAATTCTTATACTCATACTGATAACGCTCTTGTTGGTACTGACTCTTCAAGTCCTTCTGCATTTCCACAAACGGTGGTAACGCTTTTTTATCTGTGAGTTGGAAGATATGATATCCATAATTGAATCTGATCGGCTCTGATATAGAATCGATTTGCAACTTATAGAATACCTCCGCAACTGCTGGTGGAATCCGACCGCGTTCATAGAATCCGATGTCGCCATTCTTCGTTACACTTTTAGGATCTTGACTGTATTTTTGCACCACTTCCTTAAAAAGAGCACCGCTTTTTAATCGCTTATATAACATCCAAGCAGTATCGCGAACTGCAGCAGTATCGCTTGATGATCCGTTGAACCGAAGGAGGATGTGGCTTACACGGACAGATCCTGAATTTGGTCGCCGAGCTGTTACTTTTATTACATGATACCCATATTGAGTGCGTATCGGCCTTTTGGTATACTCCCCAGGCTTCAGTGAATAACACGCTTCTTCAAACTCCCGCACCATTCGACCGGCTGTAAAGAAGCCAAGATTACCATAATTTGTCTTTGCTGACGGATCATCGGAAAATTTGAAAGCAAGAGTATCGAAAGGAACACTTGGAATTTGTGCAATTGCACTCATTGCTCGTTCGTATGCAACAAGCGTGTCTTTTGGCTTTCCCTCTGGAGGGACTCGAAAAAGAATATGACTGGCACATATTTCTTCTTTTTTCCTGTCATAAAAATTTTGAATTCCAGGTTCTACAACCTCTTTCTCAATCATATAAGACTGAGCAACAGAGGTGTTATAGGAATCCATCTCGCTGACAACAGCAGAGTCCTTCTCCAATCCTTGTGCGTGTGCTTCTTTGACTTTAAGTTTAAATTTTATTAACAGGTCAAGAAATTTTTGCCGATCTTCCAACGACGTGGCAGCGCTTGAATCCAAGCCGCCGTTGTTTTTGGCAAAGTTGTCTTCAAAGCTGCGGAGTGTGATTTTTTCATCGCCGATAGTAGCGAGAATGGGATTGGATGCCCCGCAACCTATGAAAAGAATAATTATAAAAAGGAAAAAACCGAGAATAAATATGCGTGTCATAGTTCTCTTTACCTCTGATTTTGATTTTGAGATGATAGGTGCACAATACCTTAGTAAGTAAAAAAGTAATCAAAAATGGCTCAGCAAGCAAGAAATTGTATGGGGAAAGCAAGAAGTAGAAAGCCCTCCTTGCGAAGGGCTTATCTATCTACTGAAGTCTCACCACTATAACTACTTATCACTTTCTACTTCTGAATTTTTACTTTTTTCTTAATTCTACAATTTCCTTCTTCCGTTTCAAAATTTGGTTCGCCTTCCCCGGTTCTAGGATAAACCATTGAGACGAACGAGAAGATTGAACAAGATACTTATTCGTTATTTTGTTGAGCGAGAAGCGAATCTGAACATCAGCATACATAACCGCCCCCATAATCTTTGGCGATACTGTGCTGTCAATAAAATCGTCTGCTTGAAGGTTGGAAAGCGAGGAAAGAACGCCATCGATCACAGATAGCTGTACTTTGTCTTTTCCGATAAACCATGTGCTGTCTTTGAATACCATCGAAAATGTCGTATCACCATATTGGTACTGCACTTCTTTTATATTTTCTTTCGGTGTGGTAAAAATTGTCTTATCACGCCAATCTTTTACCGGACGGGTAAACATATAGCTGTATGTCCCTTCGACAAGGAGCACATCATTGGAATTAAGTTTACGCGCGTACAATTCGGAGTAACTTGCCGCCATCTTACCAAGAACAAACGATATCTTCTCAATCCCTTTTTCATATACTTTCACTTCTGTCCCTGATTGATCTACTTGAAAAACAGAATGCTTTTCCGGTTTGCTGGAGATGGTGCTTTTAACCTCAATGTTTTTTATCTGATGAATGATTTGGCCGACATTTGTTTGATTTGCTTTAAAGTTGATTGGTTGTGCGATATACCATTCAGTTCCACGTTTTTCTAATACAAGAGAAAACATTGATGTTTTGATTTCGATTTTGTCCACCGATACCGAATCGATAACAGTGAAGAAACCTGTACTCGCTGAACTGGCACTTTGTTCTCCGGGTTTTTGGAGCACAAGAAAAGCAACAATCAACAAAACAATGAACAGTCCAATTAGAATGTATATATTCTTCTTCATAGCTCTTTACCTTCTACATTCTCGTGTCTACAGTTGGCTTTCTAACGATCGTTTCAACGCAATGCGCCGTCTCCACCTCAGCAGACCATAGCCAATAACAAGGAAGGGCGGCAAAAGGAGGGCGCCATACTTCAGAATCTTCTTGGTTGCATCAGAGACTTGTTCCAATGGAGGTTGAGCAATATCCTTGGAGCGAATCGTAATCAAACCAGCGTCGTCGGCAAGGAAATCTACTATATTGACAAAGAATGTTAGATTACCTCGATTACCGGCAAAGTCATCTTTCATAAAATCGCCATCACCCACAACGATAATACGCGTATCAGGACTCTTGGTTGTGGGCGGTACAAAAGATTTTCCTTCAAAGAAACTCTTAAAGGACCCACTCACCACCGCCGCCATCGGAATATCGGATTCTGCCAGCTCTTCTGGTGTATAGCGATGAAACGGGTCAATCATAACAAATCCACTTTGCCGTCCGCTGTGTTTAGAAGAACGAACTAAGACTTCTGCTTTCAAGCCCTTGTTTGCTGCCAGAGTTGTATCGAGCGAGCTGACGAAGTAGAAAATTATTCCTTGCAAATCTTTTACAATCGGATTTGAACGGTCAACATTGACAGCATTGGGAAGATAGGGAAATGGAATTTGGCTTCGCATCTGGAATTGACCTTGATTTTGCATCACAGTAATATTGGCACATTGTGCATCTCGCACTAAATCACTATTAATGCGAATACCATAATTCTCAAGCATGTCCTCCAACCCGATATCCACCGGCTGTGCAACCTTATACTGAGCACTAAGATCGACATTCATCTTGTTGAGCAGGAATGCCACTTTTCCACCGCGCATGATATATTGATCGATCTGATATTTTGCTGTATCAGAAAATTTCGTTTGAGGCGCTATGATAAGTAATGCCGCAAGATCTTGCGGAATCTCAGCAGTATTTGAACTCAGGTCAACCGGCACTGACTCATACTGCGTATTGATCTCTTGACTCGCGCGCTGCATACTGGTCAGCGTCGTTTCTTGATGGCCGGTAGTGTAACCGATCCGCTTTTTTGTTCGAGCTGTTAAACGTATAATCGCTGCACTGATATCATACTCCAGCGAGCCCAGATTTTGTATTACCGGTAAAACTTCCTTCTTGTCCTCATACATCATTACAAGACCGAGGAATGCGCGTTTCACTTCAAATTTATCTTCCTTCACGATTTGTACTTCTACCGGGGGAATCCCTGCCTGCTGTGCTTCGCGTTCATTCTTTTCGCCTTCCGGATTGATGAACTCGTAATGAAGATTACCCTTCGAGTATGCCTTATAGTCATTGAGAATATCCAGTACAGCACGACGATTGTTATTATATGGTGCCGGCAAATCTTCCGTGAAGTATGCTTTCACTGTCACACGATCATCAAGATTGCGCACCAAATTCCTACTTGCATCGGAAAGTGTATACACCCCTGCTTTCGTCAAGTCAAGACGGCCAAAGATGCGCACGGAAATAAAGTTTACCAAAATAAGAATTCCGAGAACTAACAGGACTCGGAGAAGAGTCTGAGTTTTTTTAGTATTCATAGAAGTCAGAAATCAGTTTTCGATAGTACATTGGAAATTTTCAGATCGGATATCGGCATTACCACTTACGCCGTCCCAGGGAAACAACCGAGAGATACAGCGAAAATCCGAGAACAGAAAGAAAATACACGACATCTCGCGTATCAATCACACCTCGTGCAATATTAGAAAAATGGAAATCAATTCCGAGGTATTCGACAACACTTATCATAAAATCCGGAATAAAGACGAGCACTTTATCCATTAAGAAAAGCGCGAACATGAGCAGCAAGCCAACGATAAATGCAACAATTTGATTTTCCGTTAAACTCGACGCTAACAACCCAACCGCTATATAGACACCCGCCATTAAGAGTAAACCAATATAACCGCCAATAACCGGGCCATTATCAATATTGCCAAGAAATGCGATCGCGATATAATAGATAAGCGTCGGTAAGAGCGCTAGAGCGATGAGCATCCAAGCGGCAAAGAATTTACCGGCAACAATTTCCCAGTCGTGAAGCGGTTTTGTAGTTAATAGTTCGATGGTACCCGCTTTCTTTTCCTCAGCGAGCAACCGCATAGTAATTGCCGGCATTACAAACAGAAACACCAACGGTATCCATTCAAACATCAACCGGAGTGAAGCAACATTAATCAGAAACATACTGCTCGTATACACCCAGCCCACAATAGCAAGAAACACCACGATAACGACATATGCTACCGCCGAATTGAAATATGAACGCAGCTCTTTCCGAAAAATGGTGTTTGTATTGCTTAAGCTTGGCAGCGTTTTAATATAATTTTCTATGTTCATATTTGATGACCCAATAATTATGAGGACTCAACTACTCAGAAGTTGTCAACTTACGGAACACTTCTTCCAAACTCGTCGCTTTGCGCGACATTTCTAACAAGACCCATCCTTCGGATACCGCGCGTCGGAATATTTCTTCCCGAATATCGCTTCCCTTGATTGTATGAATGGAGAACTTGTGCAGATTGCCCTCCTGTCCGCTGTACTCAACCAACTCAACCTGCGAAATTTCTTTGAACTTCGGATATATATCTGTCATAACGTTGACAATCTTTCCTGCCGGTATTTTCAATTCCAGCGAAATTTTTTCTGATCCGCGGAAATCTTGCTGTAATTGCTCCAGCGTTCCATCGGCAACAATTCCTCCGTCATGAATGATGATGACACGGTCACATGTTGCCTGTACTTCTGTGAGAATATGTGTGGAAAGCACGACGGTCTTTGCGCGACCAAGCTGGCGGATGAGGTTGCGGATTTCAACTATTTGATTTGGATCGAGACCGCTGGTCGGTTCATCAAGAATCAGAACTTCTGGATCATGAATCATCGCCTGGGCAAGTCCCACACGTTGGCGAAATCCTTTCGATAATTCACCTATGTCTTTGTGTCGAACTGCGGCAATACCACAAACATCGATCATTTCTTTGAGACGGTTTTTTAACAATCCATCTTTCAGTCCATGCAAACGTGCAGAGTATTCAAGGTATTCTAAAACATTCATATCAAGATAAAGCGGATTCATTTCCGGCAGATAGCCGATTTTTTTTCGCACTTCAAATGAATGCTCGGCGATATCGAATCCTTCTACTTCTACTGATCCTGAAGTCGGCGGCATGTAGCAAGTGATAATCTTCATCGTGGTGGTCTTCCCAGCGCCATTCGGGCCAAGGAAACCGAGAATTTCACCGGTCTTGACATCGAACGAGATGTCGTTCACTGCTTTCTCGGTGTCATAATATTTCGTCAAGTTTCGTACTGCTATTGCCATAGGTGTCTTCTATGTAATGGTTCAGAAAATATCGGTACTTTGGAGCGGAACAAGTTTATGAAAAATGATGCACATATTCAAGAACCTTATTTGGATTTTTTATGTTTTCGTAATACGATATAAAATCAGTATGAATGAATTCAAGTAGACGGAGGCGATTATCGAAAGGTTCCCATAGTAATCGGGTAATTTAATTTTTTTGTAAGACAACCATGAACAATCGAACCTTCCCAAACACTCGATGGTAGGAGAGGAAATCAATGTAAATACTGTTATTTCTGCAAATTTATCGAGTATTCTTAGTATTATTTTAATTTGAGATTTTCATTTCTACAGAAATCATTCAATCTGATCCTGATCCCGTATCTGGACACGTCGTATTTTTCCGCTAATAGTTTTCGGCAGCTCAGTGACAAACTCCACAATCCGGGGATATTTATAGGGAGCTGTTACTTTCTTCACATGTTCCTGCAACTCTTTTGCTAATTCATCGCTTGGATGATAATTCTTTGAAGGAACGATAGTCGCTTTCACGATTTGCCCCCGTTCGGGATCCGGAACAGCCGTGATAGCACATTCCAGAACTGCCGGATGTTCTAGAAGAGCGCTCTCGACTTCAAACGGACCGATACGGTACCCTGAACTTTTAATGATATCATCTGCTCTGCCAACAAACCAGTAATATCCGTCTTCATCACGCCATGCCGTATCACCCGTATAATAAATCCCGTTTTGCCAGACTTTTTTTGTAAGCTCATCATCACGGTAATACCCGCTGAACATTCCCACAGGTTTTCTTTTATTTGTATAGATAACAATCTGGCCGATCTCGCCCACTTCGCACACTTTACCATCCGGACCGAGAATATCAATATCGTACCCCGGAGACGGTTTTCCCATAGAACCCGGTTTCGGTTCCATCCATGGATACGTTGCGACAGCGACAGTACATTCCGTCTGACCAAAACCCTCCATCAGCTTCATTCCCGTTGCATCGAAAAACTGCTTATACACTTCGGGATTGAGGGGTTCACCAGCTACAACACAATACTTCAGATGCCTGAAATTGTATTTCGTTAAATCTTCCTTGATTAAAAATCTATAGATAGTCGGTGGAGCACAAAACGAAGTTATCGAATATTTTTCAATCACGTGCAGAAGGTTCTTGGGATGGAATTTATCATAATCGTACGTCATAACCGCGCACCCAGACAACCATTGACCGTAAATTTTCCCCCACGCCGATTTTGCCCAGCCGGTATCAGCAATAGTAAAATGCAGTCCGTTATCTTTTACGTTCTGCCAGTACTTCGCCGTAAGAATATGACCGAGTGGATACGCAAAGTTGTGATTCACCATTTTGGGCATGCCGGTCGTCCCTGAGGTGAAATACAGAAGCATGATATCGTCGTTACATGCCGCATCGCTGCCTTGAGGCCTTGTAAACAAATCCGATGACTTTTCCATTTCTTCAGTAAAATTCAACCATCCGATGCGCTTTGTGCCAATCAATACTTTGCGCTTCAAGGTCGGCGATTTCGCTTCCGCCTCTTCAACATGCTGAACCACTTCCGGATCCGGCACACAGACGATCATCTTCACATCCGCTGTGTTATTTCGATACACAATATCTTTCGTGCTGAGAAGATGTGTTGCGGGAATCGTGATTGCTCCGATTTTGTTCAAAGCCAGTGTGCAGAACCAATATTCGTACCGCCGTTTCAAAATAAGCATCACCGGATCGCCTTTGCGAATGCCGATAGACGTGAAGAAATTTGCTGCTTTGTCACTATATTTTTTCATTTGTCCGAATGTAAATTTCGCTTCGCTCTCTTTGTCATCGCACCACACCATGGCAATCTTATCCGGCTCGGTACGGGCATACTCATCCACAACGTCAAAGGCAAAATTAAAATGTTTTGGTATGAGAATTTTAAAATTTTCAATAAAATCTTGATAGGAATCGAAGCTTGTTTTCGTAAGATAGGTCTCAAGCATAAATCATCTCTTCTTTGATTGTTATAAAACTACTGCGAGCATTTTGACAGTTTTGTTATTGAGGGCTTTCATGGCATGTGTATAGACCGAATCATAATAGATTGAATCTCCTTCGTTCAGAACAATCTCATGGCCATCGATAATTATTTTCATTGTTCCTTCAATGACATAATTAAATTCTTGGCCTGGATGCGAATTAAATTCCACCGGTGCATTCTCTTTATTCGGTCCGATTCTGACTATAAACGGCTCGGCTTTTTTATTTATAAAATTATATGCCAGGTGTTCGTACCTGTACTGCTTTCTTCGTTCAACGATTAATCCTTTGTCTTTTCGTACAACGCAATAGACGTGAAGCCGCGGATTCTCTCCGCTGAACAGCGCGGAAAGCTCAATACCGAATTTGTGCGCAACCTTAGAGAGAAATCCGATGGGAATATCGACCGTGCCACTTTCGTAATTCTGGAATAGTTCGTTGGTAATTCCGAGATCCTTTGCAAGAGTCTCGGTCGACGTACCCGATATTTCTCTCAATTCTTTGATTCGGCCGGCAATAAGCTGTATTTGTTCTGTCATATGTAGTGCCCTCGAAGAAAATCTAAACCGGAATTATTCTAAATGAACTTACTCGATTATATGAATAAAATCAATTTATGCAGCATGTGTTTCTGCAACTGGATCAAGAAATCTTACCAGTTTTTCTTTTTCAATCCGATATGATCAATGGATTCTACTTTATTCCATTCCACGTTTCTTTCTCTATGACACTCAGAGTTTTCTGAC
>Ga0182027_10012427_pt1 | contig 11958 bp, 11 predicted proteins | sample 712E1DmetaG_FD_121300 | JGI IMG/M metagenome (GOLD analysis project Ga0182027, IMG submission 121300) | Permafrost microbial communities from Stordalen Mire, Sweden - 712E1D metaG (Illumina Assembly) | ecosystem: Environmental > Terrestrial > Soil > Wetlands > Permafrost | place: Sweden...
CACGATGGACACAGCGCAAACCGTTCCACCTTGAGACGAGCGAGGAGCCGCAGAAGGTTGCAGACGGCAACGTCTCTTGGATCGACGATCTGACCGCAGACAGAGCATTCCAACCCTTGAATCTGTTGCTGGACGATCCTAAGTTTCGCCACGGGCCTTACCTCTGAACAGGGAGCCGCACACGGCAGGTGGCTTCCGTGAAGGTGTAGTGTACCTCTTGGCGCAAATGGACTTGTGCTGCCTATGCTGCGAGGATGCTGGAAAGCCGCTCAAGTCTTTGAGTGCAGATCAAAATGGAACATTAACAACGACGGCGGTGCAGCAGCGGCATTATCGCCGGAACACTGGCAAACCCCGCAATCGCCTATCCACGTTTTGTAGCCCTTCAAAAATCACGGCCATGCGGCGGCGAAGGTTCTCAAGCGGCACCCAGTATTCACCTTCCAGTGAAACCCACGAAACGCCTTGCTTTGACTTGATCGTCGTGTAGCGAAAACTCATTCCGTTGGGGTCGATACTCGCCAACCGCACAAGATCAGCCCTGAGTTCTGGCGGGATCTTCTGCCCGAAGTTCCGCTGCATCAGCCGGTCCAATTCCTCAATGAGAGGAACGAGATTGTGATCCAATTTCGGCGGCTGTAGGATTGCCTTTAGGTAAAGTTCGAGTGCGTGACGAATGAGGAAGAGGATCGGGTAGGAATACAAGAATGCTTCCTTGCTGCGGAGTGCGGGTTCAATCAGTTGTTGCGCCGCCCACCAGTAAGCCTCTGCAACCACGATATCGGAAGTCTCGGTTGCCATGCCGCCGATCACGACACCGTGCGTCCAGTCCTCGCTCATCCCGTCAGGCAAGTCCTGGAATACCGGGTGCGTGATACTTTCCGGGTCCACTAGAGCATCGAGATCGTCGTCTTCCTCGTCGGGCGGCATGTCACTGGTAATCCCATCGCATCCTGCGGCGATCCACTGGCAGAATTGGGCCGCACGACCGCACAGCATGGCTCGGGCGCATTCGGACCCAAGTCTCTAATCCACATCTTCGGCGGGCAGAATGGTCGCTAGTTCATCTTCAACGTCAATGCCGTATTGGACGGCCAAAGAAGCAATGTTCACGCCAAACGACGCACGCAATTCTCCAAGAGCGGTATAGAAGTCGTAGTGGTTGCCGAGATGGGGCCGGGTCCGCATCCCAAATTCATAGTGCATTTCGTCCAGAAACTTCCGGCACGCTGCACGCATAGACTTCATCGGTGAAACCAGTTCGCTACCTTCCTTGAGATTGCCCAATTCCGTCGTCAGAAACTTGCGAATCTCCAAGGCCGACTGTGTACACTGATCTGGCACTTCCCACGCATAGTCGTTATAAAGCACCCGGCGATCTTCAAGGAATCTGATGATTCGCCGTGCCACGGATACGTCGGGTGGGCTTGGCGTCCACGAGATTCCAAACACCGGGCAGGTCACCCCATTGAGGCGGCTGATTATCTCAGTAAACTTCATCGTGACGAGAATACAACATTCGTCCGAGAAAGTGGAGTCCGGGTTACGCCTACCTACAGCTAAGGGGCCGGGATGCCGCCAGGATGCTCCGCAATCGCCAAGAGCGGGCGCAGGGCGCTGCCGTAAGGCCGGGGTGACCAATTGGGGCACCCTCCAGAACGGCGGCGGCGTACAACCGGCTCCCATGCCCATCGCCATCATCTTCTGTGCGGAAACCAGTTTCCGCCCCGTGTCGTTTGCATCCGCTTCTCCCAACCGGACGGGTGCATCTCCGACAGCCGTTCCAGCAAACCCGTCCGTTCACACAGGCGCACCATGGCGGCAAACTCCTTCACGTCCGCAAGCGTCTTGCCAACAGCGTAGAACCCACGGTAGAAGCCGGGGCGCTCGATCTCCGATTCCGCCGTCCACTGGAAGCCGCCCTTGTCGTTGTTGCGCTTGAATTTGAACTGTTTGACGAGCACAAGATCGCTCCAGCTTCAGATTTGGTTCTTGGCAAGCCACTCGATCAGGTCGTGGACCGTCTTGCAGTACGTCGGGAACAACAGCAGGAGCGCATGGGTTTCGTCCCGCCCTAGTCGCTTGCCCGTTGGATGGCCCGCCTCGTTTCGAGTGCGCCGGATGAGATCGTAGATCCCGTCGATGTGCTGGGTCAGCAGGTAGGCGAGTTCTTCAGGGATCGGCGGTCCTGGCGCTCTTAGGGTCTTCAGCACTTCATCATGTTGCGCTTTGGCGCTTCTGCCCTTCTTCGTCTCCTTCTCAAATTTCGTTTTTTGTTCCGGCGTGCTCAGTGCAGCGGCGACACCATCAACGAGTCGGAAGAGCATATTTTCCGCTGCCACGCCGATCATCACGGTGGCGGCGAGATGCTTGCCGACCCGGAACGTGTCCAGGGCTTCTCCGACGTACAGCAGTGTGGTCTCGTCTATGCTCGGGCACGCAGTCTTGAGCCGCCGAAGGTAGTCGTCGGCATCGTGCGCCGTTAGATCACCGGCCTCGAAGCATTTCTGCCCATATTCCGTCACTCGGAGGAACGGCAGGTTTGGCTGCTGCATTCCTAAACCCGGCGTGTAGACGCCCTCGATGATAAGTTCCCAGAGTACGGCGGTGATCTTGTCGCCTAGTGTCGTTTGATAGGCAAAATCGGGCACCGCACTCAGAAGCCCCTGGTGAACGGCTGCGTAAGCGACGTTCCGAGCGATATCGCCGATCTGCCCACCACTCAACTTTGTCGTCAAAATCAGGTGACGGATAGTGCTCGAATCTAAATTGGCAGTCATGTCATCCTCACAAAGCCCTGCCCACAATCATGACCGCCCAATACACGATTGCCACCAGCGCACCGGCCACCAGGCCGATGGATTGCAGCGGCTTCTTCTCAATGTCGAAGTGCCGGTTAAACCAGTCGAAGCCGATATCAAATTGACAGACAAGGCGTAGACCACTTGCTCCCGCCGCCGCCAAGATTAGAGGACTCGGTAGCAAGCACAAACTGAATAACAGTTCTGGTCGCCACAGTCGCCGGATCACTTCGGCATTTGAGAGTAGCTTAGCGTTGCCGTTACTCTCTAGCAGGAAATGATATGCAAGAGAATACGTGCAAACCGATTGAAATAATTGAAATAACACAATGACAAACGAAGTCATCAGCAACATAGCCACGCCAGATACCTTTCGGAACTCTAAGCTCTCTAAGACCATGAATGTCAAATTGGCTATCCTTGTTCCAAACATCAACACTAAGCACCCATTCAACACGCAAAATACACCCAGAAACCAAGCAAATTCGGCTGACCAAATCATCATAGGGCTACGGACAACCAACGTCAGAGGGTAACAGCTTGGCCAGAGAATCAATATTAGAGCGGCCTTGCTTGGGATGAAATGACCCGGATGGCTAAAAAACCCTTCGTACAGGAAGTCCAGAACACTCTTGCCGAGGCTGGACGCAGCAGGCAGAACTCTGCCTGACGGCTTCACTCCCACCAACCAAACCGCAATCTCCAATTTCGTGCTGTCGTTCAGAACGCTCTCAACCCGCTCGAAGAACTTCCACACGATCCCGGCCAGGACCCCGCCAGCCGCCAACTGTCCGGGTGGGGAGTTGATGAGATGCGTGATGGTGGTGAGGGTGTCGGACATGTGTACTCAGCGGCCTCGGGTTCGAGCAGAGTCCTTGCCAGGAATCCATGACGAGGACAGGTTAGGGTATAGTTGCACAATGTAGTCGGCTGTTGCTCTGTCCTCTCCTTCGTCGCTCGTGACACGGATGTACAATTGCCATTCTCCAAATGTCAACTTCTTTTCGGCGTCGGGATCGAATGGCCAACTCGTGAGAGTGCAAAATCCCTTGTCCACTTCGTTACGGACCAGTAGAGCGAATTGCGCCGATTGCGTCATCCCAAGCGAAGCCGTGGTTTGGGGTTCGGCCTTGATCGACTGCCCATCACTCGTGACAAAGAGTCCCGGCACCTTCAGCACGGCCCCGGTGTGGGGATAAACGAACTTCAGTTCGGCCCTTACGTTGTAGCAGGTATTCTCAAATCGACCCTCCGTGTTCCTGACGGACATGAGGGTGGCGCTGTATCCATTGCCTGAAGGCACGTTCACTGAACTGCCAATCGTGCTCAATTGCAACCGCCCTGCCGATAGGGATTTCGCCTCGAACGTCGCCAACAGAAATGACGCCACACTTCCGGCCATGTTGACGGCCAGTTCCGCATGGCGTGGCAACGGTTTAACCGGGCGCTTGCCCTGGCCGTGGGCGTCACCAAGTCGGTTGCGGAGGTTCGCCAGCCCATCGACTACGGAGTGAACACCACCCAGGATCTTTTTGAATGCGTCTGCCGTGTGCTGGCTCGGGGCAAGATTCAGTTCCTTCGAGGTCAGGCCGTACAACTTCGGCAGATCGGTCCCGTCGCCGTACTCGACGCCGCACTCATCCAGGATGTGCTTGCAGACGGTCTCCAGCAGTGTCCTCGCCGCTGTGATCGCACCTTCCGGGTCTTCGTGTCGGCGGTCGAGAGCTTTCTGCCACGCCTCGGAGATGAATTTGGTATCAAGCCTTCCCGGTGCCGCCACAGGAATCTGAATTGGAGAAGCCCCGAGCATCTGATGTAGCTTCTGAATGTCCTCGGGGCGAACCTGTGGATCGTCCGCTTGGGAAAGTTCCTCCAGCACCCGTCGCTGTTCGGCAACTTCAAGTTGGCCGAGAAGCCACTTGAACTTGGTCTCTCGGTTCATGCCCTGTGGGATTCCGATCTCACTCGGGTGCCTGTTCATCTGGTTACAGAAAAAGGCTTCCATGCCGTTGTGCGTGAACTTGTGCAGGAACATCGTGCACGCCAATTCAAAGACCCTGTACGGCAGATTCTCTTTCTTCTTCATGTCCTTAGCCCCACACCGCAAGCCGCCACCCGCCTGGTCGCAGCCAGGGATAGCGACATCGCCTCACCGAACTCCGAGTTGTTTGCGGATTTCCCGCTCGACTCTGCCATCGAGCCTCACCCAAATGACTGCCCCTGAAGGGTGCTCATACGGGACCGGATGCTTTAGTTTTCGTGGCTTCGCCATCACCCAAGCATAGGTCTGCCGATACCTTCCCAACGTCGCTTCGTTCGGGCGCATCCCGGCCTTCTTCGCATTCTTGCGGAACTCTTCGGCTGTGAGCGGCCCAACGCAGTCCACAAGATCGCAGAGGCCGACGACGGTACCCGTACCGCTGGCGACCAACGCAATCTGGCCTTCGACGGACGTTCGAGATCCACGAATCTCCCAGGTCTTCTTGCCGTCCAAGATCATCTCGATCCAAGGACGGCGAATGAGCAGAGCACGCAAGGGTTCATTCATATGCGAGGATTCGGGTCCGCTTGCGCCATCTGCCGATACGAAGCGAGGCTGAACCGCTTCTTCGCAGCCTCACCACAGCCGTCCAACAGCGTCCGGTCAGCAAAGCGCCAACCGCCGTCGATACTGGAGTTTGCAAACAGGTATCCAGCGGCGTGCTTGGAGATTCCGATCATCAGCCCCTCGTTCACCGGAATGTCTTCGGTGATGTCCTCAACAACTTCGACTTTGCCATCTGCCGAAGTCCGTTGAAAGCTGCGGTATCGCAATAGCGTGATCGTGGGTCGCCCGCCTCTCGGCCAGTCAATCTGATAATCCCATTGAAGCTGGTAGTCGGGTTCCCAGGCATCGGGAGGAGGATAGGTATACTTCAGGACGGCAGGGATCTCGCTCGATGTCCACGGCGGCGCTGCTTTGCGGTCGGTCATAGGTCTAATTACGTCAACTTGCCTTTGGAATAGTCTTCCCAGCAACGGGAGTGAGTTTGATGATTTTGCTGCCATTCACGGCCTCCCTGAACCAAATGATATCGAGATGACAAATCGCCTGTCGCATCATCTGAAGCTCAGACCCATCAAGGCTCGTATACAGGGGCATGGCGACCCGATCCAATAACGACAGAACGTAGTCTTTGTCGCCGGTATTCCGGTCCAGGTGGGTTAGGGCTTGGAAAAAGGCTCTCAAATCGCCATTGATCTCCACTTCCGTAATCGTCTTGGAAACGATCTTGTCGAGAGCGGCCTTGCGTTTCGTAGCGGCTTCTTTGGCACCGCCCAACTGCCCGTAGGTCAGGTTCTCAGCATTTTGAAGACGCTTCAGGAGACGTGCCTTCGTCTTGTTCCGGGAGGGAACCTTTTCAATCTCCTTGACGACTTCAGCAATGGTCAGCGGGGTTTGGCTGATGAAGAAGTGGACAGGGTAGTAGGCCGCTGCCTCGAAGCAGACGTGCGAGACGTAATCCATCGGAACAAGCACTTTTTCCTGGTGGATGAAGGCGCTAAGGATGTCGGGACCGTGCAACGGCTGACGCACCATCTTCGTCGGCTGCACGAACTTCGACGGGATTGTCTCTGCTTCGCCGATCACCTTGAGTGTTGGTGCGCCACCAGACTCGACGAACGTACCACTGTTGATGAACTTGATCTGCGCCAGCAAGTCTTCGGGAATCAAAAACGATGCTTGGCTCCCGCTGACCTCACCCGTCACCGTGCTTAACACACCCACATTCTCGATTCCGAGCTTCGCCATTTTCTGAACGTGTCTCATCCACAGTTCCCGCTCCCGACGCAGCTCCCCATCAAGCAGTTCCCTCAGTTCGGGATATCGGATCTTCTCCGTCCTGCCACGGTAACGATAGTAGATTGCTCCTTCTTGAAGTTCCTTTCCTGCTCTGAGGCACACGACAGGCTTCCGGCTGGCCTCACGGACGTAGATGATCCCGACCTTCTTCTCCTTAACGGTATGCGTAAGCGGCTCCCAGTTGATCTCAGGCGCAAACCGCTCATTCAAGGCTTGCGTAACTTTTGCAGGATCGACACTATCGAAATTATCGTTCTTCAGTCCTATCAGCGTCCGGGGTTTATCCTTCACTCCGAAGACGAGATAGCCGCCAGCGGTGTTGGCAAAAGCCGCCATCGTTCTTGCATATTCATCGGCAGAACCGAGATTGAAGGACTCTTTGAAGTCCAGTTTGCCGGACTCTCTTGAGGCGAGGCGATCCTCATGTTCAAGGTCAAACTTGAAGATGTCATCAAGTGTATCCGCATCGAATGGAGACTTGTTCATAAGGGCATCCGGCTTCCTTGGCGTAAACCCCCGCCAACAGGCATGACAAAAGACTGAGGTTGAAGTCGCATCTACTTTCGCCTCTGGAGTTTGACTATTTGAGCCGCCGTCGTGCTGCGAACGTCTTCGGTCTTAATCTGCCGGAACATTTGCAGTGCGAACTCACCCCGCTTTTCGTCTGTCACATCAAAAAGGCTTCGCAGAAAGGTCGCCCGGCCATCTTCATCGGGTGGTGATTGCTGGACTGCCGCAACGAGCACCTGCCTCACCCGCAGTTCGACCTCACGGCTGTTCTTCTTCAGCCATGTGCGGTCTTCTTCGCCCAAAACACTCCCATGAACGATGCTTGAACGGATGTCGTAGAGCTTCTTCACGAGGCTTAAAACGCCTTTCTGTTCGTCGGGGTCAGTCGCACAGAACACTGCTGCACGGTTGGCGCAACGACTCCTGGAGAACTCTCCTTCCGGCACCAGAGCGGACTCCAAGGCTGTGGCGTAATCAACGATTCGGTCTACTTCGCCCCAACCTGGATTGAACTCCTTCGCACCGCCGTACAAGAAGAAGCGCCTCGAAACCGAGAACCATTCGGCACCCCATGATTGGCTGGATCGTAAGCCGCCAGCGAACTCCGACCACTGCTCACGGTCGGTCTCGCTCAATTCTGTCGTCAGAACGGAACTGCTGTTGAGAGTGTTCATCATGCGATACGGGTATTGGGTCAACGTCTCGCCATTCGGTTTGACGACAGCTTGCTTGACGAATGCAACGTCACCGACCTTGAACAACCGGAGCAAGAACAGGATGTCCTCGATGTCGTTCGGGATTCCACCCAGGCCGGATGGTGCAGGGCCGGGGCAACTCGGCAACTTATTGTAGGTCTTCTCCAGGAGCCAATCGTCCTGGAAGACATCCTTCGACGAGAGCTTTTCACGAAGCGCCTTAAACTGAAGACCCACCCTCGTCAACACGAACTCGCCCAGTTCGATCCGGTCGGTTCGTGCCATCAGGTTTCTGACAAGAACCCGTGCTCTGTATGGGGCTTCTTCCTGCTTCGGGCCAAGCCCAACAGTGGTGTCCACGACAACATCTGAGGCTGGCTTCTCAAAGAGCGTCGGTTGTTCCTCTTCCTGCGCCTTCTGCTTCTTCGGCTTCCTCTCCTTCACTGGCGGCTTCGGTGGCGACTCCACCTTCAACTGCCGGACGGAGACCATATCCATGTCCAGCCCTTGCCGGTGAATGTCGAAGCCTTCGTGTCGGCGCAGATCGCCCACGCCGACCGTGAACGAGAAAGGAAACGATTCCGGCAACCTCAAAAGCTGATGCGCTTCGATCTCGTCCGAGGCGCTGGCCGACAGCATGGCTTCGAGCAGCCAGAGTTCCAGGTCCTTGACGCCAGTCGTCATCTTGCGGGCAAGTAGAAATTGTCCCTTCGTCTTTGTGGCTCGAAGCACTTCCCAATCCACCATGCCGGTGATGAGCTTCTGGGCGGCTTCCTTGCTTGTCGCCCGATCACCCCATGCCGTCTTCATCCGGGCTTGCACCTGGGCGGTCGTGAAATCGTCTTGGAGCGTCAGCATCCGACCGATGACTTCGGCGAGGTCCCGGAAAAAGGGGTAAGCCAGCGCTGTCATGCCCCAATGCAGCCAGATGCGTTCCTGGCCCGAAATCCGAGGCAGCAGAGCCACAGCCCGGTCCCGCATGGCGAGGTGCTTTGAATCCACGCCGCTCCAGATGCGCAGAAGGATGCCAGCGGCTTTGGCCCTTGCTTCTTTGCCCGGAAGTTCATCCAGAAGGCGCTGATCGACGAAGACACGCAGTTCCTTCTCTTCTGTCGTCTGAACGAGCCGGTCCAATACGTCATCGAGCCAAGCCCGTTTCAGCCTGTGCGAAATGCCAACGGTGTTCCTCATTCGCCCTCTCTAGTAATCGCCACGAATGGGACCATCACTTCTTCCAGGGCGATGCCGCCGTGGGCCACGATTTCATCACCGGCATCCGTGAACGCCTTCAGATCACCGGACAGGAGTACGTGCCGAGAGGGTGGCAAACCTGGATTCGGCCAGCGAATCGAATCCGGGAACTTGGCGGCAACTTCCTCACGAAACTCGGGTCGGTCATAGACTCTGGCTCGTTTGCCTCTCGTTTCTACCAGGACGCCTTCCCTCGGATTCCCAATGCCGGTCGCCGTCACGTTCCCGTGATCGGCGGTCAAGTAAACGGCGAACCCTTCCTGCTGGAGACGACCAATTAGCTGCTGCAAGTGGCCTTGCGAGGCCCACAGACGCACCTGGCTGTGCATTCCAGCGGTTTGCATCATCATGCCGTGCATGATGTCATCGACCTTGTTCCAGACAATCCCGAGGACTGAGAGCCGAGGATTGGCGAGGGCCTCCTCCAGGCGAGGATCGGTGGAACTCTGCAGATTCGTTACCAGTTCGACGCCCGACCGCTGGACGCCCTGGTCCTCCCAGAAACGCTGCCAGTGCGAACGCTCTTTTGAAGTCGTCTCGATGGAATCCGGGAAGTAGAGCGGCGGCTCTCCAGCGAAGATCGACTGACGGGTGACCGACGTGAGGGTGGGCACCCATGCGAATGCGGTGGAGTCCTGGAAGCGCAAGGCCGGATCACCACCTTCCAGGATCTTGCGAATCAAGAGCCACTGATCGAAAGCGAGACCGTCCAATACAAGCAGAGCGATCTTGGCGAGTTTCTTCCGCTTCTTCTCGACGGCCAGAAACCGTGGAATCTGGTGCACCATGACCGGCTGCTGGTGATATGGCAGATTGTGGAGAGAGCCATACCGCTGCAGCATCCACCCGGCGAAGGCATCCTCCAGTTTCGACTGCATTTCAGCCCAGCCGTCCCGGTCGGCAATCTCCAAGGCTTCGTCCCATTCCCAACGCAGAACAATGAGTTCGGCCCACCTTTGGGCCGCTTGCTGCCAATCCCGGTGCGATGCTTCGGCGGTAGGGATCTCGGCCTGGAACTTCTGGCGCAAAGCACGGAAACGACGCACAGCGTCGGCTTTCGGATCGTGGACAACGCCCGGCAAGACCCAGGCTGGCAGGTTCGTGACATCTAGCTGCTCGATGGGCTTTAGCGAACCATCCAGGAAGAACGTGTCGATGTAGGCCCGAATGTCTTCGTGTTGGAAAGGGATTCGACTCGTCCCGGCACCGCTGCCGAACGAGCCAAGGTATAGCGCCCATTCGTCTTGCAGAAAGTGGAGGAAACTCTCCCGGCTCCGCACAATCTCATGCAGCGGCCACGTTACAAACGCAGGTTCTTTCGACAAGCTCTCCAGCAAGAAGTCGTTGAGGAAATCGGGCAATCGAATCTTTCGTGCGTGCAGGGACAGCAGAACTTTCAGCAAGTCAACGGGTGTCTTGATGAGCTTCGGGACGATGCTGAAGCAGTGCATCAACACGAACTCTTTCGTCTCTCGCTCGGTCAACTGGTCGCCATCGTGCGCTTCGCAAGACTCCGCAATGGCGTCGAGGTAGGTCCGGTCAAGCCCGTAGAGCACGGGGTAGTTCAGCTTTGGGAACAACTGGTGGAGAGCGAACGTCAACTGCCGTCCCACCTTCAGCAAATCGAACGGCAACTTGCTCAACTGCTGTTCGGCGGAACGCAGGACTACAACCAAATCCGTGTTCTGCCCTTGGTCCCACAGGCTGCGATACTGCGCTTCGTAGGCGAATCGGAACGCTATCGGATCGTCGAACGGGATCAGGTCGAAGCCCCGGTGACGAATGGCCGAGAGCATTCCTTCTTCGGTGAGCAAGCCATCCGGGTCGGCCACAAGCGTCAGCCGGGAAATCTTCGGTTGAAAGTGTTTGAGGATGTGGTCTCGCCAATCAGCCATTCCCGGCCTCCACACGCAAGAGAACGACAGGTTGTAGTTCGGGCAACACCTGTTCTCGCTTGCGCATTTCGTCAGCCCATGCCTTTTCCTCTTCGGCCAGCCGTTTCAGGCGATGCTGACGGACTTCGGGCAAACCGATCCGGTTCACGGCCTCTCGCCGAACATGGAAGGCGTACCGGCCCTTCTCCTGCTCCCTCTTCAATCGCTGCTGGTGCCGGGCGTAGAGTTCGTGGAATGCGTCTTCACCTTGCCGCTCTGCCTCGGAGCGCAAACGTGAAAAGACAGCTTCCACATCAGCGCCCGTCTTCGTTTCCATCTGTTCGACCTCGGGCCTATCGTCGAGCAGACGATCCCAGATGTGTTGAGCCGTAGGCAACAGAATGCGGCCATCGTCGTGGTGGAAGATCGGAATGATTCTAACGTCCCGCAACGAATGTTGGTCGAGAGTGATTCGCCACAGCGCCCAGTACCCGACCACTTCGGCTGGCAAACTCCCGAACCGCACAACCGGAATTGGCTCGGTCACCACGACTCGGGGCAATCGCTGGACAAGCCGTCGAATCCGGTCGTCTTCCAGGCTCACATGCGCCAATCCACGGTCCTGTGCATCCCGGCTGTGGAACGACACCTGTTCCATCCTGCTGCCGTCCGGCCATTCCAGGCTGTAGCCGAACAGATTCCTCTGCACCTTGCCGCCTTCACAGCGCAAGTATGCCGTCGTCATTCGCTCGACCCAGAACGGCAGCGGGTGACTGCTCAACTGTTGGGCCAGCGTCGGATCAAGCACAGTCTCGCCGTAGTACGAGCGGCCAGCAACTTCCTGTTTCGCCTGTTCCCGGACATCCTGAATCAGCTTGTCGATGTTCTTCTCGATGTCGCCGGGGTTGAGGATCGCCTGGGCGTACAACTTCTCGAAGATCGCTCCGTTCTCAGCCGAGTCGAGCACGTCCTCTGCCTTGTCC
>Ga0182027_10012428_pt1 | contig 11957 bp, 12 predicted proteins | sample 712E1DmetaG_FD_121300 | JGI IMG/M metagenome (GOLD analysis project Ga0182027, IMG submission 121300) | Permafrost microbial communities from Stordalen Mire, Sweden - 712E1D metaG (Illumina Assembly) | ecosystem: Environmental > Terrestrial > Soil > Wetlands > Permafrost | place: Sweden...
ATGCCCATCCACTTGGGAAACGCCAGCATGCCGACGAACGACAGCCAGAACAGGCCGTACGAGGCAAAGGCCGTAGCGCCGAAGACGTTGTTCTTCTTGTACTCCTGGAGGGCCACGACGACCTGGGCCAGACCGCCGTAGAACACCGCCATGGAGAGGATCATGGTGTTCATGCCGAACAGACCGGCGTTGTGCAGGTTGAGGAGCACCGTGGTGACGCCGAACGCCATGAGCCCGAGCGGGGCCGGGTTGGCGACGTTGTCCTTTACCGTGGCGAGCACCTCGTGTGTCTGGTCGGTCATCTGGCGGCTCCTCCCTTGTCGCGGCCGGCGCCCGACGGCGCGCACCGGCGGCCTGCGTTTGCTTCAGAACAGATGTTCGGGTCTCCCGATCCACCGGAGCGATCGCGGCGGCCTGTGGAGCCTTGAGAGTGATATCACACGAGGCCGGCGAGTGCCATAAGGGAGACGCTGCCACCTTGGAGCAACGAGAGCGGCACAGCGGCGATCGCGACAGACTCCACAACAAGTGTTGCCAGTCCGGTATGGCTCGCAGCGAACGGAGGGGTTCGGCGGCGTGTTCGAGCCTGAGCGCGCTCCGTCGCCGGCTCAAGCCCGGTCGCCGGCTTGCCGATACCGTCCTACACTGGGATCAGTGGTGCCCGCCGGCGCACTAATGCGCACGCCGGGCACTTCGGTCGATCGGGTGGGGATCACTCAGAAAGGATGTCGAGATGAGCGTTCTCAGCGGTAAGTATCCGAGGCTCGGAATGGTGGTGCTGATCGTGTGCATCGCGGTGGCCAGCGGCGCAGCCAAGAAGTGGGCTTAACAGCGTCCGTAGCATGCCGACGCAGGTCCACGCACCAAGCTGGAGAGAGGGATCATGAGATCACTGCTGTATAGCCGAGTCGCGCTTGCCCTTGCCCTCGTGGTCGCCCTGGCCATCGCCAGCGGCGCCTGGTGGAAGTGGGACTGACGGGCCGGCGCCTGACCTCATAACGACCACGTCACCATAACCGTCCGCTAGAGACCGGTGAACGAGCAGCCCCCCTCGGCGGCGCCTGTAGCCGTACCGCGTGTGTCGTCAGCGGTGGCAACATACATCGGCCTCGTGGCCGTCGCCGCCGGCGTGCTCATGCTCGTCACGGCGCACACGTTCCCCCGCGACCACTGGATCGATCTGCTCGTCTTTCTGGCCGCCGCCGTCACCAGCGAGCGCTGGGCGGTGTCGTCGAGCCTCGAAGGCAGCATGTCGCTGTCGCTGACGGTCGGCTTTGCCGCGGCGATCCTCTTTGGCCCGGCCTTCGCCGGTGTCGTGGCCATCGGCGGCGTGGTCATCAGCGACCTCCTCATCTCGCGGCGCAACTGGACGCGGGTCGTGTTCAACGCCAGCCAGCTCACCCTGTCGGCGGGAGCTGCGGCGATCGTCTACACCCAGCTCGCGGTGGTGGTGCCCGGACGCACGGTCGACCTGAGCCGAGACGCCCTGGCGATCGCCGTCGCCGCGGTCGTGTTCCTGCTCGTCAACGACACCCTGGTCACCGTCGTCATCAGCCTTTCGGGCCGGTCGTTCCTGCACGAGTGGGCGGCCTCGTTTCGCGAGATGGGCATCCTCTACATCTCGATGGCCCCGCTCGGCGCGCTGCTGGCCTTCGCCTACCAGGACAGTCGCTGGAACGTCCTCTACTTCCCCTTCCTGATCCTCGTCATCTACAACGGCTTCAAGCTATATGCGAACCTGCAGAGCGAGACCGACCACGCCCTGGTGCTGCTCGCCGACACCGTCGACAAGCGCGACGAGTACACCTACGCCCACTCGCAGCGCGTCGCCGAGTACGCCGGAGAGATCGCCCGCAGCCTCGACCTGCCGCGCAAGGAGATCGACCTGATCGTCTCGGCCGCGCGCGTCCACGACCTCGGCAAGATCGCCACCGACAACCGGATCCTCTACAAGCAGGCCTCGCTCACCGAAGAAGAGCGCAAGGCGATCATCGCTCACCCGGCTGACGGCAGCGAGCTCGCCGGTCAGTTCAGCATGTACCGCAAGGGCTGCGCCTACATCCGCCACCATCACGAACGCTGGGACGGCCGCGGCTACCCCGACGGCCTAGCCGGCACGCACATCCCCTACGGCGCGCGCATCATCACCGTGGCCGACGCCTACGACGCGATGACCTCCGACAGGCCCTACCGGGCGGCGCTCTCCCCTGAGATCGCCCTGGCCGAGCTGCGCCGGGGCGCCGGCCGCCAGTTCGACCCCGACCTGGTCGAGGCGTTCATCGCCTGCTACCGGGGCGAGGCGCATCCGCGCCTGGTCGCGCTTCCCAACGTGACCGAGGAACCGTGCTCGTCCTCGTCGTAGCGGTCGCCGGCGGCCTGCTCGCCGGTGCCCTGCTGGGCGGAACCCTGGCCAACCTCGAGCACCTCTCGTTGCGCTTCGCGTCTCTCGTCGTGCTGGCCCTGCTGGTACAGATCGTCGCCTTCTCGCCGATCGGCGCGCATCTGCCGCACGACGCGATCATCGCCCTGCACATCGGCTCGTATGTTCTGCTGCTGATCTGCGTGGCGGCCAACATACGGCGCCCGCCGGTGATGTGCTTCGGCGCCGGCGTGCTGAGCAACGCCGTCACCATCGTGATCAACGGCGGCTACATGCCCGCGAGCCGCGCCGCCTTGCGGCTGGCCGGTCTGCCGGTGTCGGCCATCCCGCACAACAACTCCGAGCTGGCCACCTCGGGCGACCGCCTGCGGTTCCTCGGCGACGTCTTCGCCCTGCCCCACAGCCTGCCGCTGGCCAACGTCTTCAGCATCGGCGACATCTTCATCGCCATCGGGCTGGCGTGGCTGATCGCGGAAGGGATGAGGGGGGCTCGCGATCCGGCTGAGGTTCCGGCCGAGCCGGCGCCGGCCGACGCGGGGCCGGTAGACGCGGCACGACCCTAAGGCGGCCGCCTGAACCTAGGCTGGTCCAGCCGTGGCGCGAAGCAGGGGGCCGGAGTCCGTGAGAACCGTCTCCACCACGACGGGGCCAAGCCCGAACCGCTCGAGTTCTCGCTCGAGTTCAGGAGCGGTGAACGTGTGAACGACGCGCAAGCCGGCACCATCGCGCACGGCCATGCCCCCCGGCTCCCCGCCGCTGAACCCGTGAGCCCGGAGAGACCCGCGAACGCGCGCAGTGAGATGAGTGATCCGGCCGGCTGATGCACGCGGGAGGCCGTAGACGGCGACCCGACGGCCGCGAGCGGCTTGCATCACCTCTCGTCGTTCCGACGACGGCATACCCCCGTACACCTGGGCCGGCCAGACCAGCAACTCATCGGGGTGGCCCTCGACGAGCGCGCGCGGGTCGGCGGTCTCGGCGGCCCGAACGTCGTGGCCGCCTGTGCCGGCGCCGGTCGCAGCCACGCCCGCGACCGCCCGCGGCGCCTGCGGCCCGCGCTCGCAGCCCCCCAAGCGACCTGCCAAGTAGCATCGCCTCGTCGCGCAGCCTCGCGAACCGTCTGCGCCAGTCGACGCTGAGCCAATGCGCGCGCACTCTGAGCAGGTAGAGAGGTCCGTCTGGGACCGTGCGCCCGACGACACTGACGACCCGTGCGACCACCGCGTTTCGCGCGACCGGCGGATCCGCGCCACGCCTGTTGTCGCCGCGACAAGTGATCGTTGAGCCATCGACTTCCACGACGCGGTGAGTGACGAGCCGCGCCCCGAGCTCGAATGTCACGATATCACCGGGTCGCAGAGCTTCAGAAGGCTTCAGCAGCACGACGTCGCCGCAGCGCAGACCGGGGTGCATGCTCTCGCCGACGATGCGACTGTAGGCAAAGCCGCGTTCCCGGAGGGACGTGCGCAGGGCGCTTTCGCCCTGGTTCGCGGTTTCCGCCAGGTCCACTGCCGTCAGTGCGCCGCTAGACTCGGACGAGGTCTTTGCTATTCAGCTCGCCGAGGAACTCCAGGGCATCGGTCTGGGCGGTCTGGGCGTCGACCGCGAACTCCTCGACGATGGCCTCGGCAATCGCGGCCACCGTGCGCGAGCCGTCGGCGAGCTCCCACATCCGACAGCCGACCTCGTTGAAGCTGTGCAGCTCGCTCGTGTCGGGGTTCATCACGAACACGGTGTCTTCGATCTTGCGCACGGCGTTGTCGTCGTTGCGCACCGGGGTATCGGTAAGTTTCACGGGTCGTCCTCCTCGGTGGCGCACGTTGTGCCACGGCCTGCCGATCCACGCGCGGCCACGACGGTCACGCGTCGGATACCAAGTCCTCGTCGATGGCCTTCCAGAACTCGGCCGACTTGCGGAACCGCAGAACGCGCACCGGCACCCTGCGAACGAGCTGCTCGGCAAGCTCCAGCGCGGGGATCATGAGCATCTCGTCGCGAACGCAGATGCTCGTGGCCATCGCCAGGCGCCTGACCTGCTCGGGCACGCTGATTCGATTCACCGAATCTACGCTGTCCTGCTGTAGCCAATACAGCCCGCGCAGCGGAACGGCGGCCGGCCCCGCAGACAGGCCGTGCTCTTCGACCGAAGGCAACGTGAACACCCGCACCGGCTCGGCCCGCGAGAGGTCACCAACGGCCGTCATCTCTTCGCGCAGCACTCGGGCGAGACCTGCTTCCCTGCTAATCAGTGCCGCAGTTGATTTCCCAGCCTCGGACCTTCCAAGGAAGACATACGCCAATCCGGCGCGGTCCACGGACGAGGCGTGAAGGTAAAGGGCCTTGCGCAATTCCAGCCCGAAGATCTGGGCGGCGTTCTTGAGCAGCGTTTCGAGTGAGTAGACCCAGGAACCTCCAAGCCGCGCGTCCACATGCCTGTCAGCAAGCCGGAGCCGCGCGACTAGCTCGTTCATGTCGAGCCAGATGGTCCGTTGACTCCTATCCACCCTGACCGCCCGCACGCCAGACGACCTTAGTGCCGAGCCCGGTAGATCCCCACACGACACATCCACGGAGAAGTCCGCCGGGGCGTCGACGTTGGTGGCGAACTGAGGCAGCCAGCCGCTGCCAGCCTCGAGGGGAAACGACAGGCCGCGCACCTCCGCCACAAGTGCCCCAACACGAAAGCACCTAGGTTCGACCGGGTGATTCATACGTGAATCCGCGAGCCACCGCTCACCGGCTTCAAGTGCCCCCGAGCAGTTCCTGCCGGGACCGCCAAGCGACGCGAAGAACTAGGAATTCAGGGGAGTTGCGCCAGGGGCGGGATTCTGATTGGGATCGCATTGGGGGTCGGCAATGGAGTAAAAGGTGCAGCCACTCGCAAGCGTCTCGAAGACACCCTCTGTGACCACCACTGGCTTCTCGTAGGCCTTCTTCATCGTGCCTCCCATCTCACGGGCACCACTCTACTCGGTGCCGACAAACTGTCCTGACGAGCTTTGGTATGCCTATCACAGTGAGCCACCGGAGTCCATTTCGGACTGCGACATCCGAAGATCGGAGTTGATGGCCGCGAGTTCACAGGCCCTCGAACTCCTCGCGGACAGGCTCCCGTTCTCCGCAAGGGCGAGCCGCGGACAACGGACACTGCACAGATTCTTCAGGTCGCATTGAAGGCAATCCTCCAAAGGTTCACCCATTCTGCGTCGGTGCTCCTCCGCAGCCGCACCATGCCACAAATCGTTCAGGGAGTCGACGGCGATGTTCCCAAACGAGGGCCGCAGGCCGAAACACGGCAAAACGTCGCCGTTCGCCTCGACTGTCACAGAGGTGATGCCGGCACTGCAGTTGCCCGGTACCCGTTCCGGGAGGTCGCCAGGAATCCTCACCGCCCGCCCCTCCCTGCTCTTGCCCATAATCCGCTCGTCGAGGAAGAACTCTTGCACTTTGTCGGCAGACAAGCGGTATTTCACGACCGAGTCGTTACCATCCGATCGCGGCACCACGGTGGGGTCGAACATGTACTCGCAGTCGAGCGCGGATGCGAGATCTACAATGCGTCGAAACTCTGCGAACGTGTCTGGCATCAAGGTGCACGACACCCGACATGGGACGTCGTGGCCTCGCAGGGCACTTATCGTTGCTAGAGAGAGATCGAACGACCCGGGCACGCCGGTAACGCGCTCGTGCGCGTCTCGCGAACCCCCGTATATGCTCACCGCGACCGCCAACGGCCGAAGACCCGCGAGTCGTTCGATGTCGGTTGCGGTGAGAAGCGTTCCGTTCGTCAGAACCGACAGCGCCATCCGACGTTGCTTGACTCTTTCGGCGATGACCAACCAATCAGACCGCAGCCCAATCTCCCCGCCCGTCAGAGTAACGCGCAGGCATCCCGCCATCTCGAGCTCATCGACCAGGCGGAGCCATCTGTCTGCGTCCAGCTCTTCGCCGGAGCCGGCGACGTAGCAGTGATAGCAGTGCAGATTGCACCGCTTGGTAAGCTCGAGGTGAGCCGTAGTCAGGAGGCGATGGGCGCGGGTAAGCGCAATCAACGAGTCGCGAAGCGGGTGCTCTGATGCCCGCTGACGCGACAAGGGTTCGGTACGCTCGGCGGCCTCGAGTCCTGCACCGCGTCCCTCGACAATTGGAACCTCAGTTCTGATAGGTCACTCCGCCGACGATGAAGGCGTCGATATTGACACTCGAGTTGGTCGAACCGGCGGGGTCCTCCCCGCCATTGGTGATGAGGAGTATGTGTGTCGTGTTGGCGAGCTGTGCGAACGTGGTCGACTGTTTGAAGAGGAATCCGCTTGCGTTGAACTCGGAGACGGTACCCTCATCCATGCCGTCAATGTACACATGTGCTAGACCGTATCCCTTGCCCTTGGTGTACTCAAAGGTTACCGCAGTGCCCGTAAACTCGAAGGCAGCGGCGGCTCCCGTGGCCGTTTCCGCAGAGAAGTCACCACCGTCGGCACTCGCGCTGGAGATCTTCGTCCACTGGTATGTGGTTTCGCCGTCGTAGTTGTTCTCGAGAACCGGCGTCGGATCCGAAGGATCGTTGACACCGTTCGCGATGAAGGCATCCGTATTCAGCCCGGAGTTCGTCGACCCCGCCGGGTCCTTGCCGGCGTTAGTGATAGTGATCGTGTGATTGCCCGCTGACAACCCCGAGAATGCGGCGGTCTGCTGAAAGGCAAACCCTGAGCTGTTGTACTGCGACACTTGTCCCTTGGAGACGCCGTCAATCGAGACGTTGGCCAGTCCATAGCCTTTGCCCTTAGTGAATACCCATGTGATGCTCGGCCCGGAAAATGCGGCGGATACGCTCGCGCCCATGGCAGTTGTGGCAGAAAAGTTGCGCTTGCTTGCTGACGCGGAGTTCAGCGTAGTCCAGAAATACGCCACCGGGTTACCGGTGACGCTCGCATCGGGATACGAGTACGTGTACCAGAGAGGCGCGGTAGTGGCGCTGATGGTTCCCGGCTGGGGCATGCCGTTCACAAGAGGAGTGTTCGGCACCGCGGCTGCCGGCCAGATCTGCGGCGTCACGCCATACCACTCGGCCGACTGGGGATGACCGCTGCCGCCGATGGTGGTGCGCTGGGTAAGCTGTGGCGCGACGAAGTCCGTAGAGAGCTCCGCGGAGAGCGTGTCGAACGGGGCGCCCGGCGCAACACGTTGGTAGACCTGGTCGGACCAGGAGGCATAGAGGGGGTTGGCGCCGCCGCCCGGCCAGTACTGGGCACAGCTGATCCAGTCGCCGTCGTTGGGCACGTACACCTCGCCGTTCGAGCCGTAGGCCGCCGCGCTCTTCGGATACCCGGTGACCTCGACGGTGTTGAACTTGAGGTCGATCGTGTAGGTGTTGTCGCCGGCGTAGGGCAGCACGGCGATGTAGGCAGTCTGGCCGGCGGGCAAGACATAGCTGCCGAGCTCGGGGTTGGTGCCCGCATCGAGGGTCGCGACGGTCGAGACGGAGCTCTGGTCGTCGTAGGAATCACCCGCGGTACCGGAGAAGATGTCGCCGTCGACCTCGCCCACCGGGTACGTGGTCGGTTGGCCGGTGACGATGTCGATCCAGCCGATCGAGACGCTCAGCGTGCCGGGCGTGTTGCCGCTATTGGTGTACGTGTAGACGTCGCTGTTCTCCTGGGCGTACATGATCTTCGTGACCTGCCCGGCCGAGGCCGTCGCCACGAAGACCAGGGCGACCACCGTGGCCACCGCCCCGAGCACCATCGCTGCCAGTAACCTGCGCTTCACCGTGAACCCCCCTTGAGAGTTCCGTCCGACGACGCGCTCGTTCACGCGAGCGCGCGTACTCATTCTCTGTGAAAGACTATTGTCTTTGTCGGCAGCCCACCAGACGCCCTCAAGACGCCTTGCCCTGACTATCTGTCTATAATGGCTCGAATGGCACAGACCGGGGAGCTCAGCAAGGCGCCTGGGGCGCCGCCACACCACGCCGACGATCGCGCCTCCCGCGAGCACTCCGGGCACCGGCGCTTCGAGCGCGCGCCGAGCGTGGTCATCACCGCCGTCCTGCTCATCCTCATCGCCTCCGCCACGGTGCGCCTCTACGAGCTCCAGCGGCCCAACGTGCTGGTCTTCGACGAGACCTACTACGCCCGTGACGCCCACACCATCCTGCACGGCTACCTCGGGCCCATGCCGCTCTACCCGTGGGAGCCCGGCAAGGAGATCTCCTGGCCGCACCCCGAATACGGCAAGTACGCCATCGCCGCCGGCCAGCTCGTCTTCGGCAATACCTCCTACGGCTGGCGGATCGTGCCGGCGATCTTCGGCACCCTCCTGCTCGCCCTCATCTACCCGATCGGCCGCCGGCTCGGCCTCGCGCCGGTCTGGGCGCTGCTGGGCCTCATCCTCGCCGCCTCCGACTTTCTGGGCATCGTCCAATCGCGCATAGCCACCCTCGACATCTTCGTCGCCTTCTGGTCGGTGCTGTGCATCTACCTGGCCTTGCGCTACGTGCAGACCGGGCACCGCTTGCGCTGGCTGTTCCTGTGCGGTCTGGCCGGCGGGCTGGGCTTCGGCACCAAGTGGTCGGGGGCCTTCGCCGTGGCCGCGGCGATGGCCGTCATGCTGCTCTACCGACGGCGCTCGTGGCGACGGCCGCTGGGCACGGCCATCGTGCAGGCGCTGCGCGACGCCGTCTTGCCCGCCGTGGCCCTGGTCGTGCTGCCCGTGGCGCTGTACTTCGCCAGCTACGTCGACTACTTCACCAAGGGCCGCCACACGCTGTCGCAGTGGTGGGCGCTCCAGCATGAGATGTGGTGGTTCAACGAGAACCTGCACGCCACCCACACCTACGCCTCGCATGCCTACACCTGGATCTTCGACTACCGGCCGGTCTGGTACTACTACCAGGAAGCCAACAGCACCGTGCACGGCATCATCTCGATCGGCAACCCGTTTTTGTGGTGGGCCTCGGTGCCGGCGCTGGTCGCGCTCGTGGTGCTGGCCGTCGTGCGGCGCGACCGCGAGCTCGGTCTGCCGCCGCTGATCGTGGCCCTGCTCTACCTGCCGTGGCTGAACACCACCCGCACCTCGTTCATGTACTACATGACGCCGGTGGCGCCGTTCATGGCGCTGGCCGTCGCCATGACCCTGCGCGAGCTGTCGAAGGGGCGCCTGCCGCGCGTGCGCTGGGCGCTGCTGTGCTACGCGGCGGCCGCCGCGATCGTCGCTCTGCTGTGGTACCAGATCGGCCACCTGGCGACCTGGTGGCTGTGGCGCGAGCCCAACAAGGTCTCGCTCGACTTCGCCCGCGTCACCCTGGCCGTCGGGTTCGGCGTGGCCGCGCTGCTGCTGCTCGCCGTCTTTCTGTGGCCGCGCGCCCGCCGCCTCTGGCCGTACCTCACCTGGGTCTACGCGGGAGCGGTCACCGGCGTCTGCCTTGCCTTCCTGCCGATCCTCATCGACCTGAGCATCTCGGTCGACCACTTCTACCACCTCATGTGGTTCCGCAACTGGATCTGATGCCTGCCGCCGCCGCGCCTGCCCGCCGTCAGGTCGCCGGCCGCGCGATCGTCGCGCTCGTGCTGGTCGTCGTCGCGCTTTCGGCGGTCGTGCGCCTGGTCAACCTCGACGTCTTCCCCACGCTGGTCTTCGACGAGCACTACTACGTGCACGACGCCGGCTCGATCGTCCACGGTCGCATCGGACCGCGCCGGCCGTCGCCCTGGAAGCCCGGCGACGGGCTTTCGCTGGCCCACCCGCCGCTGGGGACGCTCTCGATCGCCGCCGGCATCCTCACGCTCGGCGACGGCCCCTGGGGGTGGCGCGTACCGTCGGCGATCGCCGGCACGCTGCTGATCGCCCTGGTCTACCCGCTCGCCCGGCGCCTGCGGCTGAGGCCGCGCTGGGCCCTGGCCGCCCTGCTGCTGGCGGCCTCGGACACCATGCTGATCGTCGAGTCGCGCATCGGTGTGCTCGACCCGTTTGTCGCCCTGTGGTCGGCGGTCTGCATCTACTGCGCGCTGCGCTACGTGCAGTCGGGCCGGCCGGCGCGCTGGCTGGTGCTGACCGGCGCCAGCGGCGGCCTGGCGCTGGCCAGCAAGTGGTCGGGCGCCCTGGCGCTCGCGGCGGCCATCGCCATCGTCGCCGTCGACTGGGCGCGCGAGCGGCGGGCGCGCAGTGCCGCGGGCGGCACGGGTGAGCCGGGCGCTGTGGAAGATGACGAGACCGGCGGCGCGGGCGAGGCGGCCGGCTTCGCCGGCCGCCTCGCCCGCGCCGCCGCCTGCCTGGTCGCGCTGCCGCTGGGCGTCTATGTGGCCAGCTACGCCGACTACTTCGCCAGCGGCCACAGCCTGCGTCAGTGGCTCCACCTGCAGGGCTACATGGCGACCTTCAACTGGAACGTCGCGGGCTCGTCGTCTATGTCGTCGCGGCCCCTCACCTGGATCTTTGACGCGACCCCGATCTGGTACCGCTGGGCCGAGACGCCGCACGGCGTCCTGGGCATGATCGCGATCGGCAACCCGCTGCTGTGGTGGGGCTCGATCGCGGCCTTCGTCGGTCTGTTATGGCTGGCCTGGAAGCGGCGCGACGCCCGCCTGGCCGTCACGCCGGCGCTGGTCGCGATCCTCTACCTGCCGTGGCTGGCCACGAGCCGCCAGTCGTACATCTACTACCTCACGCCGGCGATCCCGTTCATGGCCATCATGGTGGCCGCCGCCCTCGCCCGGCTGGCCGGCCCGGCGCCGCTGCGCGGCCGCTGGGCGGCGGGCTTCTTCGTGGCAGGCGCGGTAATCATGGGCGTGGCGGCCGGAGGCACGGTCGCCTGGCGCCTGGCGGCGCTGGCGGCGCTGATCGCCGTCGGGCTCGCGGTGGCGATCGCCGGGCGGCGACACAACGACCCGGCGGCGCGGTCCGGCGACCCGGCGCCGCGAGCCGGCGGCCCCGCGCCGCGATCGGGCGACCCGGCGCCGCGAGCCGGCGCAGCGGCGCTCGCCGCCTGGCTGTACACCGGCGCCGTGGCCGGTCTGGCGGTCGCCTGGCTGCCGTTCTTGGTCTCCTACGGCACCTCGTTCGGCTACTACGAGCGCCTGGCCTGGTTGACGACCTGGCGCTGAGGCCACCGCCCGTCAGTCGATCAGCGCCGCCATGATCGCCTTCTGGGCGTGCAAGCGGTTCTCGGCCTGGTCGAAGACCACCGACTGCGGGGCGTAGAGCGCCGCCTCGGTGACCTCCTCGCCATAGTGCGCCGGCAGGCAGTGCATGACATGCGCCTGGGGGCCGGCCAGCGCCAGTAGCTCGTCGTTGACCTGGTAGGCGCGCAGAGCGGCCAGGCGCACGTCGTGCTCGGCTTCCTGGCCCATGCTGGTGAAGGTGTCGGTGTAGATCACGTCGGCGCCCTTGACGGCCGCCCGCAGGTCGCTGGTGAGCTCGATCGTCGCCCCGGTCTGGGCGGCGTCGGCCCGCGCCCGGGCGATGATCGCCTCGTCGGGCCGGTAGTCCTCGGGCGTGCAGATCACGACCCGCATGCCGGTCTTGGCGCCGACCTCGGCCAGCGAGTGGGCCACGTTGTTGCCGTCGCCCGAGTAGACCAGCG
>Ga0182027_10012429_pt1 | contig 11956 bp, 11 predicted proteins | sample 712E1DmetaG_FD_121300 | JGI IMG/M metagenome (GOLD analysis project Ga0182027, IMG submission 121300) | Permafrost microbial communities from Stordalen Mire, Sweden - 712E1D metaG (Illumina Assembly) | ecosystem: Environmental > Terrestrial > Soil > Wetlands > Permafrost | place: Sweden...
GTACTTGCGGGCCACCAACAAACGATGCCACCGCAACAAGGTCTCAGGTGTAAAGAGCGTCGCCATCTCGTGAAGCACACTGCGTCCGAGCTTGGCCGCGGCGGTGGCGAGGCGGCGTTTCTGGGCCACATTGAGGATCAGACGTTTGCCACCCAGCTTCTCACGGAGGACGCGGTTCTCCTCCTGTAGATAGGCAATCATGTCCTGCTGCTGACGGTTGATGAATCCGGCGAGGGCGACGAGTAAGAAATGCCAGGTTTGCTGGAACATGGATGCGCCACAACCTCTGTCGGCCCCGAGGCCGAACCTATGAGAATGCTGTTCATCCGTGAAGGAAACTACAGCCCATCCGTGGGGACAACTGGCAGGCCTTGAAGATCGAGAGGCCAGCGTGGGGGAAGTTTCCCGGGACAGTCCAGTGGCGTCAAGAGTGAGCAGGCTGACCGGGGCGGACCGGCTGACCTATTGTGACGAAGGTATCATGCCGTTGCCAGTTCTCGCAGCCGCTCGACATCCCGCATGGGCGGCTCGCCGAAATGTCGCTTGTATTCGCGGTTAAAGTGCGCGGCGTCATCGTAGCCGACGCGGTAGCCGGCCTGCGCCGCGTCGAGATTCTCATTGAGCATCAGGCGCCGGGCCTCCTGAAGCCGCAGTTGCTTCTGGAACTGCAACGGACTCATCATCGTCACAGCCTTAAAGTGGGCGTGAAACCCGGAGACGCTCATGGCCAGTTCGCGGGCGATGTCCTCGATCCGCAGGGGCTTGGCGAAATTCGCGCGAATGTTGTCGACGGCCCGAACCATCCGATGGGCCTGGCCCCCGAGTGTGGCGAGGTGACGCATGCGGCCGCCCTGAGCTCCGGTCAAGAGGCGGTAGACAATCTCACGAATGACGAGTGGCGCGAGCACGTGGTAGTCGCTCGGCGTGTCCGTCAGGCGCACCAACCGCACCGTGGCATCCAACAGGTGGGTGTCCAGCGGGCTGACATCGACCGCTTTCACGCTGCCCTCGCCACGCGGTTGCACCCGGCCGGACTCCACCATCACCGACGCCACGGTGGAAGGGTCCAGCACCAGGCGGAATCCCAGGTAGGGCCGTCGTGGCGAGGCTTCGATTACCTGGCCAATCAATGGCAACTCGACTGTGGTGATCAGGTAGTGGGCGGGATCGTAGTGAAAGGTGTCTTCGCCGAGTTGGATTTCCTTGCTGCCCTGCGCGATGACGCAGAACGCGGGCTCGGCAAAGACGTGGACCGGCTCGGTTGGCCCGGAATGGCGGCGAAAGTGCAGGCCCGGCTGTGGCTCAATGGTGCCGTCGCGTGGCAATGCCCGCGCGATGCGATCGGCCAGTTCCTTCTGGTCGGCTTGCATCCGGCGGGTTGGTCGTTGGCTGGTGGTGTTGTTCAGCATGTTCCGCATCATAATACCTTCCCCCGCCCGTTCGCCGTAACGACTCCCAGTTTATAGGATTATGCAAGCATAATCGAGAATCGTCATACCGCTTCTTCCCATAGCCCGCATAGAATTAAGCTCCAACGTCGGACGTGAGGCGATTATACGCAATTAATGAAATATTCGCTTGCGTTGGCGCTGGTGTGGGCTACGATATTCACCGTGCACCGGATGGGCGCTAGGCTTTTTACCGGTCGCACGTTTTGTCGGATGACTAAACAAAGGGCACCTCAGGCTTCTGGGGGACCTGTTGCAGAGTAAGCCGATGCGGTTGGACAGAGTTTTTGTCTGACCGCATCGGCTTTTTTATTTAACCAGTTCGCGGGCTGAATCCGGCGAGCGACATGATCGAGTCCAGCTCAGGTATGGCCCGGCAAATCGAAAGGACAATCTATGAACGTCTTCCATCGAGCGGGTGCAATAGGCACGCTGCTGTGTCTCACGTTGACTGGCGCAGCGATCGCTGCGGATCAGCCGGGGGATACTGTATGGCCACGATTCAATGGCGAGTATGACGCGACTCGCTTCTCGCCGTTGACGCAGATCGACGCGAAGAACGTCGGCACTATGGTCGAGGTTGCGCGGTTCAAGATCCCCGAAACGCTGAGCTTCCAATGCGGCCCAGTCATAGTCGGCGACACGATGTACATCACGACCGTCACCAGCACCTATGCGATCGACGCGCGCACCGGGGAGCAGCGTTGGGTACGAAAGATCGAGCCCAAGACGCGCATGATCGGCACACCCGTGCGCGGCGTGGCGTACGCCGACGGCCGGTTGTTCCGCGGCACGATGGACGGGCACGTGCTCGCGCTTGACGCAAAGACGGGCGCGGTGGCCTGGGACGTGGAGAGCGTGGACTATAAGGCCGGTGAGTACTACACCGCCGCGCCCGTGGCTTGGAACGGGATGGTAATCATCGGTAACTCCGGAAGCGACATGGGCGGGATCGGCCACATCCGCGCGTTCGACGCGCAGACCGGAAAGCGGTTGTGGAACTTCGACACCGTCGCGCTCGAAGGCGAAGCCGGCAAGTCCTGGCCGGACGATCCGAACAAGATCCGCGCCGGCGGTGGCATGTACTCCTCGTTCGCGTTGGACCCGGAAGCCGGCCTCTTCTACTCGCCGACCGGAAACCCGGGTCCCGACTTCGTGATGGATTATCGCAAGGGCGACAACCTCTACACGTGCAGCGTCGTCGTTCTCGACGCGAAGACGGGGACGCTCAAGGGATACCACCAGTTTGTCAAGAATGACTTTCACGACTGGGACGTCGCCGCGAGCCCGATCCTCTTCACTTCCCGGGCCGGCCGGTCCATGGTCGCCGCGGCCTCGAAGAACGGATACCTCTACGGTCTCAGCCGAGACCTGAGTGAGGTCTTCTTTAAGACGCCGGTGACACGAATCGAGAACGTCGACGCGCCGCTCACGAAAGAAGGCACGCGGTTCCTCCCGGGCACGCAGGGTGGGACCAACTGGTATGGCGCCTCCTACTCGCCGCCGCTCAACATGCTCTTCGTCCCGGCCATTGACTGGGCCACGACGATCAAACTCGGCGACACCGACACGTTGATGAAGGAGCCATTGAAGCCGTTCATCGGCTCGGCCAATGAGTTCGGCGATCAGGACCCGAAGGACCAGCGGTTCGGGCACGTGACCGCCGTGGACGCTGACAGCGGGAAGGTCGTGTGGAAGTATGACACCGATACGCCGATGGTCGCGGCGCTGACACCGACCGCCGGGGGCTTGCTGCTGACCGGCGACACGAAGGGCAACTTCCTCGCCTTCGACGCCGCCAAGGGGGACGTGTTGCTGAAGAAGGATCTGCACGACCCAATCGGCGGCGGCATCGTCACCTACATTCTGGGTGGCCGGCAGTACATCGCCGTCGCCGGCGGCATGAAGAACCCGATCGTCCAGACCGAGAGCGGGCCGGCATGGATCGCGATCTTCGCGCTGCCGGGAAAGTGAGATTGAAGCACCAACTCCCGATCATGCGAATGGTGGGCGGTTGTCAAGCAGGGAGCGAACGATGAAAACAGCTACCACCGGCAAACCAGTTCTCGGCGTCGTACATCATAATTCCTTCCCCCCCATCCATTCGCCGTAATTACTCTCAGTTTAGAGGATTATACAAGCATCTTCGAGGATCGTCATACCGCTCCGTCCCATAGCCTGCATAGAATTAGGCTCCAACGTCGGACGTGAGGCGACTATACACAGCCGACCTAGACTCTACTTCAATCTCGTGGCCGTGAGCCCGAAGGAGAAACCCGATGGAGATCAAGCGAAGCGGTTCCCAGCCCTCCGGCAAGGGACCCGCGGAGTATTTCACCGGCGCGGTTCGGGTTGACCCGCTGTTTGAGGCCCCTGAACCGGCACGCGTCTTTGGCGCCAGCGTCACCTTCGAGCCTGGTGCCCGCACCGCCTGGCACACGCATCCGCTGGGTCAGACACTGGTCGTGACGGCCGGTTGCGGCTGGGTGCAGCGCTGGGGCGGGCCGGTCGAGGAGATCCGGCCTGGTGATGTGATCTGGTTTCCGCAGGGGGAGAAGCATTGGCACGGGGCCACGGCGACCACGGCCATGACCCACATCGCCATTGTGGAAAAACTCAACGGCAAGTCCGCCGACTGGATGGAAAAGGTCAGCGACGAGCAGTACCAGGGAAAAATAACAAACCAATAGGAGCCCAAACAATGTACAAGACGAAAGCCTATTCCACCGCCAGCGCGACTTCTCGGCTGGCCTCCACGTCGATCCCGCGCCGCGATCCGACTGACCGCGACGTGCAGATTGAAATTCTCTTCTGCGGCGTATGTCACTCGGACCTGCACACGGCCCGTGACCAGTGGCACGATGTGATGCCCACGGTCTACCCCTGTGTGCCCGGCCACGAGATCGTCGGTCGCGTGCTAAAAATCGGCGCAGGCGTGACCAAGTACAAGGTTGGCGATGTCGTGGGCGTCGGCTGCCTGGTCGGTGCCGACCACAGTTGCCCGAACTGCAAGGCCGGGTTCGAGCAGTTCTGCCCGAACCAGACGATGACCTACAACTCTCCCGACAAGCACGGCACCGCCCCAGTCACCTACGGCGGGTACTCCACCGGCATCGTGGTGGACGAGCGTTTCGTCCTGCTTATCCCGTCCAAACTCGACCTCGCCGGGGCTGCACCGCTGCTGTGTGCCGGGATTACGACATATTCACCGATGCGCCACTGGGGCGTTACCAAGGGCAAGAAGGTGGGCGTCGTCGGCCTTGGCGGGCTGGGACATATGGGAGTGAAGTTCGCTCATGCCTTTGGGGCGTACACCGTCGTGTTCACCACGTCACCGAGCAAGAAGGAGGATGCACTTCGCCTTGGTGCAGATGAGGTAGTCATCTCGAAAAACGCCGATGAGATGAAGAAGCACGCCAGCAGCTTCGACTTCATCCTCGACGCCGTTGCCGCCCCGCACGACATCAACGCCTACATCAACATGCTCGCCCGCGACGGCAACATCACGATGGTCGGCGCGCCCGACAAACCGCTGCCGGTCTCGGTCTTCGGCCTGATCTTTGGCCGCCGTAGCTTCTCCGGCTCGCTCATCGGCGGCCTTGCCGAGACGCAGGAGATGCTCGACTTCTGCGGCCAGCACCACATCACCTCCGATGTGGAAGTGATCCCGATCCAGAAGATCAACGAGTCCTATGAGCGAATGCTTAAGTCCGATGTGAAGTATCGCTTCTCCATCGACATGGCTTCCCTTAGATCGGAGTGAACACTCCATGAGACCAGCATTATGAGGCCAATGCAGATGAGAAATGAAAAGTTCCTGATCGCCTTTTTCTCGCGCAGGGGCGACAACTACGTCAACGGGAAAATCGTGGACTTGCCCGTGGGCAACACGGAGCTCGCGGCCAGGATGATCCAGGAACTGACCGGGGGCGATCTCTTCCAAATTAAGCCAGTCAAGGAATATCCGGCCGGATACAACGACACTACAGAAGTGGCGAAGCAGGAACTCGAGCGGAACGCCCGTCCGGAGCTTGAGGGAGGCCTGCCAGACTTGGGCTCCTGCGAGGTGATCTTCCTGGGCTACCCGAACTGGTGGGGAACGATGCCGATGCCTGTGTTTACATTCCTGGAGAGGTGCAATTTCGCCGGGAAGACGGTTGCCCCATTCTGCACCCACGAAGGTAGCGGTCTTGGGCACAGTGAACGAGATATTGCACGGCTCTGCCCAGGTGCCACGCTTGCGGACGGCCTTGCCATACAAGGGGCACGTGTAAAGGCGGCACGGGCGGATATTGAAGCTTGGTTGAGTACGCTCGTCTTTCCAGACGCGCGGGGTAAACGGCGTTGAAGGACACCAACGAATCGACAGAACCATCCAACTGATGAGGAATCAGATGAACGAGGACAGACAGACTAGTGGATCCGATCCCCAACGAGATGACACCAGCCGTCGCCGGGATTTCCTTGCTAATACAGCTATCGCCGGGGTGGGCTTAGCAGTGACGTCGCTATCGTGTACAACCTGTACGACTCAAATTGTCGATCAGGCCGTTGTTTCCCGGCCTAAGGGTCAAAGCGTTGTCTACTACACGAAAGAAATCAACCCCGAAAGCCTTATCGCAATCTACCACAAGGTCTGCAAGGATGTATGCGGCAAAGTGGCCATCAAGGTCCATACCGGCGAGCCACACGGGCCCAACATCCTGCCGCGGGCCATGGTAAAAGCCCTGCAGCAGCATATTCCCAACAGCAATCTGGTGGAAACCAACACCGTGTATAAGGGCAAGAGATGTACAACCGCGGATCATCGCGAAACCATTAAAATCAACGGCTGGGATTTCTGCCCGGTGGACATTATGGACGAGGACGGTGCGGCGATGATTCCCGTTCAAGGAGGGAAGCATTTCAAGGAAATGGCGGTTGGCAAGCACATGCTCAATTACGAGTCGATGGTGGTGCTGACCCATTTCAAAGGGCACGCCATGGGCGGATTTGGCGGTTCGCTGAAGAATATTGCCATCGGTTGCGCGGATGGGCCAATAGGCAAGAAGATGGTCCACGCCGCCCCGGACAATGAAGATATCGAGAGCTGGCTTAAGGGCGAACCCTTCCAGGAAAACATGGTGGAATCGGCAAAAGCCACTATAGATCATTTCGGCAGGAGGATCGTCTATATCAATGTGCTGCGCAATATGTCCGTGGACTGCGACTGCGCCGGCATCGAGGCCGCTCAAGTTAAAGCTCGCGACTTGGGCATCCTGGCTTCCACCGATCTCCTGGCAGTAGATCAAGCTTCCATCGACATGGTGTATAAGCTGCCCGAAGCCGAACTTCAAGACCTTAAAGAACGCATTGAATCCCGGAAGGGCCTCCGCCAACTGTCATACATGAAAGAGATGCAAATGGGCCATGATCAATATGATCTCATTACGCTTTCTTAAGATTGGAGCTAAACAATGCAAACTCGTCGATTAGGGAAAGGCAATCTGGAAGTCTCAGCCCTCGGCCTCGGCTGCATGGGCCTAAGCTTTGGCTACGGCCCGGCCATCGATAAGCAACACGGCATCGCGCTCATCCGCGCGGCCTTCGATCACGGCGTGACTTTCTTCGACACTGCCGAAGCCTATGGGCCGTTCGCCAACGAAGAACTCGTGGGCGAAGCCCTTGAACCGATGCGCGACAAGGTCGTCATCGCCACCAAGTTCGGCTTCAAGGACGGTGACTCCAAGGCGGGCTTGGACAGTCGCCCAGAGCGCATCCGAGTGGTGGCGGAAGCGTCCTTGAAGCGGCTCAGGACTGACCGCATCGACCTGTTCTACCAGCACCGCGGCGATCCCAACGTCCCTATCGAGGATGTGGCGGGGACCGTGAAGGAATTGATTCAAGCAGGCAAGGTAAAGCACTTTGGCATGTCCGAGGCCGGCGTTGAGTCCATCCGCCGTGCTCACGTGGTGCAGCCGGTAACGGCCCTCCAGAGCGAATACTCCTTGTGGTGGCGGGAGCCGGAGAAACAAGTGCTGCCGGTCTTGGAGGAACTCGGCATCGGATTCGTGCCCTTCAGCCCGCTGGGCAAGGGCTTCCTCACAGGTGCCATCAACGCCGACACCAAGTTCGACCAGACCGACTTCCGCAACATCGTCCCCCGCTTCTCGCAGGAGAATCGCACGGCCAATCAGGAGCTGGTCGAGTTGCTCGGCCAGATCGCCGCCCGGAAGAAAGCCACTCCCGCTCAAATCGCGCTCGCGTGGCTGCTGGCGCTAAAGCCTTGGATCGTACCGATCCCCGGTACGACGAAGCTGCACCGACTGGAAGAGAACATCAGTGCCGCGGCTGTCGAAATGACGGTCGACGATTTGAAGGGCATCGAGGCCGCTCTCGCGAATGTCACGGTGCAGGGCGACCGCTACCCGGCACACCTACAGCAGCGCGTGGGGCGCTGAGCGCCGCGACAACGACGCGCTGTGGCTCCGCTACGGCACAGTGAAAGATGATAACGACAAGGAGAGCACCCATGCCGCCCAATGAACGAGCGCGCAAGAATCACGATGAGCTTTTTCCCGGTCACGTCTCCACCTTGGCTGTGACCGACCCCGAACTCATCGAGATCTTCGACAATTTCGCCTTCGACGAGGTGCTTCGTCACGGCAACCTGGACGTGCGAACCCGGTTGATGGTCCAGCTCGCATCGATGATCGCCTCCCAGGCGCTGCGAGAATACCGCGTCATGCTCGGTGCGGCGCTCAACATCGGTGTAACGCCAGTCGAGATCAAGGAGATTGTGTACCAGGCGGTCCCCTATGTCGGCATGGCCAAGGTCTTCGACTTCATCCACACGACGAACGTGGTTTTCGCCGATCGCGGCATCACATTGCCCCTGCCGGGTCAATCCACGACTACACCCGAGACCCGCACCGAGAAAGGCCTGGCGGTCCAGAAGCAGATCATCGGGAGCGAAGTCGTCGAGAAGCTCTATGCCTCCGCGCCCGCCGATCAGCAGCACATCCAGCGCTATCTGTCGGCCAACTGTTTCGGCGACCACCTCACCCGCACCGGCATCGACGTGCCGACGCGCGAACTCCTCACCTTCAGCATGCTCGTCTCGCTCGGTGGGTGCGATCCGCAGGTCAAGGGTCATGTCTCCGCAAACCTCAAGGTCGGCAATGACCGCACACGGCTGATCGATGTCTTGACCCAGCTACTACCATTTATCGGCTATCCCCGTACGCTTAACGGGCTGCGGGCCATCGATGAGGTCACCGCGTCCAGCACGACACGTGCTGTGGTGCCGAACCGCAATGAGACGTCATGACCACTCCCCGCATGACCGTGTTAGTCGTTGGTGCAACCGGCAGCATCGGTCGCCTCGTCGTCAATGAAACACTCCGCCAGGGCCATGGCCGTGCGTGCCCTGGTGCGCAACGCCGACAAGGCGAGAGAACTGCCCCCCGCAGCATAGGTGGTCCTCGATGACGTTAAGCCGCCCCGATCCCCAAAACGGACTGGCCCCCGGTGCCCCGGCGCGAATGGCCGCACGCATCATCGAGAGCGTCGACGTGGAGCCGGCCCCGCTCCGCATCGTACTCGGCTCACAGGCACTGAAGGGCAGCCTAATATGTAGTGAGGTTTTTGGAACGCCGTCTGGCTCCAGACCTGTCTGAAAACTCAAGGAGGCTTCCCGTGCGCAACGCTTTTTCGAGACTCGCCATACTCCTGGCAGCTTGTGTGACCGGCCTGGCGGGTTGCGCCAGTCATTCGCCGCTGAGCACCGTCGAAAAGGTGGACCTTACCCGCTATACCGGCCGGTGGTATGAGATTGCCCGCCTGCCGCAGTGGTTTGAACGGGATGCCACCGCCGTTACCGCGGAATATGCCGCACGGCCCGATGGCAAGGTCAGCGTCGTCAACACCTGTCACAAGGGCTCGCCGACCGGGCCGCTTGAGCAGGCCCGTGGCACGGCGCGTGTGGTGGATGCCCCGGTAAACGCCAAGCTCAAGGTGTCGTTCTTTTGGCCGTTTGAGGGAGACTATTGGATTCTGCGGCTCACGCCTGACTACTCCGCTGCGGCCGTGGGCTCGCCTGATCGCAAGACGCTCTGGCTGCTGAGCCGTACACCGACGATGGACGCGGCACTGTACGACAACTGGACGGGCGAACTTTCGGCTGACGGTTTCGATGTGTCGCATCTGATCCGCACCGAGCAGCCGGCGGGAAAGTAGTCCGCGCCAAGTATTTCAGTAAAGCAGAATCACCACCCGCCCCACACCTCTGGGTACTTGTTTTGCAACGTTGTCAACATGAATGAAGTTGTTCTGTAGCACTAAGGTGTCAAAATGCTGGCACCAATAAACGCATTCGCATGGTGATTCCCTAATCTGCAGCTACAATGTTTGGCTTGGCCGAAAGTTCGTTAACGTCAGGGATTCCCGCCCAAAGGGTCTCGTTGCTGCAATAAAACAGGTTATTATTGAGCCAAAAGGAATTCATTTACAAACGCCGAGTTTTCCCGCAAGGAGGCAGACCATGGCCACCCCATTTACCCTCACCCCCGCTCCCAAACCCGCCAGAAAAAGACGCTGGCGAAAAATCGCCCTCATTGCGGGCGTCCTCCTTCTCCTCCTCGTGGTGCTCCTGCCCACGATTCTCTCCACGACCCCGGGGAAGAACTTCATCCTCGCGCAAGCCAACTCCTACATTCCGGGCCATTTGGAGGCCGATTCCATCGCGCTGGGATGGTTCTCCACCACCGAAATCCACGGCCTCAAACTCTACGACCCCGAAGGCAAACTCGTCGCCACCGTCTCCGATCTCACCACGCCCGTCACCCTCATCCGCGCCATCGGCAGCAACTTCACCGGCGACATCCATATCACCATTCCCCAAGCCGACATCAATTTGGACACCAACAACATCGTCCGCGCCTTGGTCAAGCCCAGCCCCGCTCCGGGCAATCCCGGCGCCACGTCCGCCAAGGCATCCAAACCCTACATCACCAAAAACAACATCATCATCACACTGGGCAACGCCAACGTCACCCTCCAAAAGGACACCCTCTCCATTGACCCCGGCAGTGAAATCAAAGCTGCCCTCGACACCGCCGGCGGCATCAACACAGTCAGCATCAACCTGAAAGTCCACGATGCCACCCACCCGGCCGCCACGATCCAGCTCGACGCCAGCGCCGAGGCTTTCGATGCCGGCAAACTCCGCACCGACTACAATGCCATGAAGCTGCATGGTACGGTCGCGCTAAAGGGCCTCCCCCTGGCCTTCGCGCAGCCTTTCCTCGATGCCGCCAAGCTGCCGCTCAAGGTCTCCGGCACGCTCGACACCACCGACCAGGCCCAGAAGCCACTCGCGTTCGACTTGGCCAACCGCTCCCTTTCCGGCACGCTGCGCGTCACCGATGTCACCGCCACCGGCCTGCTTCTCAAGGGTGACACCCTCGAAAAACAAACCATCGAGCTTCCCCTCAACATCACCTGGGCCAACGGCGTCTATACGATGGACGCCCACCTCACCAGCAACCTCATGAATCTCAACGCCACGGGAACCCTCTCCCCCGAAGCCCCCAACGTCCTCCTCCACGGTGGAAAAACCCCGGCATCCTCCCTGACCCTCACCGGCACCATCGACGCCCCAGCGCTGGCACGCCAATTCCCCAACTCGCTCCAGCTCAACCCCGCCACGAAAATCACCAGCGGCACCGCTACCCTCAACGGCACTCTCGCCGTCGATGCCGCCGGTGTCCCCACCGCCAAACTGAATATTATCCTCGACCATGTTGCCGGCACCCAGGACGGCGCGCCGATCACGCTGCAATCCCTTGAACTCGCCGCCGCCGCGACGCGCCAGAACAACCGCCTTGTCCCCACCGCCACAATCAAAATGCCCGCCGGAGAGCCCACCCCGCCTGGCGCCGGTGCCGCGCCCTCGACCGGTGGACAAACGCTCTCCCTCGCTCTCTCCCAAGCCCCGGACAACGTGAACCAATTCAACGCCACCGGCAGCTACAACCTGGCCGAACTCAACCAGCAGATCGCCCAGATCATTAACCTCAACGGCCGCTCCTTTGCGGGCACCGGCAAGCTTGAGGCCTTCGTCGTTTTCGATTCCAACGGCGTCATCCACGGCGGCGGGAATATTGTCACCGAGAATCTTAGCGCCGTCGTCCTGCCCAACACGCTGCCCATTCAGGACGCCAAATTGGAAATGGGTTTCGCCGGCAACGTCACTACAGGCGCCAACGTCCATGCGCGCATCTCCGTCCTGCGCGTCAATGGCGACTCCATTCAATTCGTGGCCAACAGTCCCATCGACTTGGCGCTCACGCCTGCCGGCACTCAAATCTCCGCGCCCGCCCTGCATCTGGCCACCCAATCCGCCCAGTGGAATCCGCTGCTGGTGGCGATGACCATCCTGCCCAAAGATACGGCCATCGCCGGCGCCATCGACCTCACCGCCGCCGTCGATCTCAACAGCGACCGCGCAGTCACCGCTTCCACTCTGA
>Ga0182027_10012430_pt1 | contig 11955 bp, 8 predicted proteins | sample 712E1DmetaG_FD_121300 | JGI IMG/M metagenome (GOLD analysis project Ga0182027, IMG submission 121300) | Permafrost microbial communities from Stordalen Mire, Sweden - 712E1D metaG (Illumina Assembly) | ecosystem: Environmental > Terrestrial > Soil > Wetlands > Permafrost | place: Sweden...
GCGCGAATTTCCGCAAGCGATCTTTTTGCATAACGGCGGCAACATTGGTTTTGGCGCGGCCAACAACAACGGCATAAAGTTCACGCCGGCGCGCTATTATTTTTTCTTGAACCCCGACACGCGTTTTATCGAGCCGAATACCGTTCATCGCCTCAATGAATTCATGGAAAGCAAGCCAAGAGCGGGGATCTGTGCGCCGCGCCTCATGAACTCCGACGGCTCGCTGCAGCAATCGTGTTATCATTTTCCGCGCGTCATGGTGCCTCTTTACCGCCGCACCGCTTTGGGGCAAACCGGTATCGCAAAAAAACACCTTGATAATTTTTTAATGACCGGTTGGGACCATTCCAAGCGGCGCATGGTCGATTGGGTGATGGGCTCGGCCATGTTCATTCGCGCGGAGGCGCTCGAGAGGGTCGGGTTTTGGGACGATCGCTTTTTCATGTATTTTGAGGACACCGATCTCTGCCGGCGTTTCTGGCTTAAGCATTGGCCGGTCTATTATCTTTCGGACGTTGTATTGGAGCATGAACACCACCGCGAGTCGGCCAAGCTGCCGGTCATCGAAGGATTTTTTCGGAGCAAGACCACTCGCTACCATGTCGCGAGTTGGCTTAATTATCTTTGGAAATATCGAGGACGCTCCGGGTTATGAACGATGAACGATGAACGATGAACGATGAACGATGAACGATGAACGATGAACGATGAACGATGAACGATGAACGATGAACGATGAACGATGAACGATTCCATCGGAATAAGTGCGGAGCTTTAATTGTTCATAGTTTATTGTATATAGTTCATATATGCCAATGAAGGTTGCCATTGTCACCGCGCTTTGGTACGAGGACAAATTCTTGCCCGCGCTTTTTGCGTCGCTTGGACGCGTCGAATACCCGCTTGATGAGTGGGAAATAATCATGATCGATAATAAGAATTCGGCGGCGACCAGAAAATGGTTTGAAGACAATATTCATCCCAAAGTCGGAAAAACGCTGCCGGCTGTGACGCTTTTGGCCACTGACCGCAATTTGGGTTTTGCCGGCGGCAATAACGCCTGCATTCTCGCGGCCAAGGAGCGCGGTTGCGGCGCCGTTTATTTGCTGAACGAAGACGCGCACGGCGACCCCGGATTTTTAAAGGAAGCCCTGCGGCGAATGGGGGAGGATGAAAAGATCGGCGCGGTGCAATCGTTCTTGGTTCTTGATCCCGCCTCCGGCGGAATGAATTCGATCGGGAACGAATTTCATTATTTGGGTTTCAGCTATTGCGGCGGATACAAGATGTCGCGACACGATGCGGCGGGGTATTTACGGGTGCGTCGCCTTACGGACCCCGATCTTAATATCAGCGGCGCGTCCGGCGCCGCCGTTCTCTTGCGCGTCTCGGCACTTCTCAAGGTCGGTTTGTTCGATGAGGATTATCATTTGTATCACGAAGACCTTGATCTTTCGCTACGCCTGCGCGAAGCGGGCTATATGGTCGTGATCGAGCCGGCCTCGGTCGTTAATCACCGTTACGAATTTTCGCGAAGCGTTGACAAGTATTATTGGATGGAACGCAACCGGTATCGATTGACCCTCGAGCATTACAAGATCGCGACTTTGCTCGTGCTTTTGCCGGGATTTCTCGTTTCCGAACTCGGCTTGATCGTCTTCGGCGCGTTTAACGGCTCGCTGGGTTCGCGCCTTAGGGCCTATGGGTATATATTTGATATAAGGAACTGGTCCGAGATCGCTGACAAGCGGCGCCGCGTGCAAGAGGCGCGCAAGATAAGCGATCGCGAGCTTCTAAGAAGCGCCGTTTCGGACATCTCGTTTCAAGAGACCTCCGGACCAGCAATGAAGATAATTAATCCGCTCATGGCCGCTTATTGGGCCGTGGCGCGGCGAATAATTTTTTGGTAATAATAATAATGCTAACTAATGCGAATTTTTTACTAATTTACTAATAACTCCATCCGTACCGTCTATTCGTAAATTCGTAAATGATTCGTAATTCGTGAGAACCTATGCAAAAAAAGATAAAGGGCGTTATTTGCGCCGGCGGCATGGGAACGCGCCTTGCGCCCTTAACCAACATCATGAACAAGCACTTGCTGCCGGTTTGGAACAAGCCGATGGTGCTTTATCCGCTCGACACTTTGATCAAAGCAGGCGTCTCGGACATTATGGTTGTCACCGGACCGGAATACGCGTATCAATTCGTTCGTCTGCTGGGCTCGGGCGCCGCTTACGGCGTTAATATCACCTACAGGATCCAAGACAAACCGGGCGGCATTGCTGACGCGTTACGGATGGCGCGCGATTTTGTCGGGGGCGACGATTGCGCCGTTATCTTGGGCGACAATGTCTTTGATGAGGATTTTTCCGAAGCGTTCGGTTCGTTCATGTCCGGCGCCACGGTTTTTTACAAAGAGACCGATAACGCCCGCGCTTACGGCGTTATTGAGATCGGTCCCGGCGGGAAGGTTCTTTCGATCGAAGAAAAACCACAGGCGCCAAAGTCGAATTTGGCGCAGGTCGGTCTGTATCTTTTTGACAACCGCGTTTTCGATATTATCGACGGTTTGCGTCCGTCGAACCGAGGCGAATTGGAAATAACCGATGTCACCGACGCCTATCGGCGCGCGAATGAACTTGTCGCGCGGCCCGTTGCCGGCCCGTGGTGGGACGTTGGTTCGTTCGCGGGCCTGGCCGCCGCGGCCGAATATTTTTCAAAGAAATAAATAATACCGTCATGTCCGATCTATTCGACCTAAAACTTGAACAGGAGCTCAAGAGGTCCGCACCTTTGGCGGACAGGATGCGGCCCACTTCGCTTGAAAGCTACGTCGGCCAAGAAAAATTGATCGGCCCGGGCGCGACTTTGCGCACTTTGATCGAGCGCGACGAATTGCCGTCGATGATCTTTTGGGGTCCGCCGGGGACCGGCAAGACCACACTCGCGCGCATTATTGCACGCCTCACGCGTTCGCGTTTTGAGCAAGTGTCGGCGGTTTCTTCCGGCATTGTTGAACTGCGCCGCGTCGTTGATGAGGCCAAAGAAAAACGCAAGCTTGCGAACACGCGCACCATTCTTTTTGTCGACGAAATTCATCGCTGGAACAAAAGCCAGCAAGATGCGCTATTGCCGAACGTTGAAAGCGGCGTCATTACGCTTATCGGCGCGACGACCGAAAATCCGTCCTTCGAGTTGAATGGCGCGCTCCTTTCGCGCTGTCGCGTGTTCGTTCTCGAGAAACTCACGGCCGAGGATATTAAGAAATTATTGGAGCGAGCGATAAAAAGCCCGGAGGGCCTCGATGGCAAGGTAAAAGTTGACGCCGAAGCGATCGAGTTTCTTGCCTACATCGCCGACGGCGACGCGCGCGTGGCGCTTAACTCGCTTGAGATCGCGGCCAAGGCGCTCAAGATATCAAAGCGCCAAGTATTAAAGATCGAAGCGGTCAAGTATGCGCTTGCAAAAACGCACTTGCGCTACGACAAGACCGGCGAAGAGCATTACAACATCATTTCCGCTCTGCACAAATCAATGCGCGGCTCCGACGCCGATGCGGCGCTCTATTGGCTCGGTCGCATGCTCGAGGCGGGGGAGGATCCGCTCTACGTCGCGCGGCGTTTGGTGCGTTTTGCCTCCGAGGATGTCGGACTGGCCGACTCAAATGCGCTTGTTGTCGCGATCGCCGCCTATAACGCCGCGCACGCCATTGGCATGCCCGAATGCAACGTGATCCTGGCGCACGCCGCCGCCTATCTCGCTAAAGCGCCCAAGTCGAACGCGCTTTACACCGCCTACATGGCTGTGCAAAAAGACATTGCCGAGCTTCCCAATGAACCCGTGCCGCTTCATTTAAGGAACGCCCCGACCAAACTCATGAAGGAGCTCGATTACGGCAAGGGCTATAAGTATAATCCGGCATACGACAATCCTATAAGCCAAAAATATCTTCCAGAAAAACTGGAAGGGAAAAGGTATCTAGAGTAAAATATCTAATACCTAATATCTAATGACCAACGAACGCAAACGGATTAGATATTAGAGATTAGATATTAGATATTTATTTCATGCGCCGAGTCATTCTCTGGATAATTTTAGGCGGCATTGCTCTTATTGCCGGAGTGATCGTATTTCAACTCTTGGGCACTTATTTATATTTGCGTTCGCCGGAACGAGCGGTTGACGGCGCCTTTGAACGTCTTATTGATGCCAAAGGCCTCGACTTGAATGTGCAAGCGGCGGACGACGCCAAGGACGGGCTGTCTTTCAATGTCAGCGGGTCGATTGATAAGCGCGTTTTAACGGCGCCGGTGGCCGACTTACAGTTCTCATTTAATGCGCCGCGCCAGTCGTTTAGCGGCAGCGGACAAGCTCGAGCCAAGGACGGCAACATCTATTTGCGTTTTGATCGGATCGATGGCATTCCCAAGGTATTGCCGGACGCGCTTGGGTCGATCTGGGCGGGCTTGGACGTGCAAACGCTTTTGGCGGTCGGGCGCGACCGTCTTTTTCCCGAAGCGACGACCGACTTTACCGAAGCCGATCTTCAGGCGATCGTCGCAATTGCAAGACGCCATATTCCGTTCGCGCCGACCAAGAACGAACTGCCCGTCTTCATCGACAATGTCCTCTGTACGCCGTATCGGGTCGTCCTGAGCCGATCGTCAATGTTCGCGATCTTCACGGAAACAAAAACGGCGGTCAAGGGCGCGCCGCTTTCCGCCGGTGAACAAGCCGAACTCTCGCGGGTCGTTGACGCTCTGCCGCCCGTTACGGGCGAGGTTTGGATCGCGCGAAACGACGGCTCGCTGCGCGAAGCGCTCTTGATCGCAAAAGGCGCAACTTCATCGTTCCATATCGATCTGCGCTTTTCAAATTACGACAAACCCGTGAACGTTGCGCCGCCCGCCGGGGTCCAGCCGCTCATTTCGCTCATCCGTCGCCTCGCGAGCGCATCGCTTACCGGCGTCAAATTGCAATTGCCTTTCGACATCCCGGTCCCCATCCTCGACGTTAACATGGGTGTTCCGACCGTACCTTCGCCTTCCGGCGGAACAAGCAAAACCTTGGGGCCGCTACCCGATCTGATCAAACTTTTTTACGGCACGGATCAGTTGTTCAAACCATGAATCCCGCCCGCTTTAAACCGCCGCGCCAAAAAACGCGATCAAAGCCCGGGAGGGTTCGCGACGTCGTTCTTGTCGTCGGTATTACGATCGGCGTCATTGTCGTCGCCGTTCGTCTCGTTCAGCTGCAAATTGTTCAAGGGAGTTTTTATTCGCAACTCGCGAGCGGCCAGCACGATCTTTTCAGCAAACTCTTGCCCGAACGCGGACAGATATTGGTGCGCGAGCGCGATTCCGATTCGCTGTATCCGGTCGCGACGAACATTGATCTGTGGACCGCGTACTCCGACAACAGGAACTCGTTCAACGCCTCCGACGAAGCCAAAGCAATGGCGCCGCTGCTGGTTCCCACGGTTGATCCAAAGGATAAAACGCCCGATCAGATCGAGGCGGAGGTCAAACAGAACTTGGCCGATAAAGAAGCGGAACTTCTCAAGCGCTTGAGCGTGGCGCTCGCCGCCTACGAACCGCTCGGGCGCGATCTTGCAAAGAACATCGCCGACGGCATTCGCGCGTTGGGGTTTGCCAACGTTAATTTCGCTCCGGAAAAATCGCGGTTCTATCCGGAAAGCGGTTTTAGCGGGCAGCTTTTGGGTTTTGTCGGCTATCAGGGAAATGTCAAAATCGGTCTTTACGGGCTGGAAGGATATTGGGACAAGGAGCTCGCCGGCACGCCGGGGTTTCTTTCGGCCTCGAAGGATCCGAAAGGCGACATCATCAGTTCCTCGGACGGTTCGCTTCAAGAAAAGATCGACGGTTCGGACATCGTCCTCACCGTCGATCGAACGCTGGAAGCGACGGTTTGCGACAAGCTGAAGGCGGCGGTTAAGGCGCACAATGCGACCGGCGGCTCGGTGGTCATTATGGATCCCGGCTCCGGCGCCATCCTGGCGATATGCAGCACGCCGGATTTCGACCCGAACAATTATAATCAGGTTGCCGACCCGTCGATTTTTAACGATCCGGCGATATGGAACGCGTATGAGCCCGGTTCGGTCATGAAAGCGATCACCATGGCCGCGGGGCTTGATTCGGGCGCGCTCACTCCGAACACCACTTACACCGATACCGGTTCGGTCGTTTATGGCAAGGTAAAGATCCAAAACGCCGATTTTATGGCGCACGGCGTGGAGACGATGATCGATGTTCTGAATAAATCCCTTAACACCGGCGCCATTTTCGCCATGCGCACCACGGGCATGGACAAATTCAAATCGTATCTCAAGGATTTCGGGTTTGGCGTGCGCACCGGGATCGAACTTGATACCGAATCGCCGGGCAATCTTTCTTCGCTCGACAACAACCACGAGATAAACGCGGCCAGCGCCTCGTTCGGCCAAGGGATAACCGTCACGCCATTGCAGCTCGCCGTCGCTTACGGCGCAATAGCGAATAATGGTAAAATGATGAAGCCGTACATTGTCGACTCTATCGTCCACCCCGACGGGACCGTGGTGAAGACGGAACCGCGCACCGTGCGCCAGGTGATCTCCGACCGCGCCGCCGGACTCCTGACCGGCATGCTCGTGTCGGTGGTCAAAAACGGCGAAGGGCACAGAGCCGGCGTTCCCGGCTATCTGGTCGCCGGGAAAACCGGCACCGCGCAGATCGCCAAAAGCGACGGCTCGGGGTATCAGTCCGACATTCATGCGGAGATAGGATCCTTCGCCGGCTTTGCGCCGGTCTCGGATCCGCGCTTTGTCATGGTCGTGAGGATCGACCGTCCCCAGGACGTGCAATTCGCCGAAAATTCGGCCGCGCCGCTTTGGGGCGATATCGCTTCGTATGCGTTAAAATATCTCGAGGTGCCGCCGGACGACATACACTAGGGTGTAAATACTAACAACTAAATTCCAAGGAAAGGACCAAATGCTAAAAACAAAATTTCAAAAAAGTGTATCGGTTTGGAATTTGGCCATTAGTTCTTATTTCTTGAAATTTTCCTTGGAATTTAGTTGTTGGTTGTTAGTTGTTGGTTGCTAGTTGTTAGTTCTTCCGATCACCTATGAAAAAAATACTAGAAAAAACATTAGGCGGTATTGCCTCAGCCATCATCAAAAAGTACCAGCCCACGGTGATCGGCATTACCGGCTCGGCGGGCAAGACCTCGACCAAGCAGGCGGTCTTTGCCGCGCTTACCGGCGCATACGACGTCCGCGCCACGCCTAAGAATTATAACAATGAACTGGGTCTGCCGTTGACGGTGATCGGCGGCGCAGCGGCGGGAAAAAATATCTTTGGCTGGCTTGTCATAATTTTGCGCGGTTGGTCGTATTTGATCTTCAATCGAAAATTTCCAAAAATGCTGATCTTGGAAATGGGCGCCGACCGGCAGGGCGACCTTGCCAAACTTGTCGCCATCGCGCCGCCAACGATCTCGATCGTCACCTCGGTCGGCGAAGCGCATATGGAATTTTTCGGTTCCCTTGGCGCCATTGCCGAAGAAAAAGAAACGTTGGTCAAGGCCTTGCCGCCGGACGGCTGCGCCATCCTTTGCGCCGATGATCCGCGCGTTGCCGCCATGCGCGGCGTGGCCCGTTCCAAGGTGATGACCTACGGACTTAATAGCGCCGCCGACCTTCGCGCCTCGAGCGTTGAATACATTCGCGACCCGCGTTCGACCGCGGTCCTTGGAATGCGCATTATTGTGCCGGCTGCTTCCGGCTCGATCACCGTCGATCTGCCCGGAGTTGTCGGACGCGGGCATGCGCTCGCCGCCCTCGCGGCGCTCGCGGCCGCGAAAGTTTTGCACGCGCCATTTTCCGCCGCGGTCGAGGGTTTGCGCAACTACGCGCCGCCGCCCGGCCGCATGCGTCTTATCCCCGGCGTGAAAAGCACCGTCATCATTGACGACACCTACAACGCATCGCCGGCGGCCATGCACGAAGCGCTCGAAGTCCTGCGCTCGTTCCCCGTGCCCGACCGCGCTCGGCGCATTGCGCTATTAGGCGACATGCGTGAGCTCGGCGGCTTCACGGAACGCGCGCATCGCGAGGTGGGGGAGTATATCGCCAAAAACAACATCGATCTTTTTGTCGCCGTCGGCGAGGCCATGCACGAGGCGATCGAAGCGGCGAAGAAAAACGGCATGAGCGAGGACCGCGTCATCCATATGGAGAACGCCGTTGCCGCCGCGCGCTTCTTGGAAGAACGTTTGCATGCGGGTGACGTCATTTTGGTAAAGGGCTCGCAGAACACCATCCGCCTCGAGCGCGCCGTGAAAGCGCTGATGCTCGAACCCGAACGCGCCGAAGAACTCCTCTGCCGGCAGGGGAAGGAATGGGAAAATGGCTAGTGGCACGTGGCACGTCGCAAGTGGTAAAACAAAAACACCAACGTTAAACGTTGATGTTTTTGAGTAGCCCCAACCGGATTTGAAGCTGCCACGCTCCACGCGAGAAGCCAGTGTTCGGTCAGGACCAAATCGTGAGACACGATCGCAAATCGCTGGCTCTGTTCCGCAGTTTCCCGTGCATGGCGTGGCCTCATGTTTGATACTACCGGAGGTCGGTCGCTGACGGCGCGAGCTGAGGCGATGTCGACGGGTTGCCATGCGACCACGATGTGCGTTCTGGTTTGCCAAGCACCGCGACGGCCGAGTGCAAAACGGATGGGGACATGTGCGAGTAACGCATGGTCATGTTGATGTCGGAGTGGCCGAGTAGATCCTTGATAGCCATGACCGGAACGCCGGCGGCAGCGAGTTGCGATGCGAAGCTGTGGCGCAAAACGTGCCAGCCGATGTGCCTAACGCCGGCCCCTTCTCTCACACGATTCAGCGCGGAGTAGACGGCTTTGTAGTCATGGAACGTGCCGCCGCGCCCAGGCCACACTTTCCCGGATGGCTTTCGCATCTGCGAGAGCGTGGCGAACACATCATCGGTCATCGGGATATGACGGATCTTGTGGCTCTTGGGCGTTCCGACGATGCCTCTCGTGATGGAACGACAGACCGTGATGGTGCGGTTCTCGAAGCTCATGTCTTCCCAGCCCAAGGCGAGCAGTTCGCCGAGGCGCATACCGGTGCGGAGCGCCACCAACACCATTGAGTGGTAGTGCGGTTCGGCAGCAGCAGCGGCGATGAGCCGCTCGCTCTCGTCGGTCGTGAGAAAGTCGAAGGGCGGCGTGGTCGTCTTGAGCGGCTTCACTGAGGGACATGCTGTGATTCTTTCCCAGTCGACCGCCGTCCGAAGGCACTTCATGAGCACGCCAACGTGGATGTTCACTGTTCTTGCCTTCAACCCCTCTTGAAGCTTGCTCAATTGGTACTTCACAATGTCGGTCTTCTTGATGCTGTCGAGATGCTTGCTGCCGAGGGCGGGCAAGAGGTGTGTAGTCAGCGCCTGTCTATACCCGCTCTGGACCGACGGTTTGGTGCGGGTGCGGACATAGGTGGCGAGCCATTCCTGGGCGAACTCGGCTAACGTCGGGGTCGTGAGAGGTTTCTCCAGTACTGGTTCACCACGGAGCAGCCGCTGACGCAGCAGCGATTCGTACATGCGGGCATCGGGCTCGGTGTTGACCGGGCTGCGCTTGCGATATCGGATTCCATTGAACTGAAAGTCAACCCACCATGAATTCCTGAATTTGCGGGCACTCATATGTGGTGTGGTTGTTACGAACTCACGCGGTTGTCCCGAAGGAAGGCCTCGATCTCGTCCACGTCAAAGCGCAAGACGCCGGAGATCCTATAAAAAGGAAGCGCGTTGCGCGCGACCAATCGGTAGGCGCCGGTTCTCGAGATGGCGAGGCGGTCAGCGAGTTCCTCGATGTTCACGAGTTGCCGCTTCTTCGCCGGGCCAACGTCGCGTGTTTCAGTTCGTTGGATTAGATTTGATTGTCTATGAACAGCGCCGTGCGGGGTGTGACCGCGGTGGCCAGACTCCAATGGCGATGCTGCATTGTAACAAGATTCTGGATTCATGAAAAGGGGGCGGGAAGATCGGAAGGGCTCGACCCAGATACGAGCCCATCGTCGCACACGCGAGATGGTTCAGTAAGTGGGCCAGCATTGTTCGCAACAAGCCGCTTATCCACAGCTTCGCAAACAAAAAGGGAATCCCATTGGGGATCCCTTCTTCAAATCGCTGTGGATAAGCCACCCTTCTCGCATAAAGTTGGCCCCCTTACTTTGCCGCCCCCATTTGAAATGATGTTTGTGGACTGATTTTGGTCCACGGAACACTCGGGCGTTGCTTGGTCGCTCTCCCGATGTCCCCGGTTCTTTTACAGCCACCACCCTCCTGGGGGCGGCGTCCGTACCTTACGGAACGCCGCAAAACCGGTCAAGGGACAGGTGGATCTCAGAAATGCCCACCTGTCACGTGTCGGCAAGGCCGACGCGCGTGCTCGCGGTTCTGCCCGCGCCCAGGTTCACCGGCTTCGCCGTCTTGGATGAAATGGGGATCGTTTCAGGAGGTTTCGCTTCCTGGAATCTGCGCGCGGCGAGGAGCGACGCGGAACGCATTCTCGTTGTTCGCAAGCGGCTCGCTGCCGCGCTGTCGCGCTTCCACCCCACCGTCGTTGCCGTCGTGTGGAGAGCGTAGTAACATCCTACGCCTCGATGATTTTCCTGGTCTCCGCCAATTCTAGGCATGCAGGGGGCACGACCGCGAGCGGGCAATTGACGTCTAGAGATGTTGCATGGTGTAATTGACCCTTGGAGTCATGTGTCCATGAGTCGGACGTTCTTAGCCATGTTCTCGGGGGGATGGGTACATGGCCGAGCGAGTCTTGTTCTACGTATGAACAGCGCATTGGGTCTACTCCATGCGTTATTTATGCGGGGCAGATGAGCGATCTCAACCTGCGGGGCGCCAACCCCGATGAGACTCGCCGGCGTTTTTCCGCTGGAATGCGAATCGCAATCCGAACGTCTGCCGTCCGCGGAACTACTCTCTCTCCTCATGATTAAGTCGCCAACTTGCAATGTTTAAAGAATAGTCTTTTAGATTTCTATGGTCAACATCTTCCTTGTGACCATGAAGATTGAATCTTGATCCGCAAGCGTAGGCAGGCTATCACCCGGTGATGGCAGGGAGATTGCGCCGCCAGCATGGCCGCAGTGCGCCGATTTCAAATTCCAAGAACCCACTTGCGCGGGCCCTGGGACTCGCATTGCAGCGTGCCAGGCGCGAAGAGCCTGGGCGCCCGAGCTCAGAAGAGTTGGCAAGCGCGATAGGCCTGAGCGCGTCGCTATATCGCCTTGTGGAATCTGGGGGAGCGATCCTCCAGCCGGCATATGCACTCAGAACGACGCTAGCCTTTCCGAACGCGAAGCTTGAGTTCCTGCCTCTTGTCTGTCTGCTCGGCGTCATCCAGATTCTGGAATCGCGCGATCATCCCGACAACAGGCGCTTGCTCGCCGAACAAATGCGACAGGCCGAGCCACGTCTGGCGTTTGTGTTGGATTCCCTGGGCGGACTCGATTCCTCCGCTATGAGCACGCCAGAGTCCCTTTCCAGATGCATGCACGCGGTGCTGGCCTTTCTCCAAACTCCCCTCAGCTCTCCTGAGCCGCCCGTTGATGTCGCCCGAGCCTGGGGTGAACGCCTCGCCAGGAGCAGCTACCCACTTCATCTCGAAATCTTGGACCAAATCAGCGCAGAACTCGGCAGCTTTTCGCCTGGAATGTCAGTCAATCAACTTGGCCAATGGGAAAAGCGGCATGCCCACCGAATAGGCACCGCGTTCGCCTTGATGACATCGCCAGACGTCCAGCGCGAGGCGACGCGATCCACGACGGCGCGCATGACAGCCCCATTGACGAGGTCCTTTTTCGCGAGCACGGACCCCGGAGCGCCGTCTGCGCGATCGAGTACGCACC
>Ga0182027_10012431_pt1 | contig 11955 bp, 11 predicted proteins | sample 712E1DmetaG_FD_121300 | JGI IMG/M metagenome (GOLD analysis project Ga0182027, IMG submission 121300) | Permafrost microbial communities from Stordalen Mire, Sweden - 712E1D metaG (Illumina Assembly) | ecosystem: Environmental > Terrestrial > Soil > Wetlands > Permafrost | place: Sweden...
TATCGAGTCCCGTCTAGGCCAAGCCGGCTTCCCGAATCACCGCGGCGGCCGAAGCTTCGCACCCGCCGCTAAGGATATGAATGCCGCGGACGCCGGGGATGGCCTTGAGTTGACGGGCCATTTCCGCGGCGATCGCGATTCCCTCTTTGGCCGGATCGGAGGCGCCGCTCAAGCGCGCCGCGACGCTCTCGGGAACCGGTCCATAGGTGCGCCGGCGGCCAAGATCCCTGGCTTGCTCGATGCCGGCCAGGGGAAGCACGCTCGCCAGAATCGCCGCCTGTTTGTCGAGGCCGGCCGCGCGAACGGCATCCATCCACTGGGTGAAACCGGCCAGGTCGAACACCGCCTGGGTCAGCAGGAAACCGGCGCCGGCCGCGATCTTCTTGCGCAGGCGGAGCAGGTTCAGTTCCGCCGGTTGCTGATAGGGGTGGGCCGCCGCGCCGATGGGCGCCTCCCGCAGCGCGCCTTCGCGCATCAATCTCTTGAGCGACTGGGTGAATTGGATGGAGTCGATGTCGTAGACGCCGGCCGCCTGGGGACAATCGCCCAGGGATTGGTGGTCGCCGCTGAGGCAGAGGATGGCTTCGACGCCCAGGGCCGCCGCGCCCAGAGCGTCGCTCTCGAGGGCCATGCGGTTGCGATCGCGCGTCACCATGGATAGCACGGCGGCGCGGCCTTCGGCCGCCAGCAGGGCCGCGCACGCCAAGGCAGAACCGTGAATTCCGCCGGGACGATCCTCCACCACCACCGCGTCGAGGTTGTGCGGCAGAACGGCGGCGCGAGTTTTCACCGCGGCGGCGCCGTCCCGTGGCGGCAGACACTCGGCCGTGAGAACCAGCCGGCCGGATGCCAGCGCCTGCCCAAGTCTACTTGTCGTTGTCGTCATTGCAGAGCTCCACTTCCAGGTGGAAATATTCGTCCGCTTCGGCCATGTGCGCCTTGTATAGGGGGTTGGGGGGCAGCGCCCGCAGGGTATCGACTACCTGGTCGCGGATGGCAGCCACTTGGGCGTCCAAATCCGCCGCGGCCGGCGCCTCGGCGATCCTTCCGATCCCCAGCGCCATATCCTCCGCCGCCGTGCCGGGCAAGTGGAAGAGCATCAGCCGGCCGCCGCCCAGGCCGATCTGGTCCAGAATGGAGCGGAGGAAGGCCGCGCGGCGCGCGCACCGTTTACTGCCTTCGAGATAGTGGCAGTCGTCTTCCTGGCAAGCCACCAGGCAGACCGCCTCGGAACCCGACTCGAAGGCTTTCAGAACGTGCTCCGGCTGAAGCCGCCCGGTGCAGGAAACCATGGTCTGCCGCACCGGCCAAGGCCAGCCGAAGTCCGGGACCACGGGCCGGGGGCGTCCGGCGGAGGTGGCCGCCCGAGCCGGGCGGGCGCAATTGGCGCACAGAAAAACCGTGATCGCCCGCCGCGGAGGCGCCAGTTCCGACGCGTCCGGCGACTGTACGGATATAGTTGCAGCGTCCGGGTTCATAAGGAGGACCCCTCGACAAGGAGGGTTAGCGCGTAGTGTACCAGACTTTAAGCTCTGAAGGTATTGATGTTTTTAAATATAATCCTGGCTTATAATGGGCCTTCCCGATGAACCTCGAACACTTTAAGCTTTTCAGGGACATTGCCCTGGCCCGCAACATGAGCCGCGGGGCGGAGACCTGCGGCGTGAGTCAGTCCGCGGCCAGCCAGACTATGCAGGAAGTGGAGCGTCTGTTGGGAGTCACGCTGCTCGACCGCAGCATGCGGCCCTTCGAGCTGACCGAAGCCGGGCGCCTGTACTTCGACTTCTGCCGCGACGTTCTGCGCCGCAAGGAGGAACTCGACGGGCAACTGGACAAGCTCAAAAGCCGCGTCCAAGGCACGGTGAGGGTCGCGGCGATCTACTCCGTCGGAATCTCCGATATGTCGCGTCTCGAGCGGGAGGCGGCCGGCCGCATGCCTGAAGCGGAGTTGCTGGTGGAGTACCTGCGGACGGAGAAAGTCTATGACGCCGTGATCACCGACCAAGCCGACCTGGGGCTGGTGAGCTATCCGGAATCGAACCGGGAGATCACGGCGATTCCCTGGCGCGAAGAGAAGATGATGGCGGTGACGGCGCCCTCGCATCCGCTAGCGGGCAGGAAGAAACTGAAGCCCTCCGACCTGGCGCACCAGGACTTCGTGGCATTCGACGACGAGCTGCGCGTGGGCCGCGAGGTGAAGCGCTATCTGCGCGAGACGGGAATCCAGGTAAATGTGGTCATGCACTTCGACAACATTCAGACCATGAAGGAGGCCGTCATTCTGGGAACCGGAGTGAGCATCCTGCCGGTGCGCGTTCTGCGGAACGACATCGAGCAACGCCGTCTGGTGACGATACCCATCGAGGGCTGCCCGCTGGTCCGGCCGCTGGGCATCATCCATCGCCGCCGGAAGACGTTCAACCAGGCCACGCAGGTCTTCCTGGACCTGCTGCAACAGGAAGCCGCGCTGGAGCATCCCGGACCGTTGGCGCGGAACACGGCGGCCGGCGCGTCCCGCCCCGTCAGGAGCGCGCATTAGCGGGTTGCCCAGGAAGACTGTTGGGCCGCCGACGACGCGGATGAAAACGGATAAGGGAAGGAAGAGTATTGGCGTCTTGTCTTATCCGCGTTAATCGGCGTTAATCGGCGGCCAATGCGTCGGACTCTCTCGCCGGTTGGCGGTAACCGCTCTGTTAGCGGGTTTACATCTGGTCCGGAAAGAGCTATGGTAGGAACTGAGCCGAGCTTTCCTACTCCCTCTTCGGGCCGCCTGAACTAAGTCGGGTTTCCTGGATCCAGTCCTTAGCTAACAACACGCGAATGATGGGGGGAGCAGACTATGCATGGGACGATCACGTCGTTCAGCGGCAAAGGCTCATGCGGAGCGATCCGGTCCGACGATGGAGGGTGCTTCGATTTCGGAGTGGCCGCCGTCCTGGCCTACGACGTCGCCTCGCTCACGGCGGGACAACTAGTCAATTTCGAATCGGATAGCGGCTCGCCTCCGAAAGCGGTTAACGTGTCCGTGCGCCAAGCGGCGACCATCCACTTTTCCGAGGACACCTATCGGGACATACGCCGTCCCCGCTATATGGGGTTCGACCAGCAAGGCAGCGTACGGACCTACCGTTTCGAAAGATTCACGCCCGGCAAGCAGACCGAACACTTTTCGCTGGGCGCCGACGTAGGGCTGCTCAGCCGGCACAAGGTGCGGCTTCAGGAAGGGCCCGTAATGTGCCTGCACCTGCTCACGAGCGCGCTTGGGGCCATGAACCTTGGGGAAGCATGCCCCTGTCTGGTGACGGAGGAGCACATGCTGGCCTTCCTGGCCAGCCGGCCCGATCCATCCGCGAAATCGGGCCTCAGAAACCGCCGCCGCGCGTCCTAACCGCACGGCGCGCCAGGCGGCGCGGGCGCGATTACCTCGCGCGAATCTGCCCGATCAACTCCATGGTCCGCCGGATATTGGCGGCGATGCCCTGATAATCGGCGGCCTTGAGCATCTCCCTGGTAATCATATTCGATCCCATTCCAACGCAGGCGGCCCCGGCGTCGAACCAGCCCTTCAGCGACGCCTCGGTGGGCTCCACGCCGCCGGTGGGCATGATCGACACCCACGGACAAGGTCCCTTGACGGACTTGATGAAGCCCGGACCGCCGACCTCCTTGCCGGGGAAGATCTTGACGATCTCGCAGCCGAGTTCCTCGGCCTGGGAGATCTCAGAGAGGGTTCCGCAGCCCGGAGAGTACGGAATCTTGCGCCGGTTGCAGGCGCGCGCCACCTCCGGGTTGAGCACCGGGCCCACCACGAAGTTGGCGCCGCAGTTGATATAGAGCGAAGCGGTTCCGGGGTCCACGATGGAGCCGACGCCCAGAATCAGACCGGGGAGTTCCCGCGCGCAGTAGCGCTCCAGTTCGGTGAACACCTCCCAGGCACGATCGCCGCGGTTGGTGAATTCGAGCAGCGGGCACCCGCCGGCGAGGCAGGCGGCCGCCACCTCGCGAGCCACCTCCACATTCGGGTGATAGAAAACGGGAACCATGCCGGTTTGCAGCATGGTGTTCAAGACCTTCATTCTAGGGAATCGCGCCATTTTATAATTGCTCCTTATCAGGGCCGCAGCCCGGTTCTAGCGGGTGGGGATCTTCACCACGAAATAGGTAATCTGTCCGCCATCGGGCACCATCATCTGGTGCGGCGTCTTGGCCGGAACGTTGACGATGTCGCCGGCCGCGACCTCAAACGATTGTCCGCCGTCAATCGACGGGCCGCGAATCTCGCCAGCCCCGGTTGTGTGGCTGTCCTTGATGGCGCCGCCCAGAATCAGGGTGCACGCGCCGGACTGAATCACTATAAAATCCGCGGCGTTGTCGTGCCACTCGGCTTCGCCCGAACCTTCGCGGTGGGCGACCATGGCGTTGTAGGCGCCGAAATTCGCCAACGCCTGGGTGGCGACCTTCTGCGCGCCCATCTTGGACCCGAGCGTAGCGGCGAAAGCCTTCAAGTCGGCCGACTTCCAAATCATGATTCCTTTCGGCGCCTGGGCCGCCACGGGCAGCATCGCCAGCAATACGGAAGCGACGCACAGCAATCTGTTCATCTTGTCCTCACATTTCAAAAGTAGCGCTCACAGATATCGATGACCGCTGGGAATCGCGCCGGGGAAGACATACGCGAACATGCACACCAGCAGCCCCACCAGCACCGCCAACAGGAGGCTGTGGACCAGGACCTTGCGGAACAGCAGGCCCTCCTTGCCTTCCTGTCCGGTCACCGCGCACGCGATCACCAGCGATTGCGCGGCGATCATCTTACCCATAACGCCGCCCGCGCTGTTGGCCGCGCCCATCAGGATCGGGCTCAGCCCCAGACGGCCGGCGGTAACCACCTGGAAGCTCCCGAATAGCGCGTTGGACCCCGCGTCGGTTCCGCTCAGCGCCACGCCCAGCCAGCCGATCAATGTTCCGAAAAACGGGAACAGCTTGCCGGTGTGCGACATGGCCATGCCCATGGTTGCGTCCATGCCGCAGTAGCGCGTCAGATAGCCCACGCCGAGCATGGCCATGATGGCCAACATGCTGAGACGCAACTTCCACAGGCACTGCCAGAACACCTGCCACGCCTTCCGCAGCGAAAGGCCGACCAGCGGCGCCACCAGGAACCCGGCGAGAACGACGCCGGTTCCAGGCGTGGAAAGCCAGGAGACGTCGAACAGGGCGTCCTCGGCCTTCGGCGCGGTGGTCACGGGGGGCATGCGATACACCAGGTGGTGCAAGCCGGGGACGGCGTGTTTCCAGGAGACCGTGTCAAGCGCGGAGGTCACCGGCTTCACTCCCCACACCACCACGGACAAGGTGAGGAGAATGAAGGGCGACCACGCGCGCAGAATCCGTAAGGCGCCGAGCGGCTCGGGGGACTCCTTGATGGGCGGCTCACCGGGATAGCGCCAAATCCGGCTGGGCCGCCACAACTTGAGGAAGAGCGCCATCACCAGCAAGGTTCCAACGCCGGCGCCGACGCTGGCCAAGGCCGGCCCCATGTAGTTCGCCCAGAAGAACTGCATGCTGGCGAAGCTGAGGCCGCACGCCACCAGAGCCGGCCACACGGCCAGCGTATCGCGCGTCTTCGAGAGAACCCGCACCAGCCAGAACGGGATCGCCAGCACCACCAGGGGCAGGATGCGGCCGAGCATGGCGCTGAAATCCGCCTCCGGCAGGCCGGTCACCGCCACCAGCGTACGCACCGGGTTGCCCAAGCCGCCGAAGGCCACCGGCGCCGAATTCCCAATCAGGCAAATGAGGGCGGTTTGCATGGGAGGGAACCCCAGCCCGATCATCATCGCCCCGCACACCGCCACGGGCGCGCCACCGCCGCCGGCGCCTTCGAGCAGGGAGCCGAAGGCGAACGCGATCAGCAGCACCTGCAGACGCCGGTCCCAGGAAATGCCGCTGATGGATTTCTTAATGATCTCGAACTGGCCGGATTCCACCGAGATGTCATAGACGAAGACGGACGCGAACATAATCCAGGCGATGCGGAACCATCCGAATACCAAGCCGTCCGCCACTGCGCCGGCGGCCATGATCGGGGGCATGCGGAAGACGACCAACGCCACCGCCAGCGCCGCCGCGAAGGCATACAGGGCGGCGCGCCATGCCGGCGCGCGCCGCACCGCCAGAAAGAAAAACAACGTGGTGACGGGAATGGCGGCGGCGATCGTGGAAAGAACGATGTTGCCTAGAGGATTGAAGTTCTGCTGCCAGATTTGGTTCATGAGATATCCGGAGGGCGGACGGGGAGGTCCGCCCCACCAATTCATGGCGCCGGAACGAAGGCGATGCAAACCGGCGACGCGATTTCCAGTATATCCCCCGGCGGAGAAATCAACCCGCCGGTTTTCTGGTCGATCTTGAACGCCACGATGTTATCGGAATCCTGGTTCGCGGCAATCAGGTAAGCGCCGGTCGGGTCAAGCCCGAAGAAGCGCGGCGTCCTGCCCATGGCAGAGACGTTGCCGGCCGCGGTCAGCTTGCCCGTGGCATCGATGGCGAAGATGGCGATGCTGTTGTGGTTTCGATTGGAGGCGTACAGAAACCTGCCGTTCGGGTGAACGGCGATCTCGGCGCCGCTCTTGACGCCCGTGAAATCCGCCGGGGCCGCCGAAACGGTCTGGATTTCCTTGGCGCCGCCCTTGCCATCGTAGTCGAACGCGATCACCGAATCCGCCATTTCCGTCATCACATAAGCCTGCTTGCCGCTGGGGCTGAAGGCGATGTGACGCGGTCCGGCGCCGGGAGGGACGGCGATAAAAGGCGGCGTATTGGGGGTCAGGACGCCATCGGCGCCAATCCGGTAGATCATCACCTTATCCATGCCGAGGTCCGGAACGAACAGCAGGTTATTGTCGGGCGAGACGACGGCCTCATGCGCGTGCGGTCCCGCCTGCCGCTGGCGGTTCACGCTCGAACCCTGGTGCTGCACGGCGGAGACGGCTTCGCCCAGCGAGCCATCGGCTTTTAGCGGAAAGGACGCGACGCTGCCGCTATCGTAGTTGGCGGCGAAGAGCCATTTCCCGGTCCGGTCAATCGACAGATGGCACGGACCGCTGCCCTTCGAGGACGCCGAATTAAGCGGCTTGAGCATGCCGGTGGCGGCGTCGATGGCGAACGCGCTCACGGTTCCCTGGGGCGCCTCATTCACCGCGTACAGGAATTTGCGATTGGGATGAACCACCACAAACGACGGATTGGGCGTCTCCGCGGCCAATCCGATGGAAGTGAACTTGCCCGTACGGGCGTCGAACCGGTATGCGTAAATCCCCTTGCTCTTAGGAGTGGGGCGCTGGTTGGTGTACGTCCCTACATAGGCGATGTACTGGCCCTTCGCGGGCGGAGTGGCAACGCCCAACGCGCCCAAAACGGCCAGCGCGGGCGCGAAAACCCGGATTGCTTCATTTAGCCGGGGGAACCGTATAGAACTCATAATTGATTTTCCAAGTAAATTCTTGACCGGGCGCCGCCGTCACGTCGATGTACGCCTCCGGGCAGACAGTGGTGCGGATGGACCAGAAGTTGATGCGCGCGATGGGACGGTCCGAGGTCTGGCGCACCCCGGCCCCGGTCTTGCGGTTCTCCACCCGGATGTCGTAGTCCGCGGGCTTGATAGGATCGTAGCCCGTAATATTGCTCTGCGCCGTCTGGCCCGGCTGATACTCCCTGAGGAACCGCAGTTCCTTGCCGAAGATTTCCGTGAACTGGCTGGCGGGGCCGGACCACTGCGGCTCGAAGGGAAACTTCACCACCAGGTCGGGACCCGTTGGCTGGCCATCCAGCATGTAGAAATCGTGGTCGTAGACGCTGGTCTCAATGGTCTTCCGGCCGGTGTTCTTGAGGCTGTGCTCCAGGCTCATCACGGGCTTGCCCTTGGCCAGCCGGACGGTCTTGCGGTAAACGTAGGCGTAGCCGGCGGCGTCCGTGAGTTCCTGGGTGAACTCCACGAAATCCGTACCCTTGCGGACGGTCCACTTGCCGGCATCGGCGAAATCGTAGGTAGTGAAATGGTTATACGGACGCCCATTGTCGGGCTTCTTCAAGGCGCCGACTCCCACCTTGACGAACGGGCCGCCGGCAGCGGCCTCGTTGAAACCCAGGGCGTTGTTTCCGAACTCCTCCACCGGACCCATCACGGCGTCGTTGGTCTTCGGGTCGTACCTGTCGAACCACTGGCCGAAGTAACTGTGTCCCTGGTATCGCAAGCTGGCGACGAGGCCCGACCAATCGAACCGCGTGGCGCGGTAATAGCCCTTCTCCGCATCCGGCAGATAGAGCGTGGCCTGGACCGTCCCGTTGGAGATCAAGGCCTGCGGATAGTCGCGCAGTTCCTCGACCGCCTGAGGCACGCGGGCTTGACCCGGCTGGGACGGCGTGGTCTGCGCCGCCAGAAATGCCGCCGCCGCAACTGCGAAAACTACGAGTATGCCGGTCTTCATGACAACCTCCTTCAGCCTTTCACCTCGGCCGTGGCGCGCTTCAACAACCCTTGCATCTGGGACACGCCGTAGGCCAGTTGAGCGTTTGCGCCGCCCGCCAGGCCTGGGCTATGGTCCAGGATCACGATGCCGTCGAACTTGACTTCGACCAGCGCCTTCATGATCTTGTACATATCGTAATAGCCATTGTCCATGAACGTCTCGACAAAATGCGGCAGCGGCGCGCCGACGTTGCGGAAGTGGATCTTCCAAACCTTCTTCAAGCGTCCAAAATAGCGGATGGTTTCCACCGGGTCCTTGCCCATCAGCGGGCCGCCCTCCAACCAGCAGCCGCAGCACAGGCACATGCCCACGTTGGGGCTATTGGCGATTTCCAGCGCGCGTTTGTAGCCGTCGAAGTTCCCGAAGATGCAGCGCGGAACCCCGGCCAGCACGGGCTCGGGCGGATCGTCCGGATGGATGCCGATCTTGACGCCCTGCTCCTCGGCCACGGGGGCCACCTGCCTGATAAAGTGCGTGTAGTTGTCCCAGATCTCCTCTTTGGTGAAGACCCGGCCGTGGGAGAGCGGCTCGGCCCACGTGAGGTTGTCCCACACGCCGCGCCGATTGGGGCTCGAACGGTCGTACTCCCTGGCCGGGGCGCCGCGGACCTCCGCGCGCCCGCTGCTCCAGATGCCATTGCCCATGTGCGCGTAGGTGGTGTAGTGGATGCCCGCCTTGCCCAGGTTGCGCAAGTAGTTCTTGTAATCCTCGATCTTCTGGTCGCGCCCCGGCAGGTTGAGCGTCACCTCCGGCATGTTGTGAACGCTGGTATTGCCGATGTTCCAAACGGTGATGCCTGCATCGGCGTAGCGCTTCTCGATCTGCAGAAATCCCTCGGCCGTGCGCAGGTTCGCGGGAGCGCCGACGCTCACGTACCCGATGCCGAGTTGCTTGAGGAAGAGCAGATCGCCGTCCGACGGGTTGGCGGACGTTTGAGCGCACAACTTGACCCCTGGCGCAAACTGGGGAGCGCCGGCGGCGCCATGGCCCGCCGCTTCCAGGAACGCCGCGGCGCCGACCACGCCGCCCATCGCCAACTTTCCGAATTCCCTCCGGTCCGGCTGCGCCATGTGCGAACCTCCTTTTCGGTGGGGCGGACCTCCTGGTCTGCCTTCTTCTCTTATCCGCGCCGGCGTTGCGGCAGGCGCGCGCGCCGCTCCTTTCGGAGAGCGGCGAAATCGAACATTACATCCTTGATGGGCGCGCCGGCAACCTCGATCCGCTGCAAATCCCGCGCGCCAATCCCCAGGTCTTCCGCCAGCAGCAAGGTACTGTCGCAGGTTTCGAACGGCGGCGTACCGCGGACGGCCATCGGGTCGAAACCCATCGCCGCCATGGACACCGCATCGACGTTCACCGGATTCACGCCGGCCACAATCACGCCCGGGTTCACTACCTGGTCGGCGCCGAAGATCCAAGGGCCCTCGCCGCCGGCCATGGTCTTGACGCCATCGTTGATCGCCAGATGGATGGGGCGGGCGGAAACCAGGTCCACCACGATGCGCGGCACGCGGTATCCATCCTGCCGGGACGATTTGGCGTCCTTCTCCTGGGGCGCGCTCTTGGACGGCTGGCGATAGCCGCTGTGAAATATCTGGCGTCCGCCGCCCGGCTGCGGGGCCGGCTCATCCACACCGGCGTTCGATCCGTAAATGGTCACGGGCGCGATTCCGAAGCAGTTCTTCATCGCGCCGGTGAAACCCGCGGTGGCGTGTTCCTTCATCTTCGAGAGGCTGACGAACACGTCGCACTCTTCGTAGGAGTGGTTCAAGTCGAAGCCCGGGTAAATATAGCCGCCCGTGGGAACCATGAGGCGCGAGTATTTCCTGGCCCTGCCCAAGTAGTTGGTGTTCTCGAACTCCACGTTGGAAGCGGCGCGCTCGATGTCCCGCGGCTCCATGTTCGCCAGCAGGAGGTACTCCTCCAGCGGATCGGTGGTGGCCCAAGGGCTTTCCACGATGCGGATGCGCTTGGCGCCGGCTTTTCCCATCAAGCTCACGGCGGCGGCGATCACGGCCGGGTGCGTGTAGTGCGAATCGCCCGACGGCGCGTACCCCAGCCGGTAGGTGTAGGCGCCCGTCAGGTTGATCTTGACCGCGACGGTCTTCCCCTTGACGATTCGCCCCAGACCGCCGATCTGGTCGAACATGCGGGCCATCGCCGGCATCAACTCGGCGGGGTCGTAGGTCTTACACCTGGCAATGGCGACAGGCGCGGCGGGAGCGGCGGCGCCGCGTCCCAGCCGCGTTCCGGCGAATAAGGCGCCCGCGGATGCCACCGTCTTCAGCAGGTCCCGGCGCGTGCAGTTCCCATGCATCTCGTTTAAGCCTCCAGCTCAGCGGCAGCGTATTGAGAAACGGTTGGCAAATGCAGTTCTACCGCATCCTTCTGCAAGTCCAATTCAAGGGGACGGGGATCCGGCCCGTCCAGCGTCCACAACTTCCCCGTTCGATACTTTCCGGCCACGCGCGCGGTCACGGCCGCGGTCTCGCGGTCGGTGTAAAAGAGCATGTGCACCACGACCCGTTTGCCGTCCGGCGCGGCCGTGTAGTAGGAACCCGCCGATCCCGCGTTCCAGAACCGCACGCTATCGTAGCGGTGGCTGACGATCAGCACGGCTTGGTTAGCCACGGCGTAGGGATCGCTGAACTCCTGCTCGGCGAAAGCCACGCGGCCCTTCCCGGCAGCGCGCCACCGATAGCCCGGCTGATCCGGGCCGCTCGATGGCGTCCCCGGCGCGGGACCCCAGTTCGATCCGGTGATGAGCGTGCCGCCGGATTGCACGAAGGCCATGATCCGGCTTCGCACGCCGGGATCGGGCGGCTTCACGTCGGCATAGACCACGGCGCGCATGCCGGCGAAAGACGAAGCCGAGACCTGGTCCTTCAAAACGATGCCGGATTGCTGATTGGTGCGGGCCACCAGGTTCAAAAGCTCTTGACCCATGAGTTCGTTGTCCCCGGAGAAATCGGAGACGACTCCCAGCACTGCCACCGGCGCGTAACCGGACCACGCTTTGCGCCCGTTGAAGAAGCTCGCCGCGCCGGCGATCCTTTTCCACGCAGCCAAAGCATCGGCCTTCCCCTGCGCGATGTCTCCCGCAAGCTGGCCGTCGAGCGTCACGATCCAACGCCCGCCGAACGCCGCCGCGTCGGCGATGGCCCGCGGGTAAGCGCCGGCCAATGTTCCATCCTTGGGATTGGCATCCACCCACACGCGAGACCCCGGGTTCCGTGCGCTTTCGAGCCGGATCTTCCATCCGTTGGAATCGACCCACGGATTGCCGGTCGGGCCGGCGCTGGCGGACATCTGCTCGCGCCCCATGGGCGCCGCCGGCCACACTCCCTCGGCAATCAGCGCGCCGGCCGGCGGGGAAGCCGGGTCCACGATGGCCAGTCCCTTCTGCCGGGCCTGCGCCATGACA
>Ga0182027_10012432_pt1 | contig 11954 bp, 9 predicted proteins | sample 712E1DmetaG_FD_121300 | JGI IMG/M metagenome (GOLD analysis project Ga0182027, IMG submission 121300) | Permafrost microbial communities from Stordalen Mire, Sweden - 712E1D metaG (Illumina Assembly) | ecosystem: Environmental > Terrestrial > Soil > Wetlands > Permafrost | place: Sweden...
AACCTCGGCGTAACCGTGGACCAGCACGTTCCGGAACCCACCCATGTCGCGCATGACATTTGTCAGGGAAGGCGCAAGCCATCCGTGCCGCCCCAGCAAGTCGAACAGTTCACGATTGGTGCGCGGTCGCCCAGCCGGTTGTCCGACACGATATGGGAGGCGACGTCGAGCGCCGCTTGGATGGCGATCGGCAGGGTGTGCTCCACGAACCGGATCTCGCGCACGTCCGTAGACAACCGATCAGGCCTCGCCTGCTGGCGCAGCTCGCGCAGGCACGTCTCGATGAACGCCAGCTTCTTGGCGACGAGATCCTGGTCAGTCACGCGGCACGCACACCAGGTGGTCTTCGATAGCGCCGTAGCACCGGCAGAACATCGAAGTACTCGTTGCGCGCATCCACCTCGAACCGGATGCGCGCGGAACGATTGTTCTCGACCACGATCAGCCCGTCGCGCAGAACGCGGTGGACGAGATCCGGCGGCTGACTGTCGAGCACCACCAGATCGACACGCCGGCCGAGGCGCGTCTCCAGATCACCGGCCAGGGCGAGCTTCAGCCCTGCCAGGCCCGCGTCCACGGGCCTGCCGTACAGAACCGCCACGTCCACGTCGCTGTCCGGCCCGCCTTCGCCACGTGCCAAGCTGCCGAACAAGTAGACGGCAGCCGCGTCCTCGTTCCTCGCCGCGAACACCCACGAAATTTCCTGTGCGAGCCGGTCTCGGTCCACGCGGTTAGTGTACCTCATGGTCGACGCGGGCAACACCGTCATCATGATCGGGCGCCACCTCGATGTGATCAAGACCGCCGACTACGTCAGTAACAGTGATAGCACAGCGATTGCGGCGTGGACTTCCAGGGCACGAGGTACTCGGCACAGGTGGCGCCTGCAGCCGCGACTTGGTCGCGAAGCGCATCCAGCTTGTCCACGGGCCCGAGCCGGTAGATATCGTGCGCCTTCGCCACCCAGAACACGCAGTAGCCGGGAGTCGTCGCGGGCGGAAAAAAATCTTGCATCCCTTGGTGGTATCCGAGGGTCGCGTTCATGAAACTGAACATGGGAAAGAAGGCGGTGAGATAGCCGCCAAAGGCCTTGTGCTCGGCGGACAGAACCGCATGGATGCGCGCGATGGCTTGCACATCCGCCAGCGGGCGCAGATGCCGATAGACGAGAGCGTGCGGCCGCATGCGCTCCTGCAGACTCTTGCCATAGCCGGCGAAGGTGGTCGCCCACAGGCTGGGCACCGTGGCGAGTAGCGCGGTCACCACGGCCAGGCGCAGCCACACCGCTGGCCGGCGCAGCGAGGACCATCGGGCCAGCGTGACGGCCAAATGCCCAAGCAGGATGACGAGCACAAAGCCGAGGAGAAGGCAGGCCCAGATCTGATACTTCGTCACATAGTAGTACTTCACGCCTGGGCCCTTGCGCAGCACGAGAAAGAGGGCGCTGCTGGCCACCGCGAAGGACAGTGGAAAGCGAATGGCCCGAAACAGCGGCGAGCGCAGCCAACCCGAGGGAAAGGGCTTCCACGAGGTTGCCAACAGATAGACCGGCAGCGCTGCGAGCACGAGCATGTCCGCCTTGAAAATCTTGTCCACGTCGAAACGCTGCATTCCTCCCCACACACGAAAGACCGGCCGCAACTCGGAAACAATCTGCACGGCGACTAGACAGAAACCAACCACGAGAACGCCCTGGACGATTCGCCAGCGGCCGCGGAATCCCTCGACCAGCAACACGAAGGCCACGGCAATCGCCGCATCCGCGAGATTCAGAGCATAGGTGTAGCGCAAAAGTACGAACGCGCCGATGAGAGCCGCGACGCGCAGCCTTTGCAGGCGAATCAGTGCATCCGCCGCCCACAGCATCATGAGTGGCAAGAATCCAAAGAGGTGGACGTAGTAGCCGGCGGCCTGGTTGTAGTGAAGAAGCGGCAGCCCGGCCAGCAAGAGCAGACCCACGGTGGCGAGTACCGTCACGCCAACCCCAACCATCCACGCCGCCCGGTTCGCTGCCGCTTCTTCGCGAACCAAGGCAAAAGTGATGGTCAGCGGGAAAGCCACCATCGCCGTCACGCTCACGTAGAAGGCAATCGCGAAGGACTGCAGCGCATTCAGTTGGAAGAGCTTCTCCAGCCACCACGTGAAGGCATAGGTGGCGACTTGACCGCTGTAGACGGAGGGAACGACGGTGCCAAATAGACTCTTATTGAGAACGTGCGTGCCCCCGTCCCATCCGTCAAGGTTCGGGAATCCGCCGAAGTCGCGTACATAGAGTGCCCAAATCGCGAAACCGATGGGCAGTAGCGCCACCGCTTCGAGAATCCATTGACTGGGCGACAGCGATGAGCGCCCTTGGCCACGCAGCCATGGCCACAGCAGGGCCACCACACCCGCGCAGAAAATCAGCGACAGCACCAGGGACAAGGCAAGCCCCAGGGACATCACGGCCCGAATCGGCCCAGTCAGGAGAAACGGAAGGGTCAGCGCAAGAAGCAGCCACGGCAGTCGCGTTCCGCGCGTGTCGATCCATGCCGCGGGCGGCAGGGAACCGCCTAGCAGCTTGTCGGCGAGAGCATGCAAGAGCTTCTTCATGTGCTGAATGCTTCCGGCTTCTACACCGCGGGCTTCGCGGCAGCAAAGCGGAGCGACCGCGACCATCTCTGCTCGCTCTATTGCGTGGTCGACTCCGAGTCCAGGCAACCAAACGTGCGTATTTCTCGCACCTTTTCGCCAGGTGAGAAGAAAAGGACTGCATTTATCGGCGTTTTTCATCGCATGCCCGTAGCGATTTCGAGTAGAGTTCGTCCGCCGTCGTTCGCGTGGCAACACTTGACCTAGGTACGGTCGACCTGGCTGGGCAAACGGCAGCGTCAAGAATCCATTTTTTCAAGAGGAGTGAAGATGGCAAAAGGTCCCCTGTCCAAATCCGCCCTGATTCAAACAATCTCCGACAAATCCGACGGGAAGCTCACACGGAAGGATGTGAAAGGCGTGCTCGAAGCCGTCGCTGCCATCGGCCATACCGAGCTGAAGAAGAACGGACTGTTCGTCGTTCCCAGCCTGGTTCGCATGGTCGTCGTCAAGAAGCCCGCGACCAAGGAGCGCAAGGGCATCAATCCGTTTACCGGCCTAGAGACCGTGTTCAAGGCCAAGCCGGCCCGCAAGGTCGTCAAGGCCCGTCCAGTGAAGGCAGCCAAAGACGCCGTCGCGTAGCAAGGTAGGGGAATACCTCGGGGTCGCGCCGCTTCGGCGAGCGCGATCCTGGGCCATTCCCGCCAGAGACGGGTAAGCAGGGACGGGCGAGGTGGACAGGATGCCCGAGCCTCTGGCGGTTCTCGACAGTGCATCGAAGTCCTTCGGCGACGTGTTCGCCGTGGCCCAACTCTCGCTGTCGATACCAGGAGGCGAGATTTATGGTTTGCTCGGGCCCAATGGCGCGGGCAAGACCACGACGTTGCGCATGCTCGCCGGCTTGCTCGCACCCAGCCAGGGCAGCGCGCGGGTGGCGGGCCACGACGCCAACACGGCCTCGGCCAAGAGGCGGCTCGGCTACCTGAGCGGCAGCACCGGCCTTTTCGGCCGCCTCACGCCGCGCGAGGTGCTCGACTATTTTGGCCAGATCCATGGGCTTTCGCGCGTCGAGATCGGCACGAGGCTGTCGGCGCTCGCGCCCGCGCTGGCCTTGGACGCCATTCTCGACCGCCGCTGCGAGGCCCTGTCCACCGGCGAGCGCCAGCGCGTCTCCATCGCGCGCGCCGTGCTCCACGATCCAGCCGTGCTGATTCTCGATGAGCCCACCAGCGGCCTCGACGTGCTGGCCAGCCGGTTCATGCGCGATTTCGTCCGCGCCGAACGCGCGCGCGGCAAGGCGGTTCTGTTTTCCACCCACTACCTCGCCGAAGCCGAACTCCTGTGCGACCGCATCGGCTTCCTCCATCGCGGTCGCCTCCTCGTCGAAGGGCCACCGGCGGAGATCCGCGCCCGCGCAGGCAAGACTACGCTCGAAGAGGCATTCCTAGCATTGGCTGAAGAGCCCGGAGACGCGCCGTGAATCCAAAACACGTCTTTCTCACCTTTGCCAAGGAGCTGCGCGAGGCCCTGCGCGACCGGCGCACCCTGGCCATCATGATTCTTCTGCCCCTCGTGGTCTATCCCCTACTGGCCATGCTGGCGGCCCAGGTGGCCACCGGCCGAGAGAAACAACGGGAAGAGCGGCCATCCACCATCGCCATCGCCGGCGCGGGTCCGATCCGCGAGGCGCTGGCCGCCCAAGTGCTCCGGAATCCGGCCATCTTTGTCCTTCGGCCCACGGGCACGCCCGCCGACGTCGAACACGGGCGCCTCGATGCGCTGGTCGAGCTCGACCCGCGGGACGACAGCAAGTTGACCGTGATCTATGACGCCAGCCGTGACGAATCGCGCACCGCCGAGGATCGTTTCGACGGGATCCTCACCAAGGCCTTTCCCGAAGGCTGCGCACCCCGCTTCACGGCCCAAAGGCGCAGCGTGGCTCCCCAGGCGCGCCTGGGTGGCTACCTCCTATCCAAGGCCCTGCCCCTCTTCGTCGTGCTCATGGTCTTGCTCGGCGCCTTCTATCCCGCCATCGACGTGACCGCGGGCGAGCGCGAGCGCGGCACCCTGGAGACGGTCCTATGCTCGCCCATTCGCCGCTTCGATCTGATGCTGGGCAAGGTGCTGGCCGTGGCCGCCTTGGCGGCCATCACCGGGGTTCTCAACCTGGCGTCGATGGCCGTCACCCTGATGCAGATCCTGCGTCTCGCTGCCCAGAACATCGTCCTGGACATCCCCTGGGGACACGCCCTGCTGAGTAGCCTGGTGATCTTCCCCGCGGCTTTGCTTTTCGCGGCGGCTTTCGTCGCGCTTGGCGCCACGGCCCGCAGCTTTAAGGAAGCGCAGACCCTGCTTCTGCCCGTCTACTTTCTCACCGTCGCGCCCGCCATGGCCGGTGCCATCGGCGAATACCAACTGGCCGGGATCGTGGCCTGGATTCCAGGCATGAACATCACCTTGCTCGCCCGCGACCTCCTGGTTGGCCGCGCGACGTGGTCAGGCGGACTTGCCACGATCGCATCGACCCTACTGCTCTCGGCGGCGGCGCTGGCAGCCGCCGCGCGCGTCTACGATTCCGAGCGGCTGGTGGCGCCTCCCCCCCGCCGCCAGCGACACCCAGGCGACACCACGCGAACCACCAACGCCGCGGATGCCCTGGTTCTTTTCGCGCTCGCCTTCCTGCTGCTCTACTTCGTGTTCCTCCCCATCGAGCAGCACCACCTAGCCGCCGGCCTTCTGGCCGCGGAGTGGCTGGGCCTTTTCGGGCTGGTGTGGCTTTTCGCGCGCGTGTCCGGCCAGACGTTCACGAGCGTGGTTGGATTCTCACGCCCACGCGCCCGGGTTTTGCTGGGCGCGGCCCTGGCCGGATGCAGCGCCTGGGCCGCAGTCGCGATCGTGAGCGAATGGATCCTGCCCGTGCCCAAACAGATGCTCGAAGACCTGCGCAAGTCGCTCATTCCCTTGGACGGCAGCCGTGGCTTCGTCGCCACCTTGGTGCTGGTGGCCATGAGCCCAGCCATCTGCGAGGAATGCTTGTTTCGCGGGCCAATCCTGCGTGGTTTGCGCACGCGTATGGGCGCCGTGGCCGCCGTGCTCATCACCGCGGCGCTGTTCGGGCTCTTCCACCTGGATCTCTACCGGCTCATTCCCACAACCATCCTTGGCGTCTTGCTCGGCTTCATCGCCCTCGAAAGCGGCTCGATCGTGCCGTCCATGGTGGCCCATTTCTGCAACAACGCGGTTCTCATCACCCTCGCCAGCCTCCATCTCGACCAGCGCATGGAAGCGCTCAGCCACCGCGCCCTAACCTTCATCGTGATCGCGTCGCTCGCCCTTACCGCCTCTGGATTCATGCTCGTTCGTGGTACCGGTCACAGACCGCAAGTGTAGTCCAGATAACAATTTTTGTTGCTGTGGACCTTGCCCGTCTGATATTGCTTGGCCATGTCCCAAGCGGAAGAGAAGCGCGTCGTGCAGATCCTGCGCAAGTGCCCAGTTCTGGTCGATGCTCCAGCGGATACGCTAGCCAAACTTGCGGCCACGGCCCAAACCCAAAGCTACCGCGCGCGCCAAGTTGTCTATTTGCCGGGTGATCGAGCGATCAGTGTTCACTTCATCGCGAGCGGCCGAGTCAAGGTTTCCAAGGTCACCCGCGACGGCAAGGAGTTGACCCTCGCCTATCGCACCAGCGGCGACTATTTCGGCGAGACCTGTCTGCTCGAAGGCGGCCCGCGGGAAGAAATGGTCGAGGCCATGGAAAGCACCACCAGCGTGGAGCTGGATCGCACCGGGCTCGATGAAATGATTGCCAGCCACGCCCCGGTTGCCTACCTGTTCGCGCGCTCGCTCATCGGCCGCTGGCGCGGCTTGCAGGCCAAGGTGGAACAGCTCGTGTTCAAAGACGTCGGTTCCAAGCTGGCCGAGTTGCTCCTGCGCCTGGGCTCCGAGCACGGTATCGAGCACCGCCGCGGTCTCGTTCTCGGGCTCAAAATCACGCATCAAGAAATGGCGAATCTCATCGGCTCGACGCGTGAGACGGTTTCCCTCACCCTGTCGCAATTCAAGCGCAAGGGCTACATCCACACCGAGGGTCGCAAGGTCATCCTGGCCGATCGCGAGAGTCTGCGCTCGCTGACCTGATTTTCTCGACCGAACTGCGACAGACGCGAAGCTATGCCCTAGAATCAGTTCCCGATGGCGGAGACAGGCTACGAAGAAATCCTCGCCGCGTTTCGCGCGGCCGCGCGCCTGTCAAAAGAGCGTTTCTTGGTCGGGGTGGCTGCGGCCTCGGAGCGGACACGCGTGGTGGCCGCGCTCGCGGCCGAGGGCGAGGTCATCGCGCTGACCTCCGCCGATATCGCGCTGGAGCGGCTGGCCGAGGAATCCTTCGAACTCGTGGTGCTGGATCAAGGCGGCGTCGAGCAGAGTCGCGATGGCGAAGCCGGGCTAGGCCCGGCGGAGCCAAAACGCGGGAGGGGATGGGAACCCTCCGAGGGTTCCCATGTCAACGTCCTGACCGCGGCCCGCGAAATACGACCCTTTGCCGACGTCGTGCCCATCATCGACGGCGATGCCTCCTTGGCCGCGGAATTGTTCGCGCGGGAAGCAGCCGCCGTGCTGCCCCGGCCGCTGCCTGCGAGCGATGCCTTGTTTCGCGCCCATCTTCGCTACCTGGCCTCGTGCCGGCGGGCGCGTACCCGCGCGCTCATGCTCAGCCACGTCATCGCGCAGAACCGCGCCACCTTGCGCACCATCGAGCCAGCCCTCGAAGGCGCACTGGCACAGGTGCTCGAAGCCAGCCAATCGGCCCCGGTGGTGGCCATGCTCGGCGATAGCGAGCTAGCCAGGGTCGTGGGAGCAACCTCATCGCAAGGCCAAGCCGACGTTGTCGTGGTCGGCCTTGCCGCCACCGATCGGGTCGAACTTCGCCTGCGTGAAGCGCGCGACCGCGCCTCGGGCGCGGCCGTGGTGACCGTGGACTCAGCGCCCACGCCCGAGCGTCTTTCGACGGCTGTCTACGGCGGTGTGCGCGCCTATCTCGGCCGCGATCTTTTGCCCCAACTTGGACGCGTGGTGGCCACGGTGGGCGCACGCCGGCGTGCCGAGCTGGCGGGCCGCCAGCTGGTCGAAACCTTGACCCGCTTCGGCTTCATGGAAGAGCCCGCGCGCAGCGTGCCTGCCCCGACCCAAGATCTCGACGCCCGGCTCATCGCGGATGCCACGTCGCGGGGACCTTCAGCGATCGTGCCATCCGCGCACGAGGTGCTGGTGGTCGACGACGAAGTCGTCGTGCTGACCGTCCTGCGCGAGCTTCTTCGCCGCAGCGGCTATCGCGTGACCACCGCGGCTTCGGCCGAAGAGGCCATCGATCTGATGCAGAAGCGCAGCTTCGATCTCGTGCTCACCGACAAGAACCTGCCGGGGGCATCGGGCTTGGAGGTTCTGCGTGTCGCGCGCAGTCTGGATCCTCCACCCGCGGTCGTGATGATCACGGCGTACTCATCCTATGATTCCGCGGTCACCGCCCTGGATATCGGTGCGCAGGACTACATTGAAAAACCCATCCGCGACGTCGAAGCCCTGCGTTTTCGCATCCGGCGTGCGCTCTCCCGACGCAACGAGCAGCTGGCGCGCAGCCGCGAGGCGGGCAAGCAAGAGGAGAAACAGGCCCGCATCATGGTGGTCGAAGTCGAGGGCAGCCGGCGCCAGTTGATTTCTGAGTTTCTCGGTCGCAGCTACGACGTGACCACCGCCGCGAGCGGCGACGAGGCCCTGGATCTGCTGCAGAAGAACCAATTCGATCTCGTCATCGCGGATCGAAACCTGCCCGGCATGTCCGGCCTGCGCGTGATCGAGCAGGCGCAGCGCCTGCTGCCCCACTGTGCGTCGGTGCTCTACACCGCCTATCCATCCTACGAGACGGTCAAGGAAGCCTTCGAGCTGGGCGTCGACGCTTACCTCGTGCGCCCCAACCAGGATTTGAAATCGCTGACCGAAAAGATCGCAGGCGCCCTGCGCAGCCGCGGCGGAATTCTGCTGGGGTAGGAATTTCACCACTGTAGGGGCGATTCATGAATCGCCCCTACAGGATCCCCCGCGTGTTTCACCAATTGTCGGTTGACGGGAGGCTCTCCTTTTTGTTTAAGTCATCACCAGCAGAAAGCGAGCCCATGCGGGCGGCGTCGACAGAGTGAAGATCGCATTTACCCACAACCTCCGTCTCACCGACAGCGAGGACGAGGCCGAGTTCGATAGCGTAGAAACCGTCGACGCCATCGCCAATGGGCTGCGCGCCGGCGGACACGAGGTCGAGAAGATCGAAGTCACGGGCCCGGCGTCGCACCTGGCCGCGCGCATCGAATCGTTTGGGCCCGACCTCATCTTCAACACCGCGGAAGGGCGGCGCGGCCGCACGCGCGAGGCTTTCTATCCAGCCCTCTTCGAGGAGTTGGGCTTTCCCTACACCGGCTCCGATGCCTACGTCATGACCGTGACGCTTGACAAATGGATGACCAAGCTCGTCCTCGGCGCCCAAGGTATCGACACCCCACGCGCGCGCATGGTGGTGCCGGACGACATGCAACGCGGTCGCGACATCGGCATGCTCGGGTTGTCCTTTCCAGTCATCATCAAGCCCAACTACGAGGGTTCGTCCAAAGGCATCGGTGACGATGCGGTGGCGCGCGATCCGCGCGCGCTCGTGGAAATGTTGCCGCGAGCCTTGCGCAAATACCCGGCGGGCGTGCTGGTCGAGGAGTTCGTGCCCGGCACCGACGTGACCGTGCCTTTCGTCGAAGGCGTCGGCGATGAAGGCGTGCTGATGCCGGTCGACTATGTGATCGAGCCCAGCGCGCGCACTCGCTTCAACATCTACGACTACCGCCTGAAGTCCAGCGAAGCCAGCCGCGTTTCGGTGCGCTGTCCGCCCGACCTGCAGCGCGACGTGGTGGCGCGACTGCGCGCCCTGTCCAAGCTGGCCATTCGCACCCTCGGGATTCGCGATCTTTGCCGCGTGGATTTCCGCTTGGGCGAAGACGGCCGCATCTACCTCCTCGAAATCAACGCTCTTCCCTCGCTAGAGCCGGGCGCCAGCACGTTCTCGGCCGCCGCGCGCGAGGGCCTGGACTATGAGGCAACCCTAAGCGCCGTGGTCACCAGCGCCGCCCGCCGGCAGGGACTCATGGTCCCGCCCGTTGGCAAGCGCAAGCGACAGCCCGAGCCCCTGCGCATCGGCTTTTCCTACAACGTCAAGCGCGTCGATTCCAAAGGCGGCGACGACACCGAGGCCGAATACGACGCGCCCGAAACCATCAACTCGATTCGCGATGCGCTGGAAAGCTACGGCCATGTGGTGGTGCCCGTCGAGGCCACGGCCGAATTGCCCCGCCAGCTCATGGACACGCCCGTGGATCTGGTGTTCAACATCGCCGAGGGAGTGTCGGGGCGCAACCGCGAGGCGGCCGTGCCCGCCCTGTGCGAGCTGATGGGCATCCCGTACACCGGATCGGACGCGGCCACGCTGTCCATCGCCCTCGACAAGGCCCTGTCCAAGCGCGTGCTGCGCCAGCACGGCATTCTGACCCCGGAGTTCCAGGTCATGGAAACCGGACGCGAGCGCCTGTCGCCCAAGATGAAGTTCCCGCTCATCGTCAAGCCCAACCAAGAGGGCTCGTCCAAGGGCGTGAGCGCGCACGCCTCGGTGGTCGACGACGAGGAGGGGCTGCGCCAGGTCGTGCGCGAGTTGCTCGACAAGTACCGCCAGCCCGCGCTCATCGAGTACTACATCGCGGGACGCGAATTCACGGTCGGCTTGCTCGGCGATAAAAGGCCGCGCGTGCTGCCACCCATGGAGATCATCTTTCTCGACAAGGCCAACCCACGGCCCGTCTACGACTACCAGATCAAGCAAGAGTGGGAAAAGCACGTCTACTACCAGTGCCCGGCCAAGTTGACGCCGGCCGAGCTGAAATCCATGGAGCGCATCGCGCGCGAAACCTTCGTCGCCCTCGACTGCCGCGACGTGGCCCGTGTGGATCTGCGTATGGACGAAGCGGGCGAGATCTACGTCCTTGAAGTGAACCCACTGCCAGGACTTACGCCCGGGTATTCCGATCTGTGCCTCATTGCCAGCGCGGCGAACATCGACTACCGCATGCTTATCGGCGAGATCTTGGCCGGCGGGCTCAAGCGCATGCGCGAAAAGCGCCGCGCCGAAGCGCGCGAGGCCGAGGCCGCGCGTCTGCCCCCGAACGGCAATGGCGAGGGCAATGGCAAGGACGGCAATGGCAAGGCCGAAGGCAGCGGCAAGGCCGAAGGCAAGCCACTGTCCGTCGAGAAGACACCACCGGTCGTCCCCGAAACTTCCTGAAAGACGCGGTCTGGGTCTGCCATGCGCTCGCGCTTCCGAGACCTGGGCTTCGCTATCGGCCACGTTCCCACCGGGCCTGGGAACGCCATCACCGACGTGCCCGGCGTGCGCGTGGGACACACGACGCTGATCGAGGGCGAAGGCCCACTGGTGGTTGGCGAAGGTCCCGTGCGCACGGGCGTCACCGCGATCCTGCCGCCAGACCCGGTCTTTTCCCATCGCGTGCTCGCCGGCTCGTTCGTGCTCAACGGCGCCGGCGAAGTGTCGGGCCTTACCCAGGTTGTCGAATGGGGACTGCTCGAAACGCCCATCTTGCTCACCAGCACCATGTCGGTGGGCAAGGTATCGGACGCCACCGTGAAATGGATGACCCGACGTTTTCCCGGTATCGGCAGCGAATACGACGTCATCATTCCCATCGTGGGCGAGTGCGACGACTCGTGGCTCAACGACGCCGTCGGCCGTCACGTCCGCTCGGAGCACGTGTATCGCGCCATCGAGCAGGCCAGCACCGGCCCGGTCCCCGAGGGCTCGGTCGGCGCGGGCACGGGACTCATCACCTGCGACTTCAAGGCCGGCATCGGAACAAGCTCGCGCCGAGTCGCCATCTCCAAGCCCGGCAACGAGCCCGGGCCCAGCTACAACCTGGGCGTGCTGGTGCAGTCCAATTTCGGCATCATGCGCTCCTTGCTCATCGCCGGTGTTCCAGTCGGCGAGATCCTGGCGCCCGACTACACCGACGAGGGCAAGCGCGTGCGCAACGCCGGCTCGATCATTTGCGTAGTCGCCACCGATGCACCCCTGCTGCCCTCGCAGATCACGCGCCTGTGCAAGCGCGCGGCACTGGGCATTGGGCGCGTGGGCTCGTTCGCCGCGCATGCCTCGGGCGAAATCATCATCGGCTTCTCGACCGCCAACAAAGTTCCGCGCTCGACCTCGGGCATGACCCACCAAATCGAGATCCTCCTCGACGACGCCTGCGACGGCCTTTACGAAGCCGTGGTGGAATGCACCG
>Ga0182027_10012433_pt1 | contig 11954 bp, 9 predicted proteins | sample 712E1DmetaG_FD_121300 | JGI IMG/M metagenome (GOLD analysis project Ga0182027, IMG submission 121300) | Permafrost microbial communities from Stordalen Mire, Sweden - 712E1D metaG (Illumina Assembly) | ecosystem: Environmental > Terrestrial > Soil > Wetlands > Permafrost | place: Sweden...
CGCCAGATCGATGAGCTCTTGATGCGTATCCACAAGAACACCCGCCGTTTCCCAATCGCAATCAGCCCGAGGGCTCACCCTGCAGTCGACCGACTCGAATAGCAATCTCGCGATCAGCTTTTGGCAGTTGTCGCGGATAGTACGCATATCTCCATTCCACATTTGCATGTTCAGCTCCTTCTTGTTGGTATGTTCATTTTAGCAAGGACCGTAATCTGCCAGCATATTACTCCTGCCCATTGTTTTGTCAAAACGAACGTCCAATCAGGACACGACTCCCAATTTGTTGTTGGCCACCTTGGGTATCCCGGCTACGACTTTGTGAAGATGCGAAAGGGATAAAAGAGATTGGGAAAGTAAATAAAAGTAAAAAGTATATGAGTTATTATCAAATCGTGAAAGATAAAATATTTTTTTCTGATAGACGTATGGATGCTTTTTATGAAGATGTCTACAGCGTCTTCAGATTATTTGATGCCGTTGATGGAAGTTATACTCCGCCAGCGTGCGTTGAGGAGCTTGCAAGGGCAAGGGAACGAATTGAATTACTAAAAAAATTAAGAATAAAGGTTGATGATTGTTGTCATAAGGCTTTTGCTGTGAGATACGCCTTGGCACTCATAGAACAGGAGACATTAGTGTGCCCGACGGCGGAAGAATTAAAAAATTATTCGGAAATGATCGGCCATAAAATGTGTCGCGAGGCGGAATTAAAAAATGATGTTTTGATTTACGAAACGGAAGCGTTTCTATTTCAGGTCAGAAGCAACATGGACATGATTATGCAATTGTTAAAACATGTTTATCCTTATCTTGATAAAAAGAAGGGGGATGATTGTGAATCGTTCAAAACGAGTAAAGACGATAAATGGAATACGGTTGATCTTATGAGGGGGAACGGGGATACGGATATGGCAAATTTTTTTCAGAAGCAGGTAGACGAATGGTTTACAGAATTGAATAAAATGCGAAATATGATTGCCCACCGTTCGGGTCTAATCGAATTTAAAAGTGTTGTTTTTAAATCGGAAACTGAAGAAGTCGTTAAACCAAAAATGCCAAACGAAAAGAATGTCGATGAATATTGCCGCGATATCTTTCGCCGGCTCATGGAAATTTATAAAACTGTTGCCGAAGAATTTGTTTTGCCAAAATTGCGATAAGGTGTGGCGGAATTCTGGCCGCAAAGATTATTCTATATCGGCCTATTTATCTCCGGCACGACTCTAGTTGGTTGTTTGGGGTATTTGGGTTGGGAAGTCGTTAAAAGGCGGAAGGGGAAGAAAGTAACACCCATGCCGTAAGCGAAACCAATCTCACCCACACCCGCAAGGCGAAACCTTGCGCCACCGAACCCGCAAGGCGAAACCTTGCGCCATGGTCGTACCGCAAGGTTTCGCATTGCGGTAAAAGTTAATAATACTAATTATCTGATAAAAATCAAACTTGACTCATTGAAATATTGAGTTTTAATGAAATAAATTTAAAATAAGCCAAAATATATGCAAAAAATAGCACGAAAATTATTCAATGACCTTAAAACACACCTTAATTTAAAAATATTGGGTAGAGTTTAAGTAACTCAAATATCATTTTTAGCATAAAAAAAGATATTACACTTGCATATTTACAAGATTTATGATATTATTTGAATAAATTACAAGCAATAAGCAATATATGACCATTTATCAACGAACAATCAAGCCGCAGATTGTGGAAGGACTTTTCCAAGGAAAAGTGATCATTTTGTATGGTGCCAGGCAGGTGGGGAAGACGACGCTTGTGAAACAGATCCTTGGCGAACAGATAGCGCTGGGAAAGAAAGGGATCTATTTAAATTGCGAATTAGATTCGGTTCGCAGCGCTCTCGCTGCAAAGGAAGCGGAACGGCTCCGTTCGTTTTTGGGCGATAATGACCTTATTGTGCTTGATGAGGCGCAGAATGTGCCGGATATTGGCAGGACGCTCAAGATCATACATGACGAAATTCCCGAAGTGCAAATTGTCGCAACCGGTTCATCGAGTTTTGATCTGGCGCACAAGGCGGCAGAACCGCTTACCGGCCGGAATTTTTCTTTCACACTGTACCCGTTGTCCATTCAAGAGATGGCGCAAGCGGAAACGCTCGGGCGCGTCGGGCTTGAGGCAAAGCTTGAACAGATCATGCGCTTCGGATCGTATCCAGAAGTATATGCTATTTCCGACGAAGCAAAAAAGACCGAGCGGTTGAACGCGGTCGCTTCGGATTATCTGTATAAGGATGTCTTAAAATTTGAAGGAATAAAAAAAGCGTCATTGATCGCCGACCTGCTAAAATGTTTGGCGTTGCAAATTGGGCAGGAGGTTTCATTTCACACGCTTGCCAACATGCTTGGCATCAGTCGTTTGACGGTGGAAAAATACATCGATATCTTGGAAAAATCTTTCGTGATCATTCGCCTAAAGCCGTTGTCCCGTAATGCGTACCGCGCGGTCAGCAAAAAGTGTAAGATTTATTTTTTGGATCTGGGAATGCGCAACAGCTTGATCCAGAACTATAATTCGCTTGCGTTGCGCACGGATGTCGGCGGCTTATGGGAGAATCTGTGCGTGATCGAGAGAGTAAAAAACAACAGCGATAGAAAAGCGTATGTGAACGGGTATTTTTGGCGGTCGTATTCAGGGCAAGAAGTGGATTATGTCGAAGAATCAGGCGGGAAGTTTGAGGCGTTTGAGTTCAAGTGGGGCTCGACGAAACAAAACAAAACGCCAAGTGAATTTTTTGAAGCGTATGCGACAAAAGTGCAAAAAATAGACAGGGAAAATTATTTTGAATTTGTCGCCAAACATTAACCGACGCATGTCCATTATGCGCATCGCATCAATAAAACCGCCGCTTAAAAAGTTCTTTTTGGTTTTTTGGCCGTATCTCCTTACGATCATGGTTATTGTGTTGCCGTGGTTTTTTCATTCCGGCTATCTTTTTTTAACCGACATGGTTTGGGGGCCGAAGATAGTGCTTGATTGGACAAGCGCGGCCTTCCTCTTAAATTTGTTGATCAAGGGTTTGTCCTTTGTTTTAACGATCCCATTTTTGGAAAAGATATTCATTGCCGGCGTTTTAACCGTTATCTTGCTGGGAGGGCGGTTGTTGGTCAAAAACGTTTTGGAATATGATCGTGCGGAAACCGGTGGGGGATCTGCCAATGGCTTGGTTTTTGTTTTAAGCTTGTTCGCCTTGTTCAATCCGTTTGTCTATGATCGGGCGCTTTACGGCCAATTTGGGATCTTGCTTGCTTACGGCTGCATGCTTTTTACAATCGCCTATTTATTCAAGGCCTGGCAAACCTTGGATCTTAAGAATTTACGGTGGGCGGCCGTCTTTAATGCTGTTACTTTTCTTTTTTCATTGCACTTTATTTTCTTGCTCCTTCCTTTTTATCTGCTGTTCGCGATCGGACTCTACGGCAAGCGTCGCGAGATAAAAGCGGGGGACGGTGGCAAAAAACTTTTGCCCTCACTGTTGCTTTATCTTTTGATCGTCGCGGTCTTGAACGCCAATTGGCTCATTGCTTTGTTTGTTACAACTTCACCGCTTACAAATTTTGTTCAGCAGGGGATCACCAATCAGGATCTGGTAGCTTTTGCGACCGCCGGTAAGAACGGGGCGGAGGTGTTTCGTAATGTTTTGCTCATGTCCGGATTCTGGGGCAAAGATCAGTTTCGTTATCTCGATCTGACAACCACGCCCGGTTGGCAGAGGAGTTTTATTCTTCTCGCGCCGCTTATCCTCTATGGCGTTTACCGTGGTCTTCGCCGGCCAGGCCGCGGAGCAAAAATTTTCACCGCATCCTTGCTTGCTGTTTTTGTTTTGGCGGTTGTTTTGGCTGTTGGTATTAAGTCGGGGCTAACGCGCAATTTTGTCATGTTTCTTTATGACCACCTGCCTTTATACAAAGGACTGCGCGAACCGCAAAAATGGGTGGCGGATATTATTCCCATCTATCTTTTCTTTTTAACGCTCGGCGCCGCGCGTTTGGCTAAAGTTAAGGTTGTCGTTAATAACCGCATTGTTGGGGGTTTGCTTCTCGCGGCGGTCATCGTCATGCAAGCCCCGTCGTTGCTTTGGGGTTTTAACCGCCAGGTTCATCAGACGCCGTATCCCGATGATTGGTATCAAGTGAACAAGTTGTTGTTGAGCCGGTCGGCGACATCTCATGAATGTTCCGACCAAATCCTGTTCCTGCCCTGGCACCTGTACATGAGTTTTAATTGGATCGGGAAGATCGTTGCCAATCCTGCTCCGGCTTTCTTTGCTTGTCCGGTCATAAGCGGTACGGATATGGAATGGGGCGGCATCTATGATAACAGCACCGATCCGAACGGCGCGGCGGTGGCGGCATGGCTCGCGGCGCGGGGGAAAGGAGGAGCGCTAAAGCTCGCCGGCTCGCCGATCCGTTATATAGTTTTGGCCAAGGAGCTGGACTATGCTTCCTACCTCTGGATCAAAGACCTGCATTATGTTAAGCCGCTTCTAGAAACTCGAACCCTGTTTGTTTATGAAGTTAAAGCTGAATGAACTGTTCCGGGATAAATTTGTCCGCGGCGCCTTTTTTTTGACGGTCGCTAATTTTGGAGGCGCGTTTTTCAATTTTCTTGTTTATCCCATTCTGTCCCGCCATTTGTCCATCCCGGCCTACGGCGATTTTCAGGCCCTCTTGTCTTTTACCGTTATCCTTGGCGTTCTGGCGGCGGTCGTTAACACGACCCTTATCAAAGAAATGTCGGTTTTGGCCGCGGACAGCGCGGGGGAGGTGAACGCGCTGCGCCATCGGGCCATTAGGAAGTTTTCCCTGCTCGGTTTGACCATGTTCATTGCCATCATTGTTTTTTCTCGGTTTCTGAACGGTCTTTTTCATATTAGCGAGGGCGCAATCATCATTATCGCCTCGATCAGTTTCTTATATGCCTTTCCGCTCTGCGTTAATCAAGCGGTTTTAAGCGCTCGGCAAGATTTTTTTGCTTTGGCCGCTAATAATTTTTTGGGCGCTTTTTCCCGATTGTTCTTCATCATTCTTTTTGTCATGGTCTGGCCCTTTGGTTTGACCGGCGCGGCTTGGGCCTTGGGTATAGCCGGCCTAGCATCCCTCCTCTTAAGTTTTTATCAGATCAAGAAATTAAAGCTGCCAACGACGCCTCGCGAGTTTAATCCTCGGTTGCGGAATTTTTGGCGGTTCTCTCTTATGGTCTTGTGGTTTACCGTTCTGACCCAGTTTTTTTATAATTTTGACATGCTTTTTGTTAAATCGTTTTTCAGCCCGGAAGTCGCCGGGCTTTATGGCGCTCTCTTAACCGTCGGTCGGATCATCTATTTTGTCGGCGGCGCCGTGCCGCTTGTGATGTTCCCGGTCGTTGCGAATCTTAAAAATGACGGCGGGTTGCGTCGCCACATGATCTTGGCCAAATCATTGGCGCTCATGGCCGCTTTGGCGGCGCCGGTTTATATAGTAATGTACTGCTGGCCGGAATTCTTAATCCGTCTCGTCGTTGGCGTTAAATATTTGTCCATTGCGCCCTATCTGCCGGGTTTTGGTCTGGCCATGCTGGCTTTGACCTTGGTGTCGGTCTTGTCCAATTATTTTCTCGCCCTCGGCCGGCGAGGCGGCTTGGTTATAATGACAGGCGCTGTTCTCATAGAGATCATTCTGTTAGGTTTGTTCCATGGCAGCTTGACGCAAGTGATCGTCTCGCTTGGCACGTCTTTCGCCGCCGCCGCGGCCGGCATGCTGTATTTGGCATTTGCCGAATACCGCGATGCCAAGCGTCTGTTATATGTCCAAAAGGATTGATCGAAAAATATTGCAAGCGGAAATAATGCAAAAGATCAGGGAGTTTTTTCCTTACCTTTTAGGTTTTTATTTTTTATCCCTCATTGTTGCCGTCTTTTCAAAAACTTGGCGCGGTTTTTTCTACTGGCCGGCCTTTCACATTGCTATTATTTTTTTTGGTCTACTTTTTGTTTTAACGTTTGCGTTTGATAATGACTTGCGGGTGAGCAGCATTGCTAAATATTTAATCCGCCAAGCCGGCGCCCGGTCTCGCCAGCTTTTTGTTTTTATTCGTTCCCGGCTTTTGCGCTTAAGCCGCCGCGCATGGTTAAAGATACTGCTTATTGCCGCCGTCTTGATCTTTGCCGCGCTACACGGCATTGGCACCATTGATTTTTTTGTTTTACTCTACGCCCTGATCTCTTTTCTTTTTGTTTGCGACAGCCGCGCCGCAGCCGGCATTGCCCTGCTTCTTCTGGCTTCTTGCCCCGTGCTGTTGATCCTAAAGAAAGACCCATGGGCCGAAAGCACTGCCGTCTACGCCTACTATTTTCTGGTTATCACGGTCCTAATACAACTTAGGGAGCTGAAAAGAAGCGGGAGGTCTGTGGATAACTTAATTGACAGCGTTGCCGCGGATGAAAAAACGTGATATAATCTAAATAAGATATTTTATTAACTAACGCCCAAAAAAATGAAAAGCCCAAGAAATTTTAATTTTTCAGAAAAAAGATTGGCAGGAGTGATCTTTGGCGTTGTCGCTCTTGCCGCTTTCTCTTTTGTCTTCGGTCCAAATATTTACGCGCAATTCGCCCGTCAAACCGGCAACCCCGGTTGGGGCTATGGTTACGGCTATGGTTACGGCTATGGCAGCGGTTTTGATCACGGCACTATTGCCGGCTATCGCACCGCTGGCAACGATCTGACCACCTATGATTATGGTTACGGTTATGGTTATAAGGGTAGCGATGTGTCTTACACCACGAGCAATGGCTTTTCGGTGACACCGGGCGATTTGGCAGGATTGGTTGCGAGTGGCGTTATTGTTCCTAATGCCGGCTTAACGGTAGCCACTTTTGAGAATAAAGTAACATTGACGGTCGGCCCTGGCGTGACAGTCACCATCCCCAGCGGTACGACCTTTACGGCCGGATCAGCCAGTAATTTCAGCACACTCGCGGCCAATGCCGCCCCTGACACGACCGCCTTGGCTGGTATGACTAGCGCAACGATTACTGGTACGCTGTCGTTCGGCTTGCCCAGCTTGGATTTGACGGTGAGCCCGGCCATTACCATCGCGATAAATGTCGGCGCATCTGAGGCCGACGGCACGGTTCTGAATCTTTTCCGCAAAGACGCCAGCGGCAGTTGGGTATTCGAACCGAGCGGTACCTCTCCCAGCTGTACCGTCACTTCCGGTTTCTGCACATTTACTACTACCCACCTGTCGTCGTTTGCAGCGGTCGCTCCTGCGTCTAACAATGCGGGGAACAATAGCTCTAACGGCTCCACCGTCGGTGGTGGCGGTGGCGGTGGTTTTTACACACCCGTTTTCACCCCTCCTGCTACTGATTCGACCGTCACTGGCACCTATGACGCGGCAACGGCCAAGGCCAATAACCCCGACTTTAACACTGACATGGGTCTTGTGAAGGCCACGACTGCGACTGCTTGCGCCTCCGGTTCGCTCATTAAGAGCAAGTCGCTTTCAGCGGTTTACTACTGCGGCGCCGATGGCAAGCGTTACGTGTTCGTGAACGACAAGGCGTACTTTAGCTGGTACACGGACTTCTCGGGCGTTCAGATTGTTTCAGACGCCACGCTCGCGTCGATCACGATCGGCGGCAATATCACCTACCGCCCGGGTATGCGCATGATCAAGATCCAGTCCGACCCCAAGACCTATGTGGTCGCCCGCGGCGGCACCATCCGCTGGGTCCAGACCGAAGCCGCGGCCACTCGCCTCTTCGGCGCCAACTGGAACACGAAGATTGACGACGTTTCCGATGCCTTCTTCGTGAACTACACCGTCGGCACGCCGATCGCTAATTAGCACGTAGCTTTTGGCACGTAGCTTGTAGAAAATTTTCAAACCCCTCCGAAACCATCGGAGGGGTTTTTGCGTTCGTTCACCTGTCGGACTCTCACTCCACTCTCTCCCGTGCCCCCGACAACCCTCACCCGGCCTTCGGCCACCCTCTCCCGCACTCGGGCGAGGGTACGCCGCCGTCCGTCGTCTTCCACACCCTCGCCCGAGCACGGGAGAGGGTAGGGTGAGGGTTGTCATATTTGCACCAAAACCCCATATTGCCACGTATAAACAATTAAGAATATCGGATCATACATAATCGACAAACAAGACATAAAAATGATAAAGTACATCTGTGCTTAAGCGCCTATTAATAACATTGGCCGCTTTGGTTCTCGCTTTGCCGCGAGGCGTTTTTGCGTTGACCCCCAACGACCCCGACTTTTCTCGGCAATGGTACTTGAATACAATGTCCGTGCCCGCCGCCTGGGACTACACGCAAGGAAGCGACAACATTATTGTCGCGGTGCTTGATACCGGCGTTGACATGAAGCAGCCGGAACTGGCCGCGAACATTTGGACAAACCCCAATCCGGGCAAACCCGGCGATCCGAGCGGCTATGTGAACGACATTCACGGCTGGAACTTTGTGGAAAACAACAACGACCCCAGCCCGCAATTTACTTCCGGCTGGACCGAGGCCGGGATCACGCACGGCACGGTGATCGCGGGGTTGATCGGCGCCGTCGGCAACAATTCTTCGGGGATAGCCGGCATCAACTGGCACGTCAAAATAATGCCGCTGCGCATTTTGGATTCGGAAGGGACGGGGGACTCGGCGACTGCGGCCAGGGCGATCGACTATGCCGTCGCCCACGGCGCGCGCGTTCTTAATTTCAGCTTTGTCACCAATGAGCACAGTTCCGTTTTGGATGCCGCCATTGCGCGCGCCGCCAAGGCGGGAGTGCTTATTGTGGCGGCGGCGGGAAACAACCGCGACACAAGCGGAGATAATTTGGACAAGACGCCAATGTATCCGGTCTGCTCCGACGGCGCCGGCACCAATTACGTGATCGGGGTCGCGGCCACCGACGTTAACGATAAGCGCGCTGATTTTTCAAATTACGGATCTAACTGCGTTGATATTTCCGCGCCCGGACAGGATATTATCTCGACCCAGCTGTACAATCCGTCCTTGGCCGGCTTTGGTTCATACACCCGCGCCGGTTGGAACGGCACTTCGGTGGCCTCGCCGATGATCTCGGGGATCGCGGCCTTAATGCTTGCGGCCAACCCCGGCCTTTCGCGCGAAACCTTGGTGCAATATTTGCTTTCCACCGCCGATCCCATTGATGCGCTTAATCCGCTCTACCGCGGCGAGCTGGGCGCGGGACGCGTTAACGCCGAACGTGCCGTTAAGGCGGCGCTGGGTCTTCCGGTCGCCATGACCGCGATCGTTCCCTCGCTAACGGGCGGCAGCGCTTCTCCGTATGTGGCGCTCGGCGCAAATGCCGGCGTTAAACCCGAGGTGGCCGTCTTTACCCCCGATGGTAAATTGGTGAGCCGTTTTCTCGCTTATGCCGCAACTTTTATGGGCGGGGTGCATGTGACCTCGGGCGACCTGAAGGGCGACGGCAAAGCCGAGATAGTGACCGGCGCCGGAAAAACCGGCGGACCGCAAGTGCGCGTTTTCGACCTTAAAGGAAATCTGATCTCGCAATTCTTCGCTTATGACAGTAAATTCAGAGGCGGTGTGTCGGTCGCGGTTGCGGACGTCGATGGCGACGGCAAAGCGGAAATTGTGACCGGCGCCGGGCCGGGCGGCGGACCGCAAGTGCGGATATTTTCTGCTGATGGAACGGTCAAATATCAATTCTTCGCCTATGCCGCTACTTCGCGTACCGGGATAAATGTGGCCGCGGGGGACATAAACAACGACGGCGCCGCCGAGGTCGGCGTGGGTCCGGCCACTGCCGCCGGTTCGTTCCCGGTTGAATATTTCACCTTTAACCCCGCTCCGGATGCCATGCAGCTTGCGGGGCAGATCACATATTTGTCGCCGACCGCGACCGCCGGGGTCGCCATGGTCTTGGCGGATGTCGGAAGCGATTCCAATGGCGACATTGTGCTCGCCCGCACCGGCGTCTCCGGTTCGGTGACCGTTGTTTATTCCGGCACCAAGCCCGTTCCGCCTTTTACGGTGAGCGGCCTCAAGGGCATGTCGCTTTCTTCGCTCGACCTCTCGGGTTACGGACGCTCGTATATTTTGGCGAGCCCGGCAACGGGCGTTGGAAAAGTTCGCATGTTCGATTCCACCGGCGCGGCGGTCGGCGGCCTTAATATAACGGTGCCGTTCCCGACCGGCGCGAGCATTGCTGGTTTCTTAAGCCGATGAAGAAAACATTTTTTGAACTTGTTCGTTATGTATTGGTCGGCCTCATGGCTACGATTGTCGACTATGGCACTTACTATCTCCTTACGAGATTTTTTTTCTTTTCCGCCACGATCAGTAATCCGGTTTCGTACCTATGTGGCAATGTTGTTTCCTTTTTCGGCCAGCGCACAATAACTTTTCGCTCCCACGGCCACACCGGAAAACAATATTTACGTTTTCTGGTCGTGAACGCGGCTGGGCTCATTGTGAGTCAGGTCACGCTTGTCGCGCTCATGTATTTCGGGGTTAACGATCTGTTCGCCAAAGCCGCCGGTGTGATCACGTCGGGAAGCTTCAATTATTTGGCGAACAGGTTTTGGACGTTTAAGGCGCCGTGATCGTCGCCTTTGGATCGTTGCTAATATACGAATTGCTACGAATATGACTAATGCGCTACGAATTCGCATCGGATTCGCTATATTCGTATCAATTAGCATATTAGCATCGAGTCGCTGCCCAGAGGCAGCCCGTCAAGCCGCTAGGCAGCCAATCTGGCGTTAAGCTAGATAGATTGCTATAATTCCAACATAATCCAGAAGCGGAAAGTCAAGAAAAACATATGCCTAAAGGACCGATTTTCGAAAAAAAGAACGTCTTGGTGCTCGGGGGAGCCGGATTTTTAGGGTCGCACCTTTGCGAAAAACTGCTGCATGACAGCCATGTTATTTGCGTTGACACCTTTATCGGTTCGTCCGAGCGCAACATCGATCTGCTGTTGCGCAATCCGGATTTTGAGTTCATCCGCCACGACATGACCGTGCCGCTTGAGCTGGAATCCTTTAAAGAGCTTGATCGTTTTCGGGTGAAGTTCCAAGGCGTGCAAGAGATCTATAATTTGGCCTGCCCGACCTCGGCCAAGAATTTTGACAAGATCCGCATTGCAACCGTCACCGCCAATTCTTTGGCCGTCAAAAACGCACTGGATTTGGCCGTAAAATACAATGCCAGGTTTGTCCACGGTTCAACCTCCGTCGTCTATGGTCCGCGCACGAGCGCTCACCCGATGTTTGCCGAAACCGACCTGGGCACCTTCGATCACTTGGGTCCGCGCGGCTGTTATGACGAAGGCAAACGCTTCGCCGAGACAATGGTGCAGACCTATGCTGACGCGCAGAACCTCGACGCCAAGATCGCGCGCATCTTCCGCACCTACGGTCCGCGCCAGCGTCTTTTTGACGGCGAGATGATCCCGGATTTTGCCGTTGACGCGCTCGACGGTACGGATCTGGTCATCTACGGCGATGAGACCTTCTCCACCTCGCTGACTTTCGCAAGCGACATGGTCGAAGGGCTCATAAAGCTTATGGCCGCCCCGGCAGGGATCGGCGCGGTCAATTTGGGTTCTGACGAAGAAATAAAATTAGTCGACGTGGCGCGAAAAATAATCGCGCTTACCGGCTCGCGCTCGCAGATCCGATATGAAGCGCCGCTCTTGTTCATCACCCCGCTGGGCTTGCCTGACCTCACCAAGGCCAAAGAACGGCTGGGTTGGATCCCGCTCACGCGCCTTGAGGACGGCCTTGCCAAAGCCGTTGATTACGCTCGCGCCAACAAGGCGCTCATTGATACGATGCGGAACGAACAATGAACAATAAACGATGAACAATTCCATGTGAAAGATATGAAGCTTTAATTGTTCATAGTTCATCGTTCATAGTTCATATGAAACTTGCCGTTGTCATTC
>Ga0182027_10012434_pt1 | contig 11952 bp, 8 predicted proteins | sample 712E1DmetaG_FD_121300 | JGI IMG/M metagenome (GOLD analysis project Ga0182027, IMG submission 121300) | Permafrost microbial communities from Stordalen Mire, Sweden - 712E1D metaG (Illumina Assembly) | ecosystem: Environmental > Terrestrial > Soil > Wetlands > Permafrost | place: Sweden...
AAACATGACTGAAAAACCCTTTAAAGAAAAGTTTGGTGATTCTTATAAAGGAATTCCAATAACCTATGTTCTTCAGTCTTTTGAACCTAAAACTAGGGACAGGCCTTGGGGGACTTCAGATGCACTCTGTTCGATACGGGGAATGATTGATTGCCCATTTGTAATATGCAATGGTGATGATATTTATGGAAAAAATACATTCAAGATCCTGGTGGATCACTTAAAAAAAAGCAAAGATGAAGCGACAATTGGTTACAAGCTTTGCGAGGTTATACCTGAAAAAGGTACGACAAACAGGGGGATTTTCCAGGTGAATGATTCTTATGTTAGGAATCTGAAAGAAGTTATTGGAATTGAAAAATGTAATTTAAGGGGGACAGATTCAAAAGAAGACGATTTATGCAGCATGAATATTTTTGCTCTTCATCCAAAAACAGTTGAACTTATTTATGGGTATTTGTTGGAATTTAAAGCCGAGCACCAAATAGACCGAAAGTCAGAAGCTCTACTTCCAGAAATGCTCTCAAGATTGATCTGTGAAAAGAAAATAAAAATGAAGATATATTCTACAAATGATAGGTGGCTTGGGGTGACTAACCCTGATGATGAACCTATAGTAAGGGAGATTATAAAGAAATTGAATTGAACTTTATTTCAGTAATTTATAATGATTTGGTAATTCTTCTAAGATTATATAGAGGCTTCTTATTATTTACATTAACAGGGAACGATCGTATTTTTTATTATAAATATTTTAGAAGAGCCGCTTAATCTTTAAATGTTATATCATTCGAATAGATGATAATTATATAGTAAATAGTATCATTTTCCATTTTTTCCCTTGCATACTTCAAGTCTTACTTCAAGTGCGCCTGGACTTTCACTTACTATGCTATAACCTCCATACCTTTCAGTGCAATTAGCAAAAGTTCCCTCTTGCATGCTGAATTTTGTTATGTTTTGGTCTTTGGAACCTTTGACAAAATACTTGATATTTATTCTATAGGCTTTATTCTTGTAGTCTTCACCAACATCAAGAGTTCTTCCAATGACCTCTTTTATAGTGTCATTCAACACCTGGCATACACTTCTTCCATCAGTGCACAATTCTCCTTCATTGCTGTAGCATTCCTGTATAAGGTCTTTCCCATTCTCATATTGCGGCAAATCTGGTATGAATGTGCAGTTTGTTGTGTATTCATTGAAAGAATCAAGTAAAAAAGTCATATCAGCACTGTCTGTAGTGGTTGCAGGTTTTGGTCTGAAGAGAAAATATAATAAGATTAACATGATAACCATAACAATGATTATTATCAGTACAAATCCGACTGTCTCTGACTGTGAGCGTTTGGATTTAGGCATAATTTTATTATTCCATAAATACTGACTCGAATTTGCCTTTTTATTGTTTTTCATTTTTGTTTTATTTGCTTTTTGGTGATTTAATATCTTTATCTTCAGTTGCCGCCTCAAGTTTTGCTAGTTCGCATTTCTGATAACTATAACCATTTTCAGATTCTATTCTGCATAAGGCAACATAACTTGTGACAGATTTTTCATATCTGGCATGTTTATCAAAAATGACGATTTCTTCACAATTAGGATAATTTGCCATGGTGCATTTAATCATATCCGCTCTGTTTTTGTCAAATGCAATTGATTTTATGATTTCAAGCCTGGAAAAAGAGTAGAATTTTGTATAATTTAGATCATTTGAAAGTGCCATGGCTTTGTCACCATCAATGCAATTTGTCTTTGATGTTGCACAATAAAATTCAGGTGAACTTGCAAGATTTTTTATTGCAGTGAGTGCATTATTGTCAGCTGTCTGTTGTGCACTAGATTTTAGCATGTTAAAAAGTATTGTGACCCCAAATAATCCCACAAATACAAAAAACAATATTACTCCAACTAGCATAAAAGCCATTTCCTGCATCCTGACTTGTGAGCGTTTATTTTTTTTCATATCAGTTTTCTCTCCAAAGCCTTCAAAAACTTTTATTGTTTTTGAATGGGCTAGAAAATTATTATTTTCTAGGTCTCTTTATAAAAGAGAGCTTATTCATTTACAAACAATTTGCATCCTTCTGATGCTGCTTCATTTATTTTATTGATATCTTCAACTTGTGTATAAATGCCAAGTAAACCTTTGGAATCCTGGAGGCTGTTTGCCCCTTGTGCAGCACTTGCAAGGACAAGTTGTATATTTGAGCTGCACCCCTTTGTTTTCATTATTTTTATTTTATCAAGATAGATTTTGCCCAGTTCACTGAATTTAGCCATTAGTCTTTTGATGTTGCATTCATAGATAGTGTCAGATGAAAAAATACCCGCATACAATAGGTTTCCAGAATAATAATTGGTTGACAATAATTTTCCATTGTCATCAAATTTTTCAACTGTTCCTGTTTCATATTCACTTTGGCATCCTGGACATGATCCAGAGACTTTAATATTACAGTCTCTGTTATTGTTGTTAAAGCAGACCTTTACACCGCTGCAATTGATATCATCACTGAAATTGATGTTTTTTAATCTTAGATCTTCAATATTATCTTGTATTTCCTGGGGAGCGCTTATAAAACAATATTTTTGGGAATAGATAAGTATCAAGTCAGATACTTTATACCCCATGAAATAAGGGATAGATACAATAAAGAAATCTTTGCCCTCAACACTTTCATTTGCAAATATATATTTGCTATATACCGGAATTGGAGTTCCAGGAGTCCCATATTTACCAAACATTTTCTCTGAAAACGCAAAACTTTGGCTTCCAAATGGTTTATTGTCAGTAGGAACACACTCTTCAAATAAAAGTCTGCTTTGACTTGAAAAATGGATCTGATCATTTATTCCAGTACCTTGCCCTGTTTCATATGTACTCAAGTAACCAACAAGTTCATCAGCAGTTTGAGCAGCAGAAGCTTTTTGACCTGTTGACATAAGGTTCACAACAGCATAAATAGCAATGAATAATATTATTCCTCCAATAATCATGGCAAATATCCATTCAAATGACATCTCAAGCGCTTTTTTATCATCCTTATTTCTGATCACTCTTTTATTTTTTTTCTTTGCCATTGTTTATTGAATAATAATAGATATTAAATAGGTCTGATATGCTAATGATCATGAATAATATTTTATTTATAGTATTACCTCTTTGGTCTTGCCAAGGGGTAGGTGGTAGTCTTTCATAGGTCCAGGTTCTTGACCTGGGGTCAATACCTTTTATTCTTTTTCTATACTTACTAAATGTTCTGCATTTTGCATGTCAACAACAAGTGCTCCCCTTCCTTTAGAGAGTTTTATACAATACGGATTTTCTGTTGCAGTTATTTTAGCAAGGTCCAGATGTTCTATATCATAACTGATGAAATTGCAGCAGGTTTTTTTTGGAGCATATAAAAATAGATTGTCTTCTGTATCGTATGTTGCTATTTCATCACCAATCGCCTTGTTTGTCCCTTTGAAATCTTCAGTTAGATTTGCAAAACAGACAGCTAATACTTTTGATGGGAGGTCAATTGGATACCTGCTCGTTATATCTCCTGAATTGAATGCATCTTTTACTTTATTGTTGAGTTCACTGAAAAATATACCGCTCTTGGCGCAGTCTCTTGTGCATAGGAATTGATTGATTACTATGAATGCGATTATTACAAAAAATATTATTAATATGACTGCAAAGATCATCCCAAAAGATAGTCCGAATATCTCCTGCCCCTTTTTATTCTTGCTTTTGCTAATTGCCTTTTTTCCTCTTTTTTTCATATTTAACTTAGAAAAATATAATTAATAAATCTATTGGGGATAATAAATAAATAAATAAAACAGAAGCTTCGCTTATGAATTCATGATAATAATATCGAGTCATTAATATTAATTATATTTCTATAAAACATTTAAGAAAATTGATCTGTTAATTAACAAGCTTAATTTTCTTTTAAAATCAGTAGTGTAATATGGATTAAGAAAGTATAAGATAAAGAAGAAATGGAAAAGAAAAATAAAGTAACAGATGAATCGATTTAATCACTAATCAAAACTTAAAGATATTTACATTAATAATAGGAAAAAAATTCAAATTGGACTTGTCCATTTGAATTTAATTAATAATTTCAACCCTTTACATAGACAACAGTCTTGGGGTATTTTGGTAAGTTTAATGTCAATTGATTGTCTTTTATAAGAAACCATCCTGAATTCAGGCTTCCAGGATTTTTCAAATCATCTTCAGTATTGTAAAATGTGATGTTATTTCCTTCTATTTTATACTTCCCTTCATTATTGACTTCTGCAATTGTTTCAGAGTAACTGTAATCATTATTAAATACAATTGAATAATTTGTAAGATTATCATTTATCCCATCAAGACTCTCTTCAGATATTGCATTCCATTTCCCAACGAGTTCATTTGTTGCCATGTTGTTATTGATCGGAGTTGGCTTTTGTTTTATTAATATTATCCCAATGATTGCGATGATTACGATTATTACTATAATCCCTCCAATTATTAAATTTTTATGTTTTTTCATTTTTAATTTAGTTCTTTTCTTCCCCAAGGTTCTTTTCTTTCATAAGAAAAGAAGGCGGGTTTATATATTTGTTTTATTTTAATTTCTGTCCTGCTCTGACCCAATCATTCCATTTGTTTTGGAACTCTCCTAAATTTTGAAATCCATAATGATTTCGAATTGCGCTTTCCCATGCTTCATTAGTATTTCCTGCTTTCATTGCTTCATTTGCAGTATTGATGATTTCTTGTTTTCCTTTGAGTAATGCCATATATTGTACAACACTATATCCTTCAGCATAGAGTGGCATATAGTCAGGAGGATAATCCATCATTGTCATCATCTGGTTGAATGCAATTCCTCTACCTGATCTAAGAAATGTAGGAAGCATTTGGCGATGTTTATCTAGTTCCGCAGGATGTTCAGTTAATGTTGAAAGTCCTTCATCAATCCATCTTGGGAGAGGTTCCCTAAAGTCACTTGCACTTACCATGTGCTGCACTTCATGAGGTATTACAGAGTCGAGTAATCTGGCATTAGAACCTTGGATACTCATTCTCCAATCAAAGACCTCTCCATTCTGGAATGTGAATGTAGTTGCTCCTCCAGCTCCTAAATGATCGCCAGTCTGTAGAGTGACTACAGCGGGTTTAGGCCAATCAGGCATTGCTTTTCCAGTTGACTCAATAGAGTTTCTCCATCTATAATATTCAAGTGCCTCTGCATATGCTCTTGCATTACCAGCACTCTCAACAATAAAATTTTTTGTCCTAAAACTATGTTCAGGTCCATATAATTTGCTGAAATCAGGGGGAGTTTTTAAATCCCATCCATGAGGGTTATTTGGATTATACGGGACTGGTTGTTTCTCAGGAACTTGAAGTGGTCGATAATTAGGATTTTCATCGAGCGGTTCAGGTCCACTAGGAGGATTTTCTCCATAAATGACCCTGGGGTCATATTGAGTATCTTTAGGGACAACTTTATAATTATTACTCGAATCCATTGCAATCTTATACTCTTTTCCAGAAGAATCAGTTATGATGGATTTGCCTTTATCATCAACAGGATAAATTTCCAGGCCCTGGCTTTTTATATTTTTAAATTCTTCAGGACTCATTCCACTTGGAGGAGTCTTTAATGTTTCAGTCAATACTTCACCATCTCTTCCAAGAAATCTTTTATTCCCATCAATGACATCCCATATATTGCCACTTGGTTTTACTACAAAATTCTTTCCATTATAATCCAGATTTAGACTTGAACCTTTCCCAGCCTGTGCACTGAAATACTCGCCTTTCTGGTTAAAAAAATCATTCTCACCTTTGATTTCAATTTTAGGGCTAGATTCAAGACTGCTTCCTTTTAATACAAGATTTTTATTTTTGATGTCAAGCCCAACAGAACTTGATTTTTCTCCATCAGGGATTTTTCCATCTGAAAAAAACTTGACAGCAGCCTTGTCATCACCAACAGGGATATTCACCCCATTTGCATTTATTGATTTTCCGCTTTCTATCTGCCAGCCCTTTTCCTTGCTGTTATAAGTAATTTCATCACTCTTTCCTCTTAATTCAAATCTTTCTGTACCTTTATCATCTAAAAATTTTGTTTTTCCAGTGTTATCATAATGGATTTTTACATCATTTCCTCCATTGGCAACTGTTTTAGGTTCTCCTTTGACACCTTCATTGGTTGCAGGAAGGTTTATCTTTGCATCACTTCCCTTCCAATCGACTTTTGAACCTCCAGGAATATATGCTTCAGTGTTTCCAATGACTTGTGCAGAACCTTTTTCACCCATCTGATAACTTCCTCCAACCGGATTTCCATTTTTATCAAATTCAACATATCCTTGAGAAAATCCTTTTGCAGGAACACTGACACTTGATAAGGTATATGATTTCCCTCCAGAATTATATGTAAGTTGATTATTCGCACCTGAAAAAGTTGCTCTTTGGCCACCACCAGTAGTTTTAGACCAATCAACTCCTTTTGAAGAATCCATTGTTTGTTGAAGTGGATTTTTTGCATCAGGAGCTGGTGATGCTGTAGAAGCAGGATTTCCAGTGCTTGAAGGCGCTGGTGTAGAGGTAGTTTCTGCAGAATAAATAAAAGGTATGAGTAATAAAATTATAATTAATAATAGTGATATCTGAAATATGAATTTATTTTCTTTTCTTGATAAATTTAATGAATTTTTCATGTTTTAAAAACCAAAAACCTGCTTAGTATATTGTGAACCAAATGTTTGTTTTGCAAATTGTCTTAACCCTTCTGCATCAGGGCTTGTCCTTAGATTTGAATAAATTCTTTGTTGCTCAACATTATCAATTTTTCCAGCACTGATACCCTGATTTAATAGACCCATGCTTGTTTTTAATGTCTGCCCTAAAAATGATCTATATTGTGCACCCTCTGGAGAATTCCAATACTGAGGGTTTTTTTCACTGATTGTTTTTGCAGCTGCAAGTCCATATGTAGACATATCAGCAAGTCCTGTAACACTGCCGCTTCCGGTTTCAAGTGCAGCTCTGCTCCCCATATTATATGCCCATGCTTCATCAAAAATATAAAGAGAAGTATCAAAACCCACATTTTTATTTGTTAGATAATTCATTCTGCTTCCCTGTAAAGAAGTTGGAATATTACTTACAATATCTGTTTTATCAATACCAGGATCCTTGACATAAACTGCTTGATTGTTTCCCGTATAAAAACCCCAGTAACCCTTTACACCCTTTTCATTTCTTAATACTGAGTTAACATCATGTTCCATTTCATGAGCTCCAGTCATAGCATCTGTTTGGGCCACTGTTATGGTTCTGGATCCACCAGGACCTGTCTCAGTCATACCAGTGTTTTCAGCTCCAGGTCTTGTGTGGCTTATGACATCTCCTTCAATTCCTTTATAACCTCCACTATCTCTGCTTGGATTAAATTTTGTTGTTTTCGGTCCATTGGAGTTATCTGTTTGATCAGGAAGGGTATTTTGTCCTGGATTTTGTGGTAAAGGCAGATTTCCACCAGGATTTACCTGAGTAGTATCAACACTTCCAGGTGGACTAACTTTTTCATATAGACTTGATCTCCAGGTGTCTCCATTTGAAAGTCTTGCCTGTGTTGTTCCATCTGCAATCATTGCATATCCATTATTATTGTTCATGACAACCATATATCCTTTGTTTATCTCTTTTCCACTTTGATCATAGTTTTTCATGATTACAGGAACACTTGCAATATCTTTTGCGTTTCTGTCAAATCCAAGTCCAGGGATCCAGGAAACAGCATCGACAAGAATTTTTCCATCACCCTTATTATAATAAGTGTGTGTTCCAGAACCAAATACATATTCTCCATATGTGTTCATTTGTGATGGTAAATTATTGCCTTGTTTTGTTATCTGAAGGATTCCCCCGTTTCTTGCTTGATATGCAAAAAAACTGTTTTCTTTTAAACCTGTTATAAAATCATTTTCAAGATTAGGGTTAATGATTAAACCTGTTTTTCCTTTTCCAGCTCCAACTTCAAAAACTCCGTTCTTTGGATCAATCAATATATAATTATTTTTTGCACTCATTCCAGAACTCATGTCTGTCTTTGTGACTTTTCCTCTTAGCCCTAAAATTTCAGTGTCTTGATTGACATTGTCACTGTATTTTGGATTATACCCATTCATCCCATTTAGTCTTGCAGTGTTTCCAACACTTATATAATCTTTTCCATCAATGGAATCAATTGTTGATTTTGTAAAACTTTTTTCATTTTTTTCAAGTACAATCCCATTTGGAAGTTGAGTTGTTTCTTCTGCCTGATAACTTACCTTAAGCCCATCTTTTTTTGTGCTGTCAATCTGTTGTGGCATTTCTGATAATTTCCCGCCATTTAATGCAACAACAGCTTTATTATTATCCTTGTTATAATCAAGTATTGCTCCTTGCGGGACTTCAAGTTTTGTATTGCTTAAAGACAGACTTAATGGTTTTGTGGCTTTAGGGTCTGTTGTCATTTTTATATCTTGGATTGTTCCATCAGGATTGAATGTGACTTGCGCTTTTCTTGAATCAGTCTTTGGCAGGATTCCACTGATAGACTGCTCTTTTCCAGAACTGTCTTTGTATTTTAGTTCTGAATCAGGATTTTGGAAAGTTGCAACTGCTCCTGTTACTTTTCCAAGACCATAAAGTCCCCGAGTCTCTTTGATTTCCATTCCTTTTGAATTGCTTTTGATCCAGTCTAATGGATTTTTTGTGTCTGTAGAGGGTGATGACGGAGAAGCACTTGGAGTTGTCGAAGGGTTTGTAGTAGGGTTTGTCGAAGGAGTTCCTGTACTCAATGGTTTTCCATTATCAGTATAAGTGTCTGAAACAACTTCAGCATAGACAAAAGGGATTAAGATGAGTGATACTAAGATTAAAAAAATAAAAATTTTTGTTTGGATTGTTTTTTTCATTTTTAATTAAATTTATAATTTAAAGCATTATTTAGTGTACCTTTTAAAGATCCCGCACTAATAGTAGTGGAAGGAACAGGTTGCCCATCAGGACCTTTCCAATATACTGGTTTTCCTGTATTTGGATTGATAAATGAGATAGCCGGAATACCACTTACTTGATGCTGAACAGACAATTGTCCGCCAATACTATTAGGATTTTTTGCAGTAAGATCGACTTCTACAAAATGTACATTTGGGTTCTCCCTTTTTATCTGGTCATAAGCACCGCTATTTTCTAATTGTCTGCAAGGCCCACACCAATCAGCTCTAAAATGATAAGCTATTAATTGAGGAGGGTTTTCACTATTTGGTTTATATCCTTGTTGACTGGCAAGTACAGCTGCAGGATTTGCATCATTAAACCACTTGGGTGTTACTGGTTGAGGTGGAGCCTGAGGTTGCTGTGGTTGCTCAACAGGAGGTGTCTGGGATACAGGCTGGGTAGAAGGTTGTTCTGTAGGAGCAGGAGTCTTTTCAACAGGAGGTTTAATTTCTTGAGGAGGCTGTACTTTTTCAGGAGGGTTTGCAGGATTTACAATGACTCTGTTATCTTGATCGAGTATTTCTCCGCTTGTAATTTCATGATTCAATAATTGGGATATTTTTTTATTAGGATCATCTCCAGGTGCCAACACTGCCAGTCTTACTTTATCACCATCTTGGGTTGCGACTATTTTTCCGTTTGTATCAATAATTTTTCCATCGTTTGTTTCCATCTTTATGCTTTTATCTCCAAGATTGATTTCTATCTTGGGTGTTGTTGCGCCAGGAGGAGCATAATTTTCACCAATTGTTTCAAATACATTTCTTTCCCGACTTGATTCCCCATTTGAATAGACAGTCGTGACCATTTGGGAATTTATGATTCTTCCATCAATTTCAGCCTGACCAATCATTTTACCTGTAAAACTGACTTGTTCCAGATTGCCATCAAGACTGGTTTTAAATCCTGATCCAGGTCCAGCAGAAAGGCCAACATATGGAGTTTTTCCATCACTTGTTTTCATTCCATCAATAAAAGAATTTCCTTTATCTCCTCCAAGAAAAATATACATAGGGCTTGACCCCTTTGCATTGGTATTGAATACTTCAATGGAATTGCTGTTTACATTCAAATAATTTCCAGGTTTTGCATCTTTTGAAAGACCATCATTTCCAGTCAAATAAACTTTTTCTCCATTTCCATTGAAATTGACACCTTTAATGTCTGAACTTCCTCCCCTTGTAAATTCTCCTTGTTTTGAATAAGCAAGGGATTTTCCATCTCCCTGAAATTCAAATCCAACTCTTGAATCTCCTTTTTGGGGTTGAGATATTAGATTTTGATTGTTCCCGACAGGAAACTCAATCGGTCCATTGCTTTTATAACTGATATCACTCGGAGACTTAGGGTCAACAGATGCTCCTTTCTTGTCAATGCTTGGAGCTTTTTCAACTTTTACAGGACCTCCTTTTGAATCAACTAAAACTTCTATTGGCTTTTTTTCACTTGTTGCAGATTGCTGGTATAATATCCTTGAATCTCCTTTTGGAATCGGAACACTATAGACATCATTATTTTTTCCTATCGGTACCCTTAAGGTATTTCCATATAGACCTGTGTTTTTAAGGTCCATTCCAGATACTTTTCCATCAACAAATTTTATTGTCCCTTTATATCCCTCGATAGAGGAGATCTTATCCCCTTTTTCTCCTTTTGAGTTTACATTATAAAAGTCTACTACTCCCCCTTTTTCACCAATAGTTACTTTCGATGATCCGTCAGGCAGTCTTTCTGCCTTGGTGTCTCCTGTTACAGTAACCCTATACCCATAATTCTCTGGTTTTGTTCCATCTTTGTTTACATATTGTGTTACATCTCGTTGACTACTGTCTGTCCCTGTACTGGCTGTAGATGATGTTGAGGCAGCTGTTGTTCCACTCGTCCCTGTTGTAGCTGGACTGTTGCTTGTTCCACTATCAGCAGAATAGATCAAACTTATAGAAAATATGCTGGTAAGTAATAATACTGTTATTAAGAATATGATTTTATTTTTCATTATTTGGTTTAAATTTCGTGATAATTTATTGATAAAAATAGGAATTTTTCAATCAACTCCTAAAAGGAATTAATTTATTGTTTTCGATTCATAACCTCCTTATTTTAACTTTATATAAATCTGCAATAGATAAAAAATTTTATTTTTGATATTTATTTGCAAAATTAAATCTGTAGCTTTCATTTAATACAGGTAAAGTTTTGTCTATTATCGAGAAGATTACTGTCTGGTTGTCATATTCATTTAATTCAAAATAAAGGTTTTTTTCAACAGCAATGTTATTGACACAGCTTATGCATATTTGTGTTGGATGGAGTAGTTGTTCTTGTATGCTGGAATTTGCAACACTATAGATGACTCCAAGCCTGGTTGGATATTCTATGTCATTAAAATCTCTTATTGAATATGTCTTCCCTCCTTTGGAAATTGTTATTGGATATTGTATATTTGCGATTACTTTATTGTCCTCAATATTGACTGTCGAGGTTATTATACTTTCATTGATAACAAGATCAGGAAAATCACTGAACTGTTTTGTGCACAAAAACATCATATTGTTTATGTAAGAAGATATTTCCTTTTCTATTTTATCCTTGGATGGCATCAGGTTTTCTCCATCATATAGATAAAATGCAATTCCAGTGTCAGTTGTCTTCTCAGGAGTATTAAAATATCCTCCTGATTGTCCGACATAATAAATAGCATCTTCAAGTGTTTCTTTTCCGCATGATAGAACCAAAGAATTGACTGGTGCAACAATAGGGTTTGTGTTTCCATTCCCAAGTTTTACTGAACCCCTGGTTACAAAAAATATTGCAATTATTGCAACTATTATGATTGCAATTATGATAAATATAGATATCTGTCCTTTCTGCTGTTTAGCACCTTTTTTTGCACT
>Ga0182027_10012435_pt1 | contig 11952 bp, 8 predicted proteins | sample 712E1DmetaG_FD_121300 | JGI IMG/M metagenome (GOLD analysis project Ga0182027, IMG submission 121300) | Permafrost microbial communities from Stordalen Mire, Sweden - 712E1D metaG (Illumina Assembly) | ecosystem: Environmental > Terrestrial > Soil > Wetlands > Permafrost | place: Sweden...
CACGGATGCGGACGGGGACAGGGTACGTACGGACATTTTCTCCCCAGGATACTTTCACCAGCCTTTCACGATCCTGGATGCGCAGCATATTTGGACAATCCTGGCGGTGGATGGTGGCGCCATGCCCGCGCGTGATATAGCCGATGATCTCGTCGCCGGGGGTGGGATTGCAGCACTTGGCCATGCTGGTCAAAAGGCCTTTCAGGCCGAGTACGGTAATTGCTTCGGTAGCGATGGCGTCGCTGGAGGCCGGCACGACAACCAATACGTCGTCGCTTTCCTTGGTTTCGACCAATTTGTTGACCACCCGGGCAATATTGAAATCGCCACAGCCGATGGCGACATATAATTCATCCGCGCTGCGGTCGAATTGCTTTGCAAGGGCATTAAGTCCACTGTCATCCAGTTCAGGCAGGCCGAGCCGCTGGATCTCGTGTTCCAGCATTTCCTTGCCCTGAACCAAATTTTGATCCTGATCCTGTTTCTTGAACCAGGCGCGAATCTTCGAACGGGCGCGTTGGGTCTTGACCAGACCCAGGCTGGGGTTTAGCCAGTCGCGGCTGGGCCCACCTTGCTTGGCGGTCAGTATCTCGACCTGTTCGCCGGTCTTCAGTTCGTAATCCAGGGGAATAAGCTTGTTATTGACCTTGGCACCCCGGCAGCGATTGCCGACGTTGGTATGGACATGGTAGGCAAAGTCGATCGGGGTGGAACCGGCCGGCAGGTCAATAATATCGCCGTGGGGTGTGAAGACGTAGACGCGGTCCTTGAACACATCGGTCTTCATACTGTCGACGAATTCCTGGGCATCATCGACGTCGCCGCGCCATTCCATCACACGACGGAGCCAGTTAATGCGTTCATCGTATTTGTCCCGCGGGCCGCCTTCCTTATAGCGCCAATGCGAGGCAATGCCAAACTCGGCATTTTCATCCATTTCGATGGTGCGGATCTGCACTTCCACCGGGCGTCCATCGTCATAAATGACCGCAGTATGGAGTGATTGGTAGAAATTATCCTTGGGGGCGGCGATGTAATCGTCGAATTCGTTGGGAATGGGCCGCCAATGGGTGTGAATGATACCCAAGGCAGCATAACAGGCGGCAATATCGGGAACTATCAGCCGGACGCCGCGCACGTCCCGCACCAGATCGAAGGACTTGCCCTTCTCCATCATCTTTTTATATATGGAATAGATATGCTTGGGACGCCCCGAAATCTCGGCTTTAACGCCGGCCTCTTTGAGCAATTTCGAGATGGCATCAATGATATGCTGTATCTCGGTCTCACGCGACTCGCGCCGCACAGCCAGTTGCTCGGCGATTTCCTTGTATTTTTCGGGGTTGGTGTAGCGGAAGCCGAGGTCTTCGAGCTCCCACTTGATCTGCCAGATGCCGAGGCGATTGGCCAGCGGGGCGAAGATATCGAGGGTCTCCTTGGCGATCCGGCGGCGCTTTGAATCCGGGACGGCGCCCAGGGTACGCATGTTATGCAGACGGTCCGCCAGCTTGATGAGAACCACACGCACATCGCTGTCCATTGCCAGGAAAGTCTTGCGCAAGGTTTCTATGGAAAGCTCGCGCTTGCGGTCGCGCAGGGCGGTCTCGCTTTCCACTTCAGGCTCCAGTTCATCGCGGTGTTCGCCGCGGGATACACGCGGCAGTTGGGTCAATTTGGTTACTCCCTGTACCAGGCTGACAACCCCGTCACTGAAATCGCGCTGCAAATCCTCGGCCGTGAGCGATGTGTCTTCGATGGTGTCATGCAGCAGTCCGGCGGTGACCACTTCGGCCGGCATGGAATACTCGGCCAGGATTGCGGCCACGGCCAGTAAATGGTTGATATACGGTTCTCCGGAAATTCGTTTCTGACCGGCGTGGGCCTTTTCTGCCACCCGGTAGGCGCGCTGGATCAATTCCCGGTCGGCGGGGGTATAGTATTCGGGTAGACGGGCCAGGAGTTCTTCCAGCTTGAGCGGTGAAGCATTTTTCATGAAATCTATTATAATCGCGCCGGTGGCACTTATGGCAAACCCCAATAACATCACCCGCCTGCTTGATTCGAAGAAAATCCCCCACCAGGCATTTGCATTGCCGGCTGAAAAACTGGGTGCAAGGGAAACCGCCCGTCTTTTGGGCGTGGACCCGGAATTGGTCTACAAGACCATCGTCATCACCCGGCCCAAAGGCAAACCCATCCTGGCGGTCATCCCCGGCCCCAATCGGGTGGACCTGAAGCTGCTGGCAAGCACGCTGGGCGAGAAAAAGGTGACTTTACCGTCCGAACGTGAAGCGGAAGGATTGACCGGCCTGCAGGCCGGCGGAATCTCGCCGCTGGCACTCATAAATAAAGGTTTTCAGGTGGTAATCGACTCGGCGGCAAAATCCAGGGGCGAGGTGCATGTGAGCGGGGGGCAGCGCGGGTTGAATATCCGGCTGCCGGTGCAGGCGCTGGCCAGCCTGACAAATGCCCGCTTTGGGGTGATCAGTGTCCCTGATCATGAAGATTCAATCGATTAAACATCAAATTCGCCGACCTGGCTGCCGTTGACAAAGACGGTATAGTGGCCGATCGGAAAGCCCCCCAGATCAACGGTTTGTTCGAACGGTTTGAGCACCTCGGCGCACATAATGTTGGGGTCAGACAGCGAATAAACCTCGATCATAATCTGGTTCCGGGCATCGGGTGGATTGACTTTAACACGCAGCGTGTGACAGGGAGTCGGCAGGTTGCCTTTCAAACTGAGCACATAATGAGCCGGGTTGCTGCCCTGTACAAGCAGGCTGGCAGCGTCGAGAAAAACTCCGCCACGCGCCAGCGCTTCGTCACCGGGGCGCGGAGCGTAGGCCGGAGTTGGTTCAGCGCCCACAGTAACCGGTGGTGCTGGGCTGGTTGGGCCGCCCTGCGGGAGGGCGGGCGGGCTGACACCCGGCGTGATGCCAGAGCTGGGGCTGGCAGAACCCGCAGCAGGTTGCTGCGCATGGAGCGGCAGGCATGCGCTTACCACGAGGCTGAAGCCCAGCAGGAATAAAATCGATCGGCATGACATTGGCACCTCCGAAGATAAAATAATTTCCAGGACCATTCAGTTATATCTTCTTCCATAATATTGTGTTAATAAATAAGTCACCCAAATTCCAATTGACAAAACTCCCCATACCAGTGTACGATACCTTCGGGAACACTATTCAGGAATATGTTTACCGAAATGCTTTGCTCTCGGCGCTTTAAGATAATTGAATCTATTTCAATAGTTTTTACCCTATTCCTGATAACCTGGAATCTGGGTGCAACCCCATTCACACCTTCATCTCATAGCACTGGGTTAGGCACCAAACCTTTTATTTCTACTGCTATCAACACACGGAGTATTGCCCCAAAAGCATATCAAGAAAATCTACCAACGGGAACACCGACAGTCTTGCAAACTCAAGAATACCCCTTTATGCCGGATCCAGGCAGCACAAAAACCAACCCTTCATCAACCCAACAATTTCAATATACTGCAACCAGTAAACCACCTTCATCCCTTCCTATCTCAAATCCAACAGGAGGTTATTCCCCCGACGAAGTTTTGCTCCGGTTTGATCCTTCCTCACCGGAAAATGGAATAAAGCAATGCCTGAAATCAGCCAATGCCACGATTAAGTCACAAATAGCAGAACTCGATGTTTTGGAAATTACCATCCCAACGGGAAAAGTCGCCGGGGCCATTGCCAGCCTATCCACCTGCCAGGGCATCCTTTATGCTGAACCAAACTATGAAGTTTCGATTGCTGATACCATCCCGAACGATCCTGGTTGGGGGAACCAATATGGCTTATTGGTGATCCATGCGCCGGAAGGATGGGATTTAAACACTGGGTCTTCCGCGGTAACGATTGCGATAGTGGACACAGGGGTCGACCTGGACCATGTTGACCTGGCAGGCAAGATCGTCCCCGGATTCGATTTTGTGAACAATGATAACGACCCACAAGACGACAACGGCCATGGCACCCATGTGGCGGGGATCGCAGCTGCAGAAACAAATAATGGCATCGGGGTTGCCGGCGTCTCATGGGGGGCTCAAATCATGCCTGTCAAGGTTTTGGATGCCAGCGGTATTGGCACAAATGAGAATGTCGCGGCAGGGATCGTCTGGGCCGCTAAGCATGGCGCAGATGTCATCAATCTCAGTTTGGGGGGTTCCAATCCTTCCTCTGTGCTCGAAGATGCAATTGATTATGCTTACGGCAAGGGTGTGACGCTGGTTGCGGCGGCCGGAAACTCGGGCAGCAATTTTGTACTTTATCCAGCACGTTACCTACACGTAATTGCCGTAGCCGCCACCGATAGTACCAATAACCATGCCCTCTTTTCCAATTACGGGCCTGAAATTGACGTGGCAGCCCCAGGCGTTGAGATATATTCGACCACTCTCGGCGATACCTATGGCTTTAAAAGCGGGACCTCCATGGCAGCGCCTTTTGTTTCCGGATTGGCTGCGATTCTGCGAGGAATTCCTGGAAATGACTCACCAGGCCAGATTACCCAAGAAATCGAAACAAGTGCATTGGACCTGGGAACACCGGGCAGGGATGATTATTATGGATATGGTTTGATCCAGATGGATGCTGCCCTGCAAGTGCATGTGCCTCCACCAACACCCGCAACGAGCAGGCAGGCGGCTGCTGCAGTTCTACCGGCGACCGGTTTCAGCCCAGATCAGATAACAATCCTGCCTGAGCAGCCCGCCGTAAAGCACTATACCGTTTTTTCGACGGGCATGAAAGCAGATCTGGGCGACCTGTGGCTTGAGATCCAGCGTCTGGGTGTGGAAATCCCTATCGTAGGCGTTCCGTTGGTCGATAATGGCTGGGATGTTTCCTGGCTGGGAGACCAGGCGGGCTGGTTAAACGGGACGGCTTTTCCCACCCATGCAGGCAACTCTGTACTGGCTGCGCACGTGTATGATGCATCCGGGCAGCCGGGGCCGTTTGTGCACCTGGGCAGTCTGGTGTGGGGCGACCAGGTCATCGTACATGCCTTCGGGCAGGCGTATATTTACGAAGTGCGGGAATCGGAATTGGTAGCGCCAGGGGCAGTCTCTGCAGCAATCAAGCACGAGCAATTGCCCTGGCTGACATTGATCACCTGCCAGGGCTATGAAGAAACCAACAACACTTACCACTATCGAGTCGTGGTCAATGCGGTCCAGGTGGCAATCAAATAGAGGAACGCAATAGATTTTCTTTTGGATTGGAATACTAGAGCATGAAATTAGCCAAGATGGTAGTCAACTTCTTTGCTTGGACCAATTACCTATATGGTAAGAATATGATAAAACTCTATTCCCCCAGCTCCAAGGATACATCCAATGAGGAGAAGAGAGTATCCTTGCCCGCAACCTTGAAATGCTGTCGGTAGGCGGCAGTTTCATCCAAGAGAGATTGAATTTCCGCTTCGAGGCCCGAGGAGTCAGGCCTTTCTTCGGGGATTATGCCTGCCATAATGGTCAGATTGTCGTCTTCTTCCGATTCAATTGAAATTATTCCCTGGGAAACCAGCCATGCTAGGCCGCGCCGGACGGTGACGGAGCGCTGGGCGGTGCCGGTTTCAAGTGCTGACCAGCTAATCCTGCCGCCCCGGTGGATGATGGCATATTTCAACAGGCCAGCCAGCTTAGCCAGGAAGATGTCTGGTTGTTCGACGGGATCGCTAACTGCAAACAGATAGACCTTCCGTGGTCGGACAATTCCCATCGTGAGTTGCAATTCCATCAAGGATGGCGGAATGGTCCAGATCGCGAGAGCTTCAGCGGGTGCGAGGTCGTGGCGATCGCGCCCGCCGACCTGCTTTTTTTCCTGTCCTTCGGCCCAGACCAGGATGGAGGCTTGTTCCCGCAGGGTGGATAGAATTTGGGAAGGCACGCTTGCGTTTCGATAATCAATGACTTCAAGCTGGCTGGTCTTGATTTCGACCGGCTGCCCGGCGGGAATGCGAAAGTCCACAAATTCCAGCTGGACTTGGGGCGTGCCGCGCCAATCGGAGGAGCGCAGGCCGTAGGCCAGGTCGATGCGGCTTTCCGGCAGCGCATCTTTTTCCCCGGCGCCATTCCACCATAAGACGGTGCGGGAATTACCGGCTTCATCGGTCACGTTCAATTTCAGGTGTTCCTGGTTACGGCCGATGGAAGTTTTGGACTGTATTTTCAGCCCGGAAGTGGCCAGGATCAGTTTTTCGTTGCCGGGGCCGTAGGGAGCCAGGCTTTCGAGCGCCGCGGCCAGTTCCATGCCGGCTTCTGGGAGGCTGAGCCAACCATCAATCTCAAGACTTCTTTCGATTTGGATGCCTTGCATCATTTCAGTCACGGTGCTGGACAAGCGCCGGCGGAATTCGTCCAGTTTTTCTTTTTCAAGCGAGAGGCCGGCGGCCATGGGGTGACCGCCGAAATTGAGCAGCAGTTCTTTTTGGGAAGTAATGGCGGCGGTGATATTCAGCCCTTCGATCGACCGGGCTGAGCCGCGCGCCGGTTGGCCGTCGGGTGTGGAAAACAGTATGGCCGGTTTGTGATAGCGATCCACCAGCCGGCTGGCAACAATTCCGACCACGCCTCCCGGCCAGGTGGGATGTCCCAGAACCAGGACCGCCTGTTCAAGCAGGGACGGATCTTCACGCAGTTGGGCTTCGGCTGCCCGGGTTACCTGGTTGCAGAGCAACTGTCGCTGCGTGTTCAGCCCTTCGAGCTGGGTCGCCAGGAGGCGCGCCCGCATCGGATCGGCTGTGGTTAAGAATTCCACAGCCGGGTTGGCGTCTGCAAGCCGGCCGAGTGCGTTGAGACGCGGGGCCAGAACGAAGCCGATGTGTTCTTCGGTCAGGTTGGCAGGGGCAAGTTCGGCCATTTCCATCATGGTCTGCAAACCAAGCCGCTGCGTGTTCCTGAGTGCCTCCAACCCGCGCTGGACAAGGTAGCGGGCATCCCCGCAGAGCCGGGCCAGGTCGGCCACCAGGCCAAGCGCTGCCAGGTCTAGCTGCCGGGCGGCTTCGCCAGGGCGGCTAAAACGTGCGTAGAGTTCCTCGGCAAGTTTATAGGCGACACCGGAACCGGACAGGCTGGCGAGGGGGTGATCTTGCGGCAGAAACTTTGGGTTGGTGATTGCGGTGATTTTTGGAAGTGTTTCGGGAAGATCATGATGATCCGTAATGAGCAGGTCCACGCCGCGCGAACGGGCGTAGTCCACCACCTCAGCCGGTGTGCCGATACCGGTATCGCAAGTCAGGATAAGCCTTGCGCCGCGGTCGATGACCTCCTGCAAGTGAAGTTGATTAACCCCGTGGCTTTCTTTCTCCCGCACAGGGATATGGAAAACGACCTGCGCATGCAGATCTTTGAGAGTCTGGACAAGGATGGTAGTGGAGGTCTGGCCATCCGCATCGAAATCACCCCAAACACAGATGCGAGTGTGTTTACGAATGGCTTCTTCGAGACAATCTACGATGGAGCTTAACCCCGGCAGGCTGGCGGCAGGAGCGGGAGTGTAAGCCTGTGGATCCAGAAAGGCGCTCGCAGCGGCGGGCGTGCGCAGGCCGCGCCTGAGCAGAGTCTGTGCCACGAGCGGGTGCAGGTTCGGAAGAGGGGCGGGGGAATCAATCGGAGACGGCTCAATCCAGTCCATGGAATTTTAGAATTCGATTTCAGCTATTTGTTCGAAATTCAGATTAAATTCAGCTAAAGTCGCTTCCTGTTCACTATCGGAATCATCCAATATTCCCGCCTTCCCGCCACGGTTACAGTAGGAGCGGTATGGACAGTAGGCGCACTTCTTTTCATCCTCTGTGAGTGGGAAGACACGCAGGTTGACGATCTCGTTAATCAAGCCGTTCAGCGCCTCCCAATCACGTTTGTATTGAGCCTCGTTGTAGGAGAAGCGGATTGGTTCGGAAGGGAAATCGGCATACCAGTAAACCATCCCGACCTGCCCGGGTTGGATGGGCACGCCGCCGTTCAAGTAAGCTCCAGCCTGAACCAGCAACGCCCGGTAGACACGCGTTTGCATGCGGGCGGCCATCCATTCGTCCTTGGGGCGTTTATGGTATGTTTTCCAATCGAAAATGAGCGCTTCCTGGCCGGGCTTTATCGCAACCAGGTCGTATTTTGCCAACAAACGGTGCGATCCGGCTGGAGCTGTGAGAGCCAGTTCGGTGTATTTTGTACAGCCAGCCAATTCAAATTGATAGCCCAGATAATTTCCCCACCAGCGGGACAAGTCCGGGGAGTTTGCCATACGGGTCAGTTTTTCGACCGGCAGACCAACCAGGTGCTGCTGAACCATGCGATGGAAGCGCTGCCCCTCCTGCTGCCGCCTCTCGTTTTCCAGTACCGGCTCTGTTTCAATTGCCGGCCAGGCCAAATGTTCAATGTAGCGCAGTTGGAAGCGGCGCGGGCAGTCGAAATAATCCTGTAAATTGGACTGGCTGAAAGTGAAATCTGGAGGAAGTTCGGACTTCAGGTTCTCAGACATGTTTCCCTCTATCTTACTTCGAAATCTACAAATTCCCCTGTCGGTGTTTCCCATTCCACGCGGGCCTCATTCACACGGCTGGCGCGCGGACCGGTCTTGACAACTTGCACAAACCGCTCGAGCACTTCACGCGGGCCTTCGGCCACCGTTTCCACCTGGTCGTAGCCGACATTATGGACCCAGCCGCTAAGACCGAATAAAGGTCCGGATTGCAGCACGAAAGCACGGAAACCAACACCCTGCACCCGCCCGGTCACCCAGATGTGAACACGTGCCAGTTTATCGGAGTTTGGATTTGTCATGCTGATCCTTAATTTTCTGAACCCGCCTTCACCATGGGCCGGGATGGGCAGCATCAATCTGTTGAAGAACAGATAAGCTGCCCGGGTGATTGTTTGCGCTTGTTTTTCGCCGGGAAAGTGCCTCGAGCCCCATTGACATAAGTTACACCCAAACCTGAAAGTCCAATCGCCGGTTCCACCCGGACCGCCAGGGTGAAACCTCACTTGCAGCCGGGATTGCGCAGGCGTGCAGAAAACCGGCCTAAAGGTCCCTGCTGGAAATTATTCTGTTTCCAGGCCATCTTCTTCGTCCAAATCTTCTTCACGCAGGTGTGCTTCTGGATCGATATCAAACAAGTCGAATTGAGCCATGTCTTCCGTGAATGAAAGGGTATCCATGGCTTCTTCTATGAAATCGGCTTCCTCATCGTCTTCCTCGGTTTCGAGCAGTTCCTCCAACCGGTTGCGAACTCCTTCCCCGCCGATTTTCGAAAGCGCCCAGATGATCTCGCGACGTATCTCCAGGTCTTCTTCGTCTTCCAACGAGTTCAACAGTACCAAACGGGCGGAGGTCAATTCCAATTCTCCGGCGGCATGAATGGCCTCGGAACGAATGTCTTCGTCGGGGGCATGCATTTTCGAGAGCACCTGCTTTTTCCAGCGTTCATCGCTGGAACGGCCCATGGCGAAAAGTGCGCTTACCACCCAGTCGGGATTCTTATCGTGAAAAGCTGCCTCGATCAGGGGATTGACTTCTTCACGGCCTGAATATCCGAGCGATTCCAGTGCTCGCCGACGCACCAAAGTCTCATTGGAGTCAGCCAGCACTTGGAGCAGGTTATCCTCAATCCGGTGATGCAATTCTGGGGGAATTTTTTCCAATTCTCCCTGGTAAACGAACAAACCCAGGGCATTTGCCGCAGCCGCTCGCGCTTCGGTATCCTCATCTTCATTAAGAATTTTGAGAAAGGTGGGAACCAGCTTGGCGTCCTCGCTTTCCCAAAGCAGGCGGATTGCCCGTATGCGTACTTGCGGATCGGGGTCATTGAGCAGCGGGTGTGCCAAATCATCGAAGCTGGTGAGGGTATCGGCTTCCGCCAGTTCTTCCAGGTCTTCCAGCAGGGTGTGTTTACGTCGAGTTGAGATTTTCGGCCAGGCTTTCATTAAAAGGGTTAAATCTGCGGGTGCTATATCCGAGAAACGGTGCAAGTAACGCGCAGGGAAGGGGGTGCTGTTGTCGAGCAGAGCGTCCACTACGGCTTGAAATGGTGCGTTCTGGACCATAAAAAATTCTGTGCCTTTTATGGGAGAGTGAATGTGATCGGATTAATCAAATCCTTGATGTAGAAAAAACCAAGCAGAATTAGCAAAACCAGGAAACCGATGCTATTGATGGCATTCTGGTATTTTGCCGGGATGGGCCGGCGCATGATAATTTCCACGATCGTTGTGAAAATCCGCCAGCCATCCAAGGCTGGAATAGGTAACAAGTTTACCACGCCGACCGTGAGGGTCAGCGAGATGATAACCAGCAGGGTATAGTTGGTGGGGGTTTGGGGTCGGCCTCCCGCGGCTGGTTCGCGGCTGGTCACATCCCGGGAAACGGATTGCTGGAATAAATTCCAAATGCTGCGAGGCCCGCCAATCTGCGCGTCCTGCGGGGAGACGGTCCCGGCGATGATACGTCCGGGTAGGGAAAGAATATTCTGAATATCAGAACCAGCCGCAGTAAAACTGATCGGGATGGTTGCAAACCAGCTTGCCGGCGGACGCATTAACTGCCCAATGGCTATTCCCATGGGTCCCTGATTGGAGGGGTATACCCGGCGTGGGGTAAGCGTGATGGTCAGCGGCTTTCCGTTGCGTGAAATGGTCAGCGATAATGGTTTGCCGAGGTAATTATGCGTAATTGCAACGAGTTGCGCATATCCATTAATGGGCGTCCCCGCAGCCTGCAAGACTAAATCGTTGACCTTCAAACCGGCAGTCGCGGCAGGCGAACCCGGGTCGACTGCGGCAACCAGCGCACTATGGGTATCCGGGATGCCGATTTGACTGAATAACAGGGTGTATACCAGGACCGCGGTCAGCAGGTTCATGGCTACCCCGGCGAGTAATACTGGAATGCGCTTCCACGGGTTGGCAGCCGCCATGCCACCCGGAACACTGGGATCGTCTTCACCCTTGATCTTATTGAATCCGCCGAACGGTATCCAGTTCAGGGTGAAGTCGGTGCCTTTCCAGGTGAAGAGTTTTATGGCGCGCGGGGGAAAACCGATACCAAATTCTTCGACTTCGATACCCATCAGGCGGGCGACGATAAAGTGTCCCAGTTCATGCAGCAGGATAATTCCGGCAAAGACCACCACGAAAATGATCCCGCCGAGAATGGTTGTATTCATTCAGACCTCATAAACGATAAATTGGTTCTTTGGGAATTGCCGTGGTCCATGGAAGATAGGAGGAGGTTGGCAGGCTTAACCCAACCAACACCTCCTATTTATTCCCTGCCCTGGCGATTCCCAAAGCTACATAAAATTTCGCCTCCTGTGAGGCGCGCAGGGTGATTATATCCTTATTGAAGATGATTAATAACAGTGGAATATTAAAAAAGTGTAAGAAAAAGGGATGGATGGGAAGATGAAAGAAATATTGCTTATTGTTCAGAAAGTAAACCTGCCGGGCCGCCAACATGTGCCATGAGGACATCCCGGACCCCCGGCAGGCTGCGTAATAAACCGGCCGTCCGATCCGTCTCCGCTGCTTCTGTAATTACGTGAATGTTTGGCCCGGCATCCACCGTGTAGCAGACTGGCAGCCCATTTGCACGGGCTTCCCGAACAGCCTGCATTACGGTCAGGGAGGCAGGCTGCCAATAGAATACGGCCGGATGGGATGTCATCATCACGGCGTGCAACAAATTAGAGTCGAGTTCCGCAATCTCCGCCAAAGCGGCGAAATCACGTTGCAGGATGGCGTTCCGGCAAGTCTCCAGCCGTCTGGGGGCATCTGCCACGCGCGCGGCTTGAAAAGGGCTGGTGGTTGCCAGGGCATGCCCCTCGGCGGATCCCGTGGCTTTGGGATCGCTGGAAACGATGGCGATGCAGTCGACCAAGTCCCAGTGTGCGGCTGGGGCAATCGAAACGGCATAAGAATCAGCATCTCCC
>Ga0182027_10012436_pt1 | contig 11952 bp, 10 predicted proteins | sample 712E1DmetaG_FD_121300 | JGI IMG/M metagenome (GOLD analysis project Ga0182027, IMG submission 121300) | Permafrost microbial communities from Stordalen Mire, Sweden - 712E1D metaG (Illumina Assembly) | ecosystem: Environmental > Terrestrial > Soil > Wetlands > Permafrost | place: Sweden...
GCTTTTTTAAGTGGATGGGTTGCAACATATGGTATTTGCTCAGTTAATTTCAGATTTACTTCAGTAATTGGTTCAAGGCAGGATCATGGTGTTGTACATGATCTTGTAAAGAAACTCCTAAACAATAAATCGAGGCTTGAAGTTCTGGGAAATGGGACTCAGGAACGGTCATATATTCTGATCGACGACTGTGTGGATGCTATAATAATGTCTATAGATAAATTTGAGCAAGGGTTTAATGTAGTCCATATGGGAAACGAGGAAGCTATTAAAATTTCAAGAGTTGCAGAGATCGTCTGTGAAGAGTCAGGTGTGACCAAAGATGTAATAAATTTCAGCGGAGATGCTCTGGGCTGGAAAGGTGATAGCAGGTCAAATGAGTTACAGGTTTCTACACTCAGGAATATGGGATGGAGACCGAAATTTTCTTCTGAAGCAGCGGTAAAAGAATCAGCCAGAAGACTAATCAAACAATTTTCTTTAAAGTCATATTAAAAGCTTTTCTGTAAAGATTTTAATCTACTTATTTATTAGTTCGTACCAAAGAATATTTATGATCCATCAAAAACCTGAAATTTCTATCATTCTACCTGTCTATAATGTAGAAAAGCAGCTTGAAAAATGTTTAAATTCAATTAGCAGGCAGGTGTTTTCCGGGACTTTTGAAATAATTGCATGTGAAGCTTTTTCCACCGATAATAGTCTGGCGATATTAAAGTCTTTTCAGATTAAAGAACCACGATTAAGAATTATTGAACATGGATTTAGGGAAGAATTGTCCACATCGCGTATGACAGGCTTCAACGCATCAACAGGTGATTATATAATGCATTTAGATTCGGATGATTGGCTTCTTCCAGGTGCTCTTGAAAAATTATATCAAACTTGTAGGGAGACTGATGCAGACGTGGTAGTTTTTGATTACGTAACTGAAGATATTAATGGTAAACGATCTTCATCAAAGCATATAAAAGAAAAAATAATAACCACCGATAAATTTATAGTTCAAAACCACTTTTATGGGGCATGCTGGAATAAGATTGTTAGAAGAGTATTAAATGAGAACATGGTATATAGTGAAATTGGGGTGACAAACACAGAAGATTTACCGTATTCTCTTGAGGTACTTCTGAAGGCCGAAAAAATATGTCTTCTCCCTGAACCATTCTATGTGTATTTTGTAAACACAGAATCATCATCCTATACAACTAACTGGGAACAATATCTTAATAACCAGATCTTTATTCTCAATCAGATTCAGAAAATTGTCACAAAATATAATGTTGAGCTTAGATTCACCGAAAATGTCTTAGATTATTTTGAAAAGTGGGTCTACCTGCAATTAGCCAGAATACACTTTTGGCAAAGAGAAAAATTAACAAACTGCAGTAAAATGGTCAGGGAACTTTTTTTGTATCAAATAATGTCAAAGGACCGGATTGCCCGGTTGGAGTTTTCAATAGAGAGCAAATACACGTGCCTTTTTGAACTTATAGATCGTTTAGGATTAAAAATAGGTGCAGGAATAATTTTCAGAAGTATAGTGAAGAAGTGAAATTATGATCTTCAGTTTCTTCTAATTGAAAACCACATTTCGCTCTAAAATTTAGCCTGATTAATAGTTATAGTTTTTGCAATGTGTGGAATTTGTGGTTTTATAGACTTTAAGTCAAAGAGTAATAAAGAGATTTTAGACAATATGATCTCAAGCCTCAAACACCGGGGACCGGATGACCAAGGAAATGAGATTTTTATAACTGAACATGCTATGGTTGGCCTTGGACATACTCGTCTGTCAATAATAGATATATCTCCATCCGGTCACCAGCCAATGAGTTACGGTCATCTAAGTATAGTACTCAATGGAGAAATTTACAATTACAAATCGATAAAGGAGGACCTGGTAATAAAGGGTCATAAGTTCATTTCAAGTTCTGATACTGAGGTCGTCCTTCATGCATTTGCTGAATGGGGCATTTCGTGCGTTGCAAAATTTATAGGAATGTTCGCATTTATTATTTTAAACAAAAAAACCCTGGAAGTTACTTTTGTCCGGGACCGGGCAGGGGTAAAACCCTTGTTCTATTATTGGAATAATGAACTCTTTATTTTTGGTAGTGAGCTAAAGGCTCTCTGTGAACATCCACGTTTTAATAGGGAAATCGATATGGCTGGGGTTGGATTTTACTTTAAAATGGGTTATATCCCTGCCCCATTTTCGATCTATAAAGATACCTTCAAATTAAATCCAGGTCATTATGGTATTTTGGAACTTAAAACCAGAAAGTTCAAAATCGAAAAATATTGGGATGTAAACTATTTTTACCAGCAAAAGCAGCTTTCTTTAGGTTATGATGAAGCAAAATTTCAGTTAGAAGAATTGCTGAAATCTGCATGCAATTATAGAATGGTATCAGATGTTCCTGTCGGTGTCTTTTTAAGTGGTGGATATGATAGTACTGCGGTTACATCAATATTACAAAAAGACAGTACTCAAAAAATAAAAACATTTACTATTGGTTTCGAAGAGGGAAACAATGAAGCCCCATTTGCAAAAGAAATTTCGAAGTTCTTGGGGACAGATCATACTGAACTTATTTGTACCACAAGAGAGGCACAGGCAACAATCCCCTTATTGCCTTATTTTTATGATGAACCTTTTTCTGATAGTTCAGCAATTCCGACCATATTAGTTAGTAAAATGGCCAGATCAAGTGTGACTGTAGCACTTTCTGCTGATTCTGGCGATGAGCTGTTTGCAGGATATAATTCGTACATATCGTTCAATAAAAACATAAAGATTATTGAACTTTTGAAACTATTTGACGCAAATATAATAGCCCATATTATAGCAAGCGTTTCGCGTTTTCTTACTATGGATTCACATTTGAAATGCCAACTTAATTTTATTTCCTCAATTCTATTAGCTGAAAAAAGTATTCAGGCTTCTTTGGTGCGTGAAGGGATGTTGTCATTGTATGCTGATGTATTCCAGAGAATAATGGTTAATATTCCATATCCTCCGGAAATATTTTCTGTTGATTCAACAGAATTTAAAAATCCTCTATCAGTTGCCCTTGCAATAGATTATAAGTGTTATATGCAGAATGATATTCTTGCTAAGGTAGACCGAGCTTCAATGTCCGTTTCATTGGAAGGCAGGGAACCTTTAGTTGATCATCGTTTGCTAGAGTTTGCAGCAAGGCTGCCCATTGAATATAAATATGATGGACATATGACAAAAAAAATCTTCAAGGATATTGTTCATAAATATGTGCCAAAAGAAATGATGAACAGGCCAAAGGCAGGCTTCACATTACCAATATATGACTGGTTGAGAAATGAGTTATCGTACCTTATAGATGACTTTTTATGCAAGAAAGCTCTGGATAAGACAGGCATATTCAACATTAATAATGTAGATCACTATCTTAATCAATTCAAAAAGAATAAATTGTATGACGAATCTATAATATGGAAAATTCTTCAGTTCCAAATGTGGTACGCGAAATGGATTTCATAAATCGCATTTGTCAAAACAGACAGATTTCTTTTGATTGCTGTTTTAAAACAAAGGGTTTATTATACATATTTCCTATTTATGATAACTGATAAAACGACATTCAGAAATTATATTATTGCGGATCGATTGTCAAATTCAATTCCAGTAAAATATAATTTTCTGGGAAGACTTAAGCAGTTTATTTTCCCTGATCAGATACTGAAATTTCTTTTTTTATTGAGGAAATCGGAGTATTTAAAAAATTGCAGGAAGAGTATGATTGGGAATGTATATTTTCTCTATTATTATCAGAAATTTATTCGACATAGTAGAAAACTTGGATTTTCAATACCTCTCAATGTTTTTGGTCCTGGCCTATCCATCCCTCATTATGGCACAATAGTTGTCAATCCAAAAACAAAAGTTGGAAAGAACTGCCGTTTACATGTTTGTGTAAATATTGGGGCTTCTGGAGGCTCTGAACTTGCACCTAAAATAGGAGATAACGTTTACATCGGACCTGGTGTTATAATATTTGGCAATATTAATATTGCTGACAATATCACTATTGCCGCGAATGCTACCGTTAATAAAACAATAGAAATACCAAATGTGACAATTGGTGGAACACCAGCAAGAGTTTTAAAGGAGTGTACTACATCATGGTGGATAAAAAACCGTCTGGACCTAAAATAACAAATTGTACTACTTATTATTATTTATTTCTAAAATGAAGATAATGTTGCTATTTAATAATAATTTCAGCGAATTCTTCTTGATTTTTAAGGATCACTATTTGAAACAAAAATAAATGTAACTAATTTATTAGTATATGAAGTCTATATTCCATTTTTTATGAAGATTAAAATAAATCCTCAAAATTTTATCGTTTATTTATTTTTTTTCTCGTTGAATTTTGAAACTTTAAATACATTTAATTTCGGAATTGATTTTTTGATTACAAAAATCACAGTAAGTTTATTAATCTTATTCTCACTACTTAGGTATCGCGTCTTTTTCTCATTAAAAGATTATTCTAAATATTTCTACCCCATAATAATTTATTTTATGCTACTTGTTGTCGTAAGTTACCTAAATCGCAATTCCTCTTCTAAAAGGTTTTTTAATGTAGCAGTATTCCTAAATCTTTTAATATTTATCATCTTAAGTAATTATTCAACTACAAAACCCAATATTATTTTAAAAGGTTTATTTGTTTTTGCTATTAGTACAGTATGTGTATCTATATTATATTTTTTAGGTGTTGAATCAAATACTCATCTTTATGGTAGGCATGCAATATTTGGAGGAAATGCAAATGATATAGGTATAAAACTGAGCATATCATTATTTATTTTATTATCTATTATATTTGAAAATAGATTAGGGCTTAGAAAGACAAGATATTTTCTTTTTATATTCTTCCCATTTTTAGTAAAGTTTATGGTTGATACTGGTTCGAGAGTGGCTTTCGTATCTTTTTTTCTTGGTGTCATTATTATCTTTATTTTATATATTAAAAATATGGAATTTACCAAGAAAGTAAATCTCTTAATATTAGGCGGTTTTCTGACGTTGTTGGCGGTCGTGATTCTTTTAAAAAATGACATTCTTATTAAGCGATTACATGATGTCTTTTCAAAGGGAGATTTTTCTAACCGTGGACAGTTATGGTCAAGTGCAACGCATATTATTTCAAAAAACCTATTTATTGGGGTTGGTGAAACCGGATTAGATCAAAGAATGGGTGCTAGTCCACATAATGTTTTTCTTGAAGTTTTTGCTTGTACAGGAATTATTGGATTTTTGATTTTCATTATTTTCTTCAGTCGAATTTTAATTGGTGCATTCAAAAAGTACAAATACCAAAATGAATTATTACCATTTGTACTTTTTATTCCGGTACTTGGATCTGTCTTATCAGGGCAAATCTTTGAAGAAAAAATTTACTGGGTTATTTTTGCTTATATAATCAGTAATTCGAAAATAATCGTCAAAGTAGAAAACTGGTTAGATAATTCTAAGTACTAGATATTTTTCTCTATTTTTTGTCTTTACAAATGTTGAGTGATAAAATAAAAGTATTCTTCTTTATTGATAGCTTTAGAATCGGAGGAATGCATAGACAGGTATTGTATCTGGTGAAACATCTGAACAAAGATACATTTGAACCCATGGTGTGCACACAAATCTTTATTGGCAGTCTTCTGGGGGAATTTGAACTTACAGGTTGTAAACTATTTGATCTGAGATGGAAAAGAAAGTTTGATCTTGCAACTATTTATCGTTTGATTAAAATCCTTAAAGTTGAAAAGCCTGATATAGTATTCATTACTGAAGCACAGAACCTTTTTTATTATCGAGTTGCAAAGATTTTCTGGCGCAGACAAGTTATTCAGATAGGTTCATTCAGAGCTCTTACCTTTTGGAAAGGTCATCTGAAAAAAATCTATCAGCCAATTGATAATTTCTTTTCAAGGTGGTTGGTAGCAACTTCTGACCATGTAGTTGTGAATTCAGTTGCAATGAAAAATCACTATTTAAAAATAGTCAAAACAAAATCGGTTAAATCTCCTATTAAAGTCATTTACAATGGTAGTGATTTCAATTTTGCAGTCACAAGATCAAAGGTTGAAATTAGAAAAGAACTTAATATTGGACCAGATGAAATCGCTGTAATTATGGTAGCAAGACTGGATCCATGGAAAGACTTTTATACACTTCTTGAAGCAGCAAAAATTGTGATAAAAACTGATCCAACGACTAAATTTCTTCTTATAGGAGATGGGATGCTTAAACATTCATTAGAACAATTAATTGTAAAAATGAATTTGAAAGAGAACGTCTTTTTACTTGGGGAAAGGAACGATGTTTATAACTATATAAATACTGGAGACATTTTAGTTCTGTCAACTCATGGTGAAGGATTTTCTAATTCAATTTTAGAGTCAATGGCTTATTGTAAGCCAGTAATTGCAACCAATGTTGGAGGGAATGCTGAACTATTAGGTTCAAAGAGTGAATTTGGCCTTTTGGTTCCTCCAAAATCACCTGGTTTATTGGCTAATGCAATTCTTGTTTTGACAAGGGATGAAGCTTTGAGAACGAAAATGGGTAAGTCTGCAAGGGAGCATATTCTTCAGCTTTGTGATATTAAAAAATATATCCTGGCATATGAAGATCTTTTCCTTCGTAGCTTGAAAAAAATCTGAAACTTTCTTTTAACACACATTTATAAATTAAACTATTTGACATTATCATTGGATGAATCAAATTCAAAAACAAATAATTGAATGTGGTCACATGAAAATGCAAAAGTCAAGCCTTACTATCTGCTCAATTGTTCGGGATTGTAATCGCAGTTTAATGATTAACATACCTATTATAGAGAAGTTAAGATCCAGTTTTATTGAAAGCCATGTAATAGTGTTTGAAAATGATAGTATTGATGGCACTAAACAAACTTTAGAACAATGGCGAAAAAATTATGAAAATGTAAACATTTTAACTAATGATTATAATCAGGTAACAATCCCAACTGAATATTCTAATGGGATAAATAAGTATTATTCATATCATCGCATTTCCAGACTGGCCGAATTCCGGAACAACTATTTAAATGCGATGAATAATTTGAAAATTATCTCCGACTTTGTAATTGTGCTAGATTTGGATATTTCCAATTTAAATTTAAATGGAATTGCCCATTCTTTTGGTCTGGCTGATGAATGGGATGTTGTTTGTGCCAATGGTTATTCCTATTCTCCTGCATTAAGGAAAAGATACCATGATACATATGCTTTAATAGAATTAGGAAAAGAAAATGCGGACCAGACAGAGGCATCTATTTATCAGAATCACACAATTTGGTCGTTTTTGAAACCCGGGTTGCCTTTAATACCAGTATATTCTGCATTTGGTGGATTAGCAATTTATCACTATAATGTGCTAAAGGATAAGAAATACTTAATCTTGAAAAACCGTGATAAAAGAGTAGAGGTTAGGTGTGAGCATTTTTCGTTGTGTCAGGACATAAGGAATTCCGGATTTACAAGAATATATATCAACCCAAATATGACACTTTGTAACCATGTTCTAACTTGGAAGGTTATAATTAATTTCATAATGAGAAGATTGAAACTGAATCACCAATAAAAATGAATAAAAATTATGGAGTTGGAAGTTTTTAAGAGAAATAACTATTGAGATATCCTTTTAAATTGAATTTATGTTGAAAACCCCGCAAGAATGATAAATCAAATATTGTGATGGAGGGGACAAAACTAAAAGAAAATGAATAAAATCAGTACGTTTGGATTTAATGTTTATTCTGATTCTCTTTTTAAAATATCATTTGACAATTATACGGCAAATACTTTGAATACAATAAGTCCAAATTCTTATGGCATTTCAACAAAAGATACAGAATTCAGAGAAGCATTAAAAAAAAGCGATTATTTAGTACTTGATGGAGTCTATTTTGCGCTTGCTTCAATCTTTCTAAATGGTATAAATATAAAAAAAAATCAAGGACCTGATGTTTTTAGTTATTTTATGAATCGAGCAAATAAAGAAGGGAGTAAAGTTTTTTTTCTTGGTAGTTCTCCTGAAATCCTTGAAAAAATAAAAACGAGAGCCTCAATTGATTATCCAAACATTATTGTTGCTTGCTATTCACCTCCTTTCAAGGAGGATTTTAGTGCTGAAGATAATCGTATAATAATTGAATCAATTAATACTTTTGCTCCGACTATTCTGTTTATTGGAATGACTTGTCCTAAACAGGAAAAATGGTCCTACTCGAATAAAAAATTTATTAATGCAAAATTAATCTGCAGCATTGGTGCCGTTTTTGATTGGTATGCTGGAAATCAAAAGGAAATTAATCAAATATGGTGGAAACTAAGATTAGCATGGTTAAAAAGAACGATTGACAGACCTGAAATTTTGAGACGATATCCGAATATTGGTATTTTCTTTTGGCATTTGTTTTTAGCTCTAATAGGAATTAAAAAATACAGGAATGGTGAAACCCAATAGAATAAACTTAGCAATCATAGGAATGGGGAGGATGGGTATCACCCATTATTCAATTATCAATAGTCATCCAGATGTAGTAATTAAGGCAGTAGCTGATACTTCTTCCCTGGTTTTAAGTTTGATGAAAAAGTACATTATAAGTATCCATACATATTCTGATTATAAAGAACTTTTTGAAAAAGAAAACCTGGATGCAGTCATAATTTGTACTCCACCAGCTTTTCACTATACAGTCGCTATGAAGGCTGCCGAAAAGGGAATCCATGTATTCTCGGAAAAACCTTTTACAACTGAAAAGCTAAAGGCCAATGAACTTGCTGTTTTATTTGAAAATAAGCAACTTGTAAATCAGGTAGGATATGTAAACCGCTTTAATGATGTATTTCAAGCTATTAGGGTTTATATTACTGATGGGGTAATTGGCAATATAATCAGATTCAAGTTTGAAATGTACAGTCGTACAATTACAAAATCAGAAGAAGGAAAGACATGGCGCGATTCTCGTGAGAATGGGGGAGGTGCTGTCTTTGAAATGGCATCTCATGCTATAGATTTAGTTAATTACCTTATCGGGAAACCCGATAAGGTAATTGGTTCACATCTGACCAGAATATATTCAAAAAATGTAGAAGATGCAGTAAATTCAACTTTTATATACAAAAATGGTATCTCAGGTACACTGGATGTAAATTGGAGTGATGAAAGTTTTAGAAAGCCAACTAACAAAATAGAAGTGTTCGGTTCAAGAGGAAAGATCCTGGCTGACCAACATGGATTTAAGATTTATCTGAAAGAGAAACTACCCGGTCATAATTTAATTAAAGGATGGAATACCCGTTATATTACAGATATTTTCAAGCCTGTTCCTTTTTATGTAAGAGGAAATGAATTTACCTCACAACTTTATCATTTTGTTGATTGCATTAAGAATAAAGAAAAGAAAAATCAGTGCACATTCAGAGATGCAACAGACACTCATTACGTGATTGAGGAAATCTTTTATGATTATGAACAAAACGGAAAAATCTGAATTATGCAGGCAATTGATAAAATAGTGTTTGGCGACAATCAATTCTTTGGAATTAACCATATGTCCCAAGAGAAAGCACAACAACTGGCTGAGAAATTTTTCGATATTAACAACATTTTTCATGTTTATCAGATTGCCTTCGATGCAGGTATCCGGGCAGTTATGCTTAACAGCAATGATCGGGCAAGAGATATTTGTGAACATTTCAGAACTAATAGTTTAAATTATCCTAAGATTAGCTGGTATCCTTCCATTCCATATCCACACAAATATGCAAACCTAATCAGTGAAAAAGGTATTATTCCAACAATCTCCGATGTATTGTTTAAGGATAATTCTGCATCAGGAGTCCTTGGCATGATGGCAAAAGGGGGAGCAGCTTTCCTTGGAAAAGATGCGTTAAAAATGATGCAAATGCTTATTGATGTTGAGATGAAGATGTTTAAAGGCTTAGATGTCAGGGCAATATTTCTCCAAAATATCATTACAGACCTGGTCCTAGGCTATAATGTTAAAGAAATCTTCGAAGCATATTGTAATTATATCAGGAAGAAATACAACGTATTACCAGGTCTTATAACTCAGAATATGCCATTATTAAAAGAAAAACTCGAATTGTGGGGGATTGAAGAAGTTGTAATATGTTGTTCGTACAATAAGATTGGTTATCTGATGTCGCCTGATATTGAGTCATACAAAACAGCTTCCGATAATAACGATCCCTCAAAATATCAGTTGATGGCAATGTCGACACTTGCATCAGGTGCCATCAATGTGAAGAATGCATATGAATTTATTAACAAACAGAAAATTCAGTCAGTAGTATTTGGAGCATCTTCAAGTGTTCATATCGAAGAAACAATTAAATTGATAAAAATCTAGTTTTAATTAATTTCATATTTAAATTGTTTAGTTGCCTCCTTCACTATATATTTCTTACAACTCTGGTTTTCAAAATTGTCCTCAAAAAAATAAAGCTCTATTAATTTAACTGTCACTGATATATGAAAAGAATTTTAATCACCGGTTCTGATAGTTTTGTGGGTAAGAACTTTATTCATTATTCAAAATACAGAGATGTAAACGAAATCTCACTTATTGTTAATAAACCAGAGGATATCAATTTTGAAGGGATTGATATTGTGGTTCATTTGGCTGCCATAGTTCATCAATCCAAACAAATACCTGAAAATGAATATTTTAAAATCAACAGGGATCTTTGCCTTAGGGTCGCTAAGTCTGCCAAGAAATCTGGTGTCAAACAATTTGTTTTCCTAAGCACTTTTAAAGTTTATGGAAATATCATTCCCAATTCAGAAGTACTAGAAGAAAATTCACCGTGTTTTCCAACGGATTCTTATGGTAAGAGCAAGCATGAAGCAGAATTGGGATTAAGTCAGATGGAAGATACAGGATTTACTGTATCTATAATCCGTACGCCTCTGGTTTATGGAGATGGAGTGAAAGCAAACATGCTCAGTTTACTAAAACTGGTCGATAAGTTTCCCATTTTACCACTTGGGAAGATAAACAATAACAGGAGTTATACTTTTGTCGAGAATCTGGTAGGTTTTATTGACAAGATTATTGAGAAAAAAGCCTCAGGTATTTTTATAGCCATGGATGAAAATCCTCTCTCAACAACAGAACTGGTAAGATGCATTGCTAAGAACTTTGGGAAAAGGATATATTTATTTAAGATGCCCGGTTTCTTAATGAAAATTGGTACATCACTTTTCCCGGGACTTTTTAATCGCCTATATGGTTCCTTTGAATTTGATAATCGAAAAACTCTTGAAGTACTCGATTTCAGGCCTCCTTTTACATCTGAGGATGGAATAAAAAAAATGGTGATAGCTTATATGAAAAGATAACCATGGGGCAAACCAAATTTCAATCGTTTATAAGTATAGATTTTCGCAAAATAAACTTTGACAACTTGGTATCCCTCATCTATTTGATACATCTTACCAAAATATTTGAAAACGTTAATATTAGCTATCTAAATTAGATTATAAATGAAGAAAATACCCTATGCAAAACAAAATATTTCCGATGAAGATATTCAGGCAGTTACAGATGTCCTGAAATCAATCCTTCTTACACAGGGCCCTAAAATTCCAGAATTCGAAACCGCTTTTGCTGAATATATTGGATGCAAATATGCAGTGGCAGTATCCAATGGGACAGCTGCCCTGCATTTGTGTGCTATTGCTTTAAATACCAACCCTGGAGACAAGATTATAACAACATCAATTACATTTGCAGCAACTGCCAATTGTGTCCGGTATAGTGGAGGTGAAGTAGTATTTGCAGATATTGATCCGGAAACTTATCTTTTAGATATTAATAAGGTAAAAGAATTACTTTATGCATCACC
>Ga0182027_10012439_pt1 | contig 11951 bp, 8 predicted proteins | sample 712E1DmetaG_FD_121300 | JGI IMG/M metagenome (GOLD analysis project Ga0182027, IMG submission 121300) | Permafrost microbial communities from Stordalen Mire, Sweden - 712E1D metaG (Illumina Assembly) | ecosystem: Environmental > Terrestrial > Soil > Wetlands > Permafrost | place: Sweden...
GCGGTGGGGGGGGGGGGGGGGGGGGGGGGGGGGGGGGGGGGGGGGCACATCCAATCATTCAGGGTAGGGTTTTACCCCATACCTAACGACCAGCCATTGGCGTAGCGTATGCACTACAAGGGGAAAATCGCAAGAATAGAAAGAAGGCAGAACAATGAAAGCAAGTTATTCAATGGCACTGGTAATGAACGGAACGAAACGGATCCTAACAGGCCTTGCCCTTGCGGCGGCCATGATGTTCCTGCGCTCTGACGCGCTCGCCAAGCCGAACGGAACCAGCGTTCTGCACTTCACGTTCAAGTCAGCCATGACGAATACCGGGGTCGAGCCCGATGGCAGTGGCAACGTCGACGGCAACCTGGACCGCCGAGGGAATGCCAACGCCCTGTTGCTTAAGATCTCGCTGGCCAAGCTGACTCCCAACACGGCGTATCAGTTGGTCGCCTATATCGGCAACGACGCCAATCCGACCAGCGTGACGGAATTCACCACGGACAAAAAAGGCGCGTTCAAGGTCACCTATGTGAAAAAGGGCTGGCGAAACGCGAGCCCGGGCGGGGAACCGCTCCCGGATGTGCTGAGCCCGCTCTGCACCGTTCATGAGCTGGACATCGTCAACGGCAGTGGGCAAAAGATTTTGCGGTCGGACCTGACGGACACGGACAGCCTACAGTACAGTGTCAATAGTTTCATGGCCAATACCGGGTTCAAACCCAACGCGGTCGGGTCGCTTCAGATCAATGCCAGCAAGCAGCGCACCCAGTTCCGGTTGACGGCTTCGGGTTTGACCCCGAACACGGCCTACGCGCTTACGATCAATGGGAGCGTTGCTCAGACGAACACGACGGACAGCGCGGGTAAGCTGAAGTTGACAGCCCTACCGCCCGGTTCCACGGACGTGCTCGGTATTAACATGCTGGCACTGACAGATAGCAGCGGCAACAACGTCGTGCTAACCACAGACGAAATCGGAGTCCCTTGCGACTTCACTGCACCCACCGTGAGTTTCACCGTCCCCGCCAATACTGCCACGAATGTGGCCATCAACCAGAAGATCGCCGTCACCTTCAGTGAGCCGATGGATCCCTTAACGATCAGCACCGCCACCTTTACCTTGAAGCAAGGGAACACGCCTGTGACCGGCACGGTGAGCTACGCCGGGACAACTGCGACCTTTAATCCCACAAGCGATCTCGCACTCAGCACCACCTATACGGCCACGATTACCACCGGGGCCAAGGATCTCGCCGGCAATGCGCTGGCCGCCGCCTTTGTCTGGAGCTTTACCACAGGCGCGGCCCCGGACACGACTCCGCCGACCGTGAGTTTCATCGTCCCGGCCAATGGCGCCACCGGTGTCGCCACCAACCAGACCATCGCCGCCGTCTTCAGTGAGGCGATGGATCCTCTCACGATCAGCACAGCCACCTTTACCTTGAAGCAAGGGAGTACGGTTGTGACCGGCACGGTGAGCTACGCCGGAGTAACCGCCATCTTCACACCCGCCACCGGTCTGTCGCCTCTGACCGTCTATACGGCCACGATTACCACCGGGGCCAAGGACCTCGCCGGCAATGCGCTGGCCGCTGCCTTTGTCTGGAGCTTTACCACCGGCGCGGCCCCGGACACGACTCCGCCGACCGTCAGTCTTGTCGTCCCGGCCAACGGGGCCACCGGTGTGGCCACCAACCAGAACATCTCCGCCGTGTTCAGTGAGGCGATGGATCCTCTCACGATCAGCACCGCCACCTTTACCTTGAAGCAAGGGAGCACGGTTGTGACCGGCACGGTTAGTTACGCTGGCGTCACGGCGACCTTTAGTCCCATAAGCGCTCTCGCAGCCAGCACCAACTACACGGCCACGATTACCACCGGGGCCAAGGACCTCGCCGGCAATGCGCTGGCCACCGCCTTTGTCTGGAGCTTTACCACCGGCGTGGCCCCGGACACGACTCCGCCGACCGTGAGTCTCACCGTCCCCGCCGATGGGGTTACGGGTGTGCCGATCAATCAGACAATCTCCGCCGCCTTCAGTAAGGCGATGGATCCGTTAACGATCAGCACAGCCACCTTTACCTTGCAACAAGGGAGCACGGTTGTGACCGGCACGGTGGGCTATGCGAGCGGCACGGCGACTTTTGCGCCCGTAACCAATCTCATGAGCAGCACCCCCTATACGGCTACGATTACCACGGGGTCCAAGGATCTGGCGGGCAATAGGCTGGCAACCAACTATGTCTGGAGCTTCACGACGGGTACGTCCACAGACACAAACCTACCCACCGTCATTACCACTAACCCGACGAATGCTGCCCAGGATGTGGCGCTCAACCAGACCATCAACGCCACCTTAAGTGAGGCGATGGACCCCTTAACAATCACCACGGCACACTTCACGTTGACCGGACCTGGAGCAACTTCGGTAACCGGAACAGTGGCCTATGTTGCAGCAAGCACCAATGCAACCTTTGTTACATCAGCGAGCAATCTTGCACCTAGCACCACCTATACGGCTACGATTACCACCGGGGCCAAGAACCTCGTAGGCAACGGGCTGGCAACCAACTATGTCTGGAGCTTCACGACGGGAACGCAGATAGATACAAACCTAATGGCAATCACCCTGGGCGGGGCCGCCCCCTTCGCAATTCTGGCGCAAGCCGCGATCAGTGGCGTGCCGGCCGACCAGATCAATGGAAACGTCGGGTTGAATCCAGGTACTGCACAGGGAATCGACCCGTCAGAAATCAACGGGAATATCTACGTGGGTGGTCCGATCGTAGCTGATGCGCAAGCCGCCTTGTTGACTGCGTATAACGAAGCCGTGGGCCGATCAGTCAACTTGGTAACTCTGACGGACGCAGAAGATATAGGCTCGCTAGTTCTAGCCCCTGGCCTCTATTGGAGCGCGACGTCGTTGGCCATCGGAAGCTCAGGGGGACCAGCCGAGACTTTGTATCTCGATGGCCAGGGCGATGCGAATGCGGTCTTCGTCTTCCAGATGGGAAGCACGCTCACGGTGTTCCCCTATTGCAATATTGTCCTGATGGGCGGTGCCCAGGCGAAAAACATCTTTTGGCAGGTCGGCAGTTCCGCGACTCTATCTGGTTACAACACCACCTTCTATGGAACCATCCTGGCTTCTGTTTCTGTCACGGTGGACGCCTACTCTACGGTGGAAGGCAGATTGTTCGCCGGGTCGGCCGGGGAGTCCACGGGCGCGGTGACTGTAAATCAGAGCACCGTCACAGTGCCTGCCCCGTAAGGCATGCGGGGCGACCCAAAGACGAAGAAAAGAGATGGAAGAGGCGAGTGCAGCATGCGGCCGGCGGGTCGTTCACGGAAATCCCGCTGGCCACGCAACGGGCGCTCACCCGGTCTGTTGCGGAACTGTTTGTGATTTCCGCCGTGGCGCCGCTGCTGGCTTGCCTAGCGCCCTGAACGAAATGCCGGACAAGGCGAACGAGGCAACCTGACGGAAGAGAGTTTCAAGTTTCGGCGCGTCAACGCGATCATGGGCATGTTTGTCCTCGCGGATGTCACCGCGACCAACAAAGCCGGCCGCGTGAAGAAACCGTAAAATACGAGGGGTTGGATCAGTTTTCATTGAGCGCCTTCAAGCCAGCCACGGTAGGGTTACACCCCATAGCAAAGGATCCGCCCGAAGCCTAGCCTATCTCCGAGCAGAAACCCCAAGACCAGTAAACAGAAAGAAGGAAATCGCATGAAAGTAACATACTCATTGGCGCTTGTTATGGCCGCAGTCGCCCTGGTAACCACGAGCGCTCCTCTGCGCGCGTCCGAGACGGATGCCCGCATCGAGTCCTCATTCAAGAACAGCTTCGCCTATAAGACCTATCTGAAGGACGAACACATCAAGATCAGCTCCAAGGACGGAGCCGTCACCTTGTCGGGCGACGTCTATAACGAAACCCACAAACCGATGGCCCAGAACACCGCCGAAGCGTTGCCCGGGGTCACGACCGTGGACAATCGTATCGAAATCAAAGGGGATCGTCCCGCTCAGAATTCGGATGCGTGGATCGGCATGAAAGTGAAAGCGGCGCTGCTGTATCGGCGCAACGTCAGCGGCACCAAGACCGAGGTGTACGTGAAAGATGGCATGGTGACGTTGAAAGGCGTGGCCGCCAACCAGGCCCAAAGGGAACTGACCGCCGAATACGCCAAGGACATCGACGGCGTGAAGAGCGTGCAGAACGAGATCGTCGTGTCCCAGAGCCTGGAAACACCGGGCGAAACAATGGGCGAAAAAATCGATGACGCATCCATCACCGCCCAGGTCAAGGGATCGTTGCTGTCGCATCGCTCGACCAGCATGATCAACACCAAGGTTACGACCAACGATGGCATCGTCACGGTGAGCGGCCAGGCCAAAAACGCAGCCGAAAAGTCTCTGGTCACCAAGCTCGTCACCGACGTCAACGGTGTCCAGAGCGTGGTCAACAACATGACCGTCGCGGAGACCGTACCCTAGAACAACTAGACACTCACTCACTGCTCGCTGGTGCGGAGGGGGGTAAGGCGCACCAGCCGGCAGTGAGTCCCAAACGAATGGGAAGGAGAATCCTATGTTGTATACGATAGCTGTAGTATTGGTTGTTCTGTGGCTGCTGGGACTGGTGACCAGTTACACGATGGGTGGGTTTGTTCACGTCCTGCTGGTGATTGCCATTATCATGGTGCTGGTCAACCTCATTCAGGGCCGACGAGCCGTGTAAGAAGCGGTTAATCGAAGAAAGGAAACGGGAGATTCGAAATGAATTCAAGAACGATTGCCATCATACTGATCGCGTTGGGCATTGTGGTGCTCGCTTACTCGGGCATTACCTACAAGACCAGGGGAAAGCCTGTCGATGTGCTCGGAGTGCACGTGGAGACCACAAAGAGCCACTTTATCCCGCCAGTCGCCGGGGCGTTCGCTCTGGTCGGCGGGATCTTGTTGCTCCTCGTGAATCCCAAAAGGGCCTGAGTCAGGATAAAGATGGCCGACGACGCGAATGTCATCAACACGCCGCTGGATTGTGACGTTCGTCCCGATCCGCAGTCCGTCCCTGCCCCTCCATGAATAGACTTGTCGCCAGGGCCGCCGTGACCCGCTCCGAGAGATGAGGGGGCCGTTGTGCCAGTCAGAAATATATCTCGACTCGATCTCGACCAATTCCTCCCGCATCGTCTCGCCATCGGGAGGTTCATCGGTGCGGAGGTGGAATGGTTTGCTGATGAAGCGGGGAACAGCATCGGCACAATCGCACAAGGAACGACGAACAGAAACTGGGGTTACGCTGTATTGAGACGGGATGAGGCGGGCCACTATCAAATCTGGGACTTGAAAACGGGAATTGAAAGCTGCGACGCGGCACGGATCCAAATTGTTCGCGCCCTGGAGGCAACCCAGAAGAGTGGACACAACTGTTCCCCTCCAGCAGGCTGAAGCTCTGGGGGCGAGTTTCGACCTGCTCAATTCTAGGGCTCGACTCTCCGATTCAATCTGCGCCCCTCCCTGAAATGGCAGCCAATTGTTTTGTGGCGGCCGGGATACAGGCTGCGGACAATCTGGAGTGAGCACCCGAATCTTTAGGATCGATTGTAGGGCAACCGCTCCGGTTGCCGATTCCATAAAGGCGGCAAGCGAGGCGCTTGCCCTACAAAAACTCACCAAAGGGTGATTGTCATGAGCGGGATCGTAAAGATTCGGGGTGAGCATAATACTTTGCGAATTCGTTAGGTCTATTCTCACATGCGGCATACAGTGTAACATCGGTCTCAGCGAGCTGCTTCACTCCGACCAAGACGCGTGGCGATAGGGCATGGCAAGGCAGCCGAACGCAACATCAACCTTCGCTACTGCGGGGAGGATCATGGTAATCAAGAATATCGGTAGAGCGGAATTCGTCCGCCGTCTCTTGCCCCACGGCGATCTGGAGCATTTCATCGGCAGGGAGGTGGAATGGTTTTCCACGAAGAAGGGAAACATCATCGGCACCATAGCGCTGGGAGATAGTAACAGGGGCTGGAATTACATCATCTTGAGACGGAATCGGACAGGCAGATTGCATGTCTGCAATGTCGTGTGCGACTTTTATAACCACGCGGCGGCCAGGGTTGACTTCATGTTTGCGATAGTGGGAGCTGGGCAGAGCCAACGGGTGCAATTTCCCCGAATGGCCTGTGGCTAAAGCAGGCCGAGGCGAGACAGTGTCAGCATCCAGCCCAAAGGAAAACCCGCCTGCCTTTGCGAATATCACAGACAGCGCCTTGATGTGGGGAATGCAAGCGGGACGGTTTCTCTTGTGCAGCGAAGTTTGAAAACCGTCGGGCGCCCTTACACATTCTATCTACACAGACACATCTTGGGCCGTGTCATCATCTACATAATCTCTGTGTAATATATTCATAATAAGGCTGTTATATTTGTTACTCATTTTCGATTCCATATGCTGGCACGATTTTGGCTAGGCTTTGCACACGGCGTGAGTAAGGGTTAAAGAAAGGGTCTATCTATATGTCAAGAATCAGTCTTTGGGCCGTTGTGGTGATGTTGCTGGCGACTGCAGGAAGTGCTTCTGCAGTGGCCATATATCAGGTACCAGAACCTGTCAGTACGGTGGGTCTGTTGGCCATCTCGATCGTGGGTCTTGCGGCTGGACGCAAATTCTTCCGTAAGTAGTTCGATACTGGCTTGGCCCTCCTGCAATCCTGGGTCGGGGCCTCGATCGCATTGAAAATGCGGACGCGGAAGCCCGGACTGCGGGCCAAGGGATGGCGACTCATGGTTCGTATTCGGCCCCAGAGACCATGCGGGGCCCGCCAATCAGATTCTTTCACTCGAGGGGGCAGCCCCCTGTAGTCGAGTGGAAGATTCTTGTTTTTGATGACCCGTCAGGTTTGCCGATTTCCCTTCGCATCGATTCCAAGACGCATCCCCCCTCTTTCCACTGTCCGACGAGGAATTGTTGGGCATACTATACGCAGATCTGCTAAACAAGGCAGCGTAGGAAGCCGTTCCGGAGTTGAACAACCGGCCCGCGTGGCTGAGGGTCACGGACCGGTAGGTCCTGCAACTTCTCGAACTCAAACAATGACTGTGGAACTCAAAACGGACTGGTTCAGCGCCGACGACCTGCACTGGTTCAACGAAGGCACCCACTGTCGGATCGACAGAAAATTCGGCGCGCATCTCACGGAGAATAACCGGGTCCATGGCGCGCATTTCGCCGTGTGGGCGCCCAATGCCGAACAGGTGTCCGTCATGGGCGACTTCAACGGCTGGAGCAAATCGGCGCATCCGTTGCGCTGGCTGGGTGACTCGGGTGTTTGGGCAGGATTCATTCCCGAACTCGAACGTGGCGCAGCCTACAAGTATCACGTTCTCTCCCGGCTCAACGGCTTCCGTGTCGACAAGGCCGACCCGGTGGGGTTCCGGCAGGAACAAGCGCCCAGGACCGCGTCCCTGATTTGGGACCTTGATTATGACTGGAGCGACGGACCCTGGATGCAGTCGCGCGGACAGCAACAGAAGCTGGGCAGTCCCATTTCGATCTATGAGGTTCATTTGGGCTCCTGGATGCGGGTACCGGAAGAAGGCAATCGCTGGCTGACCTATCGCGAACTGGCGCCGAAACTGGCGGATTATGTCGAGCGCATGGGATTCACCCATGTCGAGTTTCTGCCGGTGATGAACCATCCCTTTTATGGTTCCTGGGGTTATCAGACCGTGGGTTACTTCGCCCCGACGGGACGATACGGTCCACCGCAGGACCTGATGTTTCTGATCGACACGCTGCATCAACGCGGGATCGGGGTGATCCTCGATTGGGGGCCGGCTCATTTCCCTACGGACGAACATGGATTGGCCTACTTCGACGGCACGCACCTGTACGAGCACGCCGATATGCGGAAAGGGTTCCATCCCGACTGGAACAGTTTCATCTTCAATTACGGCCGCAACGAGGTCCGCAGTTTCCTGCTGAGCAATGCCGTGTTCTGGCTCGGCCGTTATCATGCCGATGGCCTGCGCGTGGATGGCGTGGCGTCGATGCTGTACCTGGATTATTCGCGCAAGCCGGGGGAATGGATTCCCAACAAGTACGGTGGCCGCGAGAACATCGAGGCCATCGATTTCCTGCGCCAGTTGAACGCAACGGTGTATCGCGAACTCCCCGACACGCAAACGTACGCGGAGGAATCCACCGCCTGGCCGCAGGTATCGCGGCCGGCCTATGTGGGCGGCCTCGGATTCGGGTTCAAGTGGGACATGGGATTCATGCACGACACGCTGGAGTATTTCAGCAGAGACCCGGTGTACCGCAGCTACCACCACAACCAACTCATCTTCCGCAGCGTATACGCGTTCACCGAAAACTTCGTCCTCCCGTTCTCCCACGATGAAGTGGTTCACGGGAAAGGTTCGCTGCTCGCCCAAATGCCGGGCGACGACTGGCAGAAATTCGCGAACCTTCGGTTGCTGCTGGCCTACACCTTTTTCCAGCCAGGCAAGAAACTGCTGTTCATGGGCGCCGAATTCGGGCAGTGGAACGAGTGGTACCACGAAGCCGGCCTCGACTGGCATCTCGTCCAGGAAGGCAACCGCCACAACGGCCTGCAGAAGCTCACAGGCGCGTTGAACCGCCTGTATCGCACCGAGGCCGCATTGCACGAACAGGACGCGAATCCCGAAGGCTTCCGTTGGGTGGACTCCCACGACGCCGAACAAAGCACTTTGAGTTGGCTGCGATTCGGCGCGAAACCGGAGAACGTGGTGTTGGCCGCCTGCAATTTTGCGCCGGTGCCGCGCTACAACGTCCGCCTCGGCGTGCCCCGCGGCGGCCACTGGATCGAGATCGTCAACTCCGACGCCCGGGAATATGGCGGGAGCGGCCAGGGCAATTTCGGGGGCGTGGAGTCCGTCCCGTTGTCCTGGCAGGGCCAACCCCACACGATCACGATCACGTTGCCGCCGCTGGCCGCGGTGGCGTTCAAACCGCAACGATCCGAGCCGTGACCGTGACAAGATTCAAAGGGGTGCGAGGCTTCGAGCTTGCCATTTTATCCTCAACCGCGTACCACAGGAACATGCGCGTTTCGCTCGTAATGACGGTGATCGGTGAGGACCGGCCCGGACTGGTCGGCCAACTGTCCGCCGCGATCACGGACAACGAGGGCAACTGGTTGGAAAGTCGAATGGCCCATCTCGGCGGCCAGTTCGCCGGCATCTTGCGTATCGAACTGCCGACCGAGCAGGAACAAAATCTCGTGGCAACACTCCAATCGCTGCAGTCCCGAGGGTTGTCGGTACACGTCCACAAGGACATCCCCTCCCCGCCGCCACCCACCGGTGCTCTCGGAACCGTCGAAGTGGTCGGACACGATCGACCCGGGATCGTCCGTCAGCTCTCCCAGGTGCTGGCCCAGCACCACGTCAACGTCGAGGAATTGGTCACGAATCGAGACAGCGCGCCGATGTCGGGCGAGATGTTGTTTCGCGCCACGGCCACCGTGCGCCTCCCCGAATCGTGTGCGCTCAACGAGTTGCAGCGGGCCCTCGAGCAGATCGCCGCCGACCTCATGGTGGACATCACCGTCAAAACCGCCGACGCCTCGTAGCCGATTCGTCGATCCATCCCCTCCCCAACCCTGTAGCCGCACCCTTCACGGGTGCGTCCGTGTCGTTCTCATGAATCGACCAAACGCAGGCGTAAAGGTTTACCCCGAATCCTTTTCGGGGCTGCGACTACAGATTTTTTGCCCCTACTCCCGCCCTCCGCCCTTCCCCGGTTCAGCGTTCGATGTTCAATGTTGGAAGTTCGATGTTCGTTCGTTCCCTTCCCTCTTCGCTCCCATCCTCTTCCTTGAACGTTGAAAGTTGATTCGTCTCTCCGCCCTCCGCCCTTCCCCGGTTCAGCGTTCGATGTTCAGCGTTCGATGTTCGATGTTCGTTCGTTCCCTTCCTTCTTCGCTCCCGTCCTCTTCCTTGAACGTTGAACGTTGAAAATTGAGCGCCTGCTCGCGTGTCGTGTACGGAGTTGATTCGTCCGTCCGCCCTTCGCTCTTCCTTCTTCGCTCCCGTCCTATTCCTTGAACGTTGAAAGTTGAGCGTTGAACGTTGAAAGTTGAGCGTTGAGTGTTGATTCGTCTCTCCGCCCTTCGCTCTTCCTTCTTCGCTCCCGCCCTCTTCCTTGAACGTTGAAAGTTGAGCGTTGAAAGTTGAACGTTGAGCCGTCTGTCGCCCTACCCCGCCGCCAGCCGCCTTCCGTAGTCCAGCAGCCGTTTGACTCGCGCCGCACTCGCCGCCTCGCTGTAAATGCGGACGATCGGTTCCGTGCCCGAGGCCCGAAACATCAGCCACGATTCGTCCTTCGCAATGTATTTCACGCCGTCGAAATCCTTCATCGCCGCCAGCGGCGAACCGAGCAGGTCGCCCGGCGGGTCCCGACGCAGCGTTTCGATGAGCTCGCCGCGTTTCTCCAGCGGGTACTGCATGTCGATCCGGTCATAAGCGCTCCTGCCGAATTCCTGCTGCAGATCGCTCAACAGCCGCGTTACGCTTCGCTTCGTCGTTGCCAACATCTCCAGCAAGATCAGGTTGGCCAGAATGCCGTCCCGTTCGGGCAGGTGCCCCTGAAATCCCATCCCGCCACTCTCTTCCCCGCCCAGCAACACGTCCGACTCTCGCATCTTCGCGCAAATATACTTGAAACCCACCGGCACTTCGACGCACTCCAGACCATGCGCCCGGCAAATCCGGTCGATCAACACCGTGCAGTTGGCCGATTTCACCACGGCGCCCGTCCGCTTGCCCCGATTCCGAACGAGGTGCAACAACAACAACGCGAACACCAGTTGAATCGACACGTACCGCCCCCGGTCATCCACAACGCCCATCCGATCCGCATCCCCATCGGTCGCCAACCCGATGTCCGCCCGCGCCTTCTTCACCGCAGCGCACAACGCGCCGAGATTCTTTCCAATCGGCTCCGGATTCACCCCGCCAAACAATACGTCCCGATTCGACCGGATGCTTTCCACCCTGCCTTGTAGGGCGGGCGCTCCGCCTGCCAGTCGTTTCGATGACAAGCGACGCGTTCGTCCCGCAAGGATCTCCTCCAATACCGTGCCGCCACTGCCATGCATCGAATCAATCACGACCTTCAGGCCGGCGCCACGGATTTTTTTCAGATCCACAAATGGCTTTACCGATGCCACATGCGCCGGGCGCGGATCGTAAACCTCGATGCGACCGGCCTTCACGGCCTCGTCGAAATCCACCCGGCGCACGGGCGATTGATCGATCCGTTTCTCGATCTCGGCGCAAATCTCCGGATCGGCCGGACCGGCGAACTCGGCCTTGATCTTATACCCGTTGAACGACGGCGGATTGTGACTGGCCGTGATCATCACCGCGCCGCACAGGTGCCGGTCGCGTACGGCGTAACTCACCGCCGGTGTCGGCGCCGATTCGGGCGGAACCAGCACCCGAAGGCCGTTCGCTGCCAGCACCTCGCACACGAGCTTCGCATACACTTCAGAAAGAAACCGATTGTCGTACCCGACCATGGCTTGTAGCGGCGCTCTGTGAGCGTCGCCTTCTCGGCGGTCACAGACCGCCGCTACAGAATTCCAATAATCCGCTGTAGCCTGCGCCACCCGGCGCACGTTCTCAAATGTAAAACCTTCGGCAATGACCGCGCGCCAGCCATCCGTCCCGAATTTGATCTTGGTGTTCATGTTATCTTCCGCAGCCACCGCTCCCACTCCTGATCTTTCTCTTACTTCGCCCTACCGCCTCCCGCCCTTCCCCCGTTGAATGTTGAGGGCCTGTTGCCCAAATCGTGATTTAGTTGTGAATCTTTAGGCATTTGCTCTTCGCTCAATTGTGTCCCCACAGCAACGTAAGGTGGCACAACAACCGAACTCGACTGTTCCCGCTCCGA
>Ga0182027_10012440_pt1 | contig 11950 bp, 12 predicted proteins | sample 712E1DmetaG_FD_121300 | JGI IMG/M metagenome (GOLD analysis project Ga0182027, IMG submission 121300) | Permafrost microbial communities from Stordalen Mire, Sweden - 712E1D metaG (Illumina Assembly) | ecosystem: Environmental > Terrestrial > Soil > Wetlands > Permafrost | place: Sweden...
CATGGACAACTCTAAAAGAAAGGAATTGCTTAAGTTACAAAAAGACACTATCACTTCAATAAAGCAATTACGAAAAGCAATTGATTACACATTGAAGAACAAATTGTACTCTAAGGAGTGGTGTCCGGACTGTTATCAGGATGCTACGATAGAGACAAACCCTTGACACTCTTTTATAATTTTGTTTCAAAAACGAATATTATATTTATTGCACCACTTCAGGGACAGTGCTTGAATTGACATAACAAAAATGACTTGATTTTATAAAAAATGTCTTTGGTAATGTAGAACTGTATGGGGTTCACTCCATTCCAGGACCTACGTCGGGTCGTAGTGTGGGACGAAGATAACCAGCGGGAGATTGAACTTCTGACCAAACACCTTCGCGGATTAGGCCGGCCTTCAGCAGGAATTATTGAAACTTAAGAATCTATAGAATCGTGTGGATGATATTGAAGAGGGGCTTAATTGCAGGTTAGACATAGGGCTGAAACGGGCTAGTTGGCTATCGGAAATAATAAGCGCGCTGGAACAAAATTGCCCGAATATGCATAGAACAGAACAGGGGTAGACGTATTATGCCAGCAAAAAACAATCCCAAATATCTAACTACCCCGAAATTACCTAGCTTATAATATGATATAATCGTCTCACAATGTTAGCTCGAATCAAGCATCCCCAGCTGATATTTTTATCTATAATTCTTGCCTTCAATGCCTATCTCCGCCTTTGGGGAATTACCCATCTCTTCTATTGGCTGAACGATTATGATGAGGGCGCGTATTCATTAGGTGGAAAACTTATCTCCCAGGGATATTTGCCATATCGAGACTTCGTTCTCGTCCACCCGCCGCTTTACGATATGGCGTTGGCCGCCGTTTATAGGATTTTCGGCTACAACTTTTTCTACGGCCGGTATTTTTCAGTCGCGCTATCGTTTGCTTGTTTAATTCTGGTATACCTAATCGTCAAGAAATTGTATAACCCGACGGCGGGCTTGGTAGCTGCTCTCCTCTTTACAATATTCCCTGGATTCGATTTACTGTGGTATCGTGTCGTTCAGGAGCCGCTAGGCATATTCCTGACACTGCTTGCGCTTTTCTTTGCTTCCGGCTATATCCGGTCCAGAGAACATCGGAATCATCTAATATTGAGTGGGCTTTGTTTGGGATTAGCGGTCGCCACGAAATACACTTTCATTCCGGCAGTTGTGGGGTTTACCGCTGGCGTCTTTGTCCTTAGTATCGATTGGAATTTACGGAGTATCCGTTCGTATTTTTCAGGATTATTGAAGCGTGACATCTGGTTGTTGGTGGCCGGGATGATAATAGGATTTCTTCTTATAACAGGCTTTTTTATAATCAAATTTCCGCATGATTTCTTTTCACAAACTCTTTCTAGTCAGATAGGATATCGTGTCGGAAATACTGCTGAATATATCATCAACCAATTAAAGGCGTTGCCACGGGGTATACATAATATCTTGTTTTTAGTTAAGGGGAATTTTCAAAATACGGTGGCAATGATTTGTGTTTTGTTTGGTATAATCCTTTTAATTACTTTGTTCTTTAAGAGGAAAAGGTCAAAAACTGATATTTTCTTTCTTATAGCGACGCTTATTTGTTTACCGCTGTGTTCGTTATTTAATCCTTTCGGGACAATGAGTTATTTTGCTTCATTCTATGTTTTCTTATTGCTCGCGATAGTAACGTTCATTCCTCATATCAATGCGAAGACGGTTAATGACCAAATCTCAATTCACTCTATCAATACCAATCTTGGTGCTGTTATTGTTACTCTCTCAATGTTAGTCTTCATGAGCGGCACGATTGCGCTCAGAATGAATTATAACTTCTTAAACTCCACTCACATGACCTACGAAGAGCAGTCATACGATGATACTATTGCCTATCTGGAGCAGGTTGGAGCTAAGAAGGTATATACAATGGATCCGATTATCATCGCGCTTGCGCCTAATCTAAATCCTTATCCGGTGGACTTTGACATGTTCGGATCCATAATGACAATGAATGGGTCGCCGGTTGTGTTTTATCAAAAAGTGTTGAGTACCGGTATAGACTACGCTGACATAGACCAATCTGCCTTGTTGAGTATGAACCCTGATGCAATAGCTATTGGTGAGCTTTCAGTTCAGATAAGAGACAACGGCGTAGAGGTTAAAAGTATCACTCCCAACGGGGTTGGTATACTCGGTACCAGCATATTTAAAGTGATTCGCCCGTGACTTATTTTTTTGAATGTCATGTCGCATTAATTTTGCTCCTAAAATAGGGGACATGTTAAGTCAAAGATAAATAAGGTGTTAATCCACTTAGCTGACTATCGGAAAAAATTAGTGCCTTGAAACAGAATTGACCAAATTTACATAGAACAGAATCAACATAGGCAAACCGTTGATTTTGACTCATGGCCAATATAATTCATATTTATATTTGTGCACAAAAGCTAAAAAACAAAACAGCTGAATGATAGAAGATTTTACTTTACCATTCTGCTGTTTATCTCAACCAAAGTACTTATCAGATGGAGGATGTAGTCTGCCGCAGGTGTATAAAATTCTTTATCGAACTTTCTGCGGATGCCAGCATACCGTTATCTTTTCAGCTTATCCAGGAATTCGAATAATTGAGGACCTGTTCCGTGTAAGTCACAAACCAAGCTTTGGTTTGATAGTGTGTATCGACTGGTCTATAATGCAATGTTAGTATGGTGTCGGATTCTGCGGGAATATTATCTTAAAGACAAAATAAAAACCCGTTCGGTTGTTCGGGTTGGCATTGAGGAGGAAAGCCGCTATTTCTACCTTGTACCGTGCTAAAGCCCCTTTGCGCATCAGTTTCGCCGGCGGCGGCACTGATGTCTCCCCTTACCTCGAAGAACACGGCGGTTGTGTCTTAAGTTGCACCATCGATAAATATTGTTTCGCCACGATTATGCCCGCTGCCCATGATATCCAGGTCCGTTCCCTAGATTATGATTTCTTTGAGGTTTATGAACCCGACCAAAAACTGAGTTATGACGGCAAACTAGACCTGGTCAAAGGCGTCCTCAACGTTTTAAAAATCCGCAAAGGCATGGAAATCTTCCTGCACAGCGACGTGCCGGTCGGTTCTGGGTTGGGCGCTTCCTCCACGATGACTGTGGCTTTACTTGGCGCGGCTCATGCCCTCAAGCGTTCCACTGTTAACGAGTATGAACTGGCCGAAATAGCTTATCACATCGAACGCGAGGAAGTCGGCATTAAAGGCGGGAAACAGGATCTCTACGCTGCAACTTTCGGTGGTTTTAATTACATTGAATTTTACAAGGATAAAACCATCGTCAATCCACTTCGCGTCCCGCCTGATATCCTGAATGAATTGCAGTATCGGTTGATTTTGTGTTACACCGGCAAACGCCGTGTGTCTGCCGGTATCGTAGAAGATCAGGTGCGCCGCTACCGCGCCGGTAATGAGGAAACCATTGCGGGTCTGAATACCACCAAGCAACTTGCCAGTGACATGAAAAATTCCTTACTGCTCGGCAAAATAAATGAATTCGGTGAGCTGCTCGAAGAAGGCTGGGTTGCCAAATGCAAGTTTTCAAATAAAATGACCGACCCGGACATTGACGAACTTTATGAAACAGCCAAAAAAAACGGCGCTATCGGGGGTAAATTACTTGGTGCCGGCGGCGGCGGTTATTTTCTGCTGCTTTGTGAACATGACAAATGGCATAAAGTAACAGAAACTTTATCCCGCATGAACCGTAAGAAAGTAGATTTTGCTTTTGAATTTAGTGGTTTACAAACTTGGAGAACCCATGTCTGAAAACTTTATTCAAAATTATATCGCACACGGAAATGATATCCGTAGTTCTTTAATTACTCGGTCTGATGTCATAGAGGCTGTAGTCGCCGCCCTTATTCGGGCCTTTAATAACGGCGGGAAAATGATTATTTTTGGCAACGGCGGCAGTGCCGCCGATGCTCAGCATATTGCTTCGGAATTTATCAGCGGTTATTTTTCCGGCGGTGTACCGCTGCCTGCTATTGCGCTCACTACTAACTCCTCCAGTCTCACCGCCATTGCCAATGATTCCGGCTATGAAAATATTTTTGTCCGCCAATTGCAGTCCCTCGCCCATAAAGGCGATGTCGTTATCGGCATCAGCACCAGCGGTAGTTCTGCCAATGTCGTCCTGGGGCTTGCAGTCGCAGCTGAGATGGGCGCGGTTACGGTCATTTTTACCGGTCAAAAGACTAAGTTCAAGCTGCCGCCGGCCTATGTGATTTCAGTCCCGTCAAAAGAATCGTCTCTAGTTCAGGAAGCGCATATCACTGCCGGACATCTTATCTGTATCCTGGTAGGTAAGGCTTTCATTAAAGAGAAAAAGGCTGTATCGTCGTGAACCGTTGCGTTTTTCTCGACCGTGACGGTACCATCGCCAAAGATGTCCCGTACTGCCCCAGTCCGGAACAGTTCGAATTGCTCCCCGGCGCCGGTGAGGGTATCCGGCAGCTTAATACCGTCGGTTTCAAGGTAATCTTGATCACCAATCAATCCGGTATCGGGCGCGGTTATTTCACCGAAGCCGCGCTCGGCCTCGTCCACGAAAAAATGAAAGCCGATCTCGCCATCAGCGGTGCTCACCTCGATGGGATTTACTATTGCCCCCATCATCCGGATGATAATTGTGATTGTCGTAAGCCGAAGCCAAAATTGATTTTACTCGCGGCTCAAGAGCACGACATCGATTTGAAACAGTCTTATTTTGTCGGGGATACTGCCGATGATATCGCTGCGGGCAAAGCCGCCGGCTGCAAGACCTTTTTAATCGTGCAAAAAGGACAGGCACTCGTACATCAAGCCGATTATGCCGTAACTGATTTTCTCGCAACCTCGGCGCTCATAATCCGTAGTGTAGGGTCTGGTTTCGAACCCGACCGCTAAAATCGTTACACCTGAGTAAAAACATAGGAAAATATTTATGAAAGCCGCCGTAATGATTCCCACCTATAATGAAGCAGGCAATATCAACGAACTGGTAGACCGAATTCTCAACCTGGAAAATGGATCTGACATCAAGCAATTGGGTATCACCCGTATTCTGCTGGTCATTGTTGACGATAATTCCCCGGACGGTACCGGCACAATGGCTGATTCTCTGGTTGCTCAACATCCTGGCAGCATCCATGTCATTCATCGCACAGAACGCGGCCGCGGTAGTGCCGGTATTGCCGGCTTCAAATATATATTAACTCAAGATATTGATTATATCCTGGAGATGGATGCCGATTTAAGCCATAACCCTGCTGACATACCCCGGTTAATCGCCGTCGCCAAAGATTATGATATTTCCATTGGGTCCCGGCGTGTCCGCGGCGGCAGGATGGGCAGCCGGAATTTATACCGCATCTGTGTCACCACCGGCGCCAGCTTATATGCCCGCATGATGCTGGGTTGGGGTATCAAAGAATGGCACAGCGGCTATAAATGCTACCGGAAGAAAGTTTTAGCGGCTCTGGATTTTGACAAATTCCTCTCTCAGGGCTACTCTATCGGCATGGAGACCGTCTACCGTGCCGTGAAAAAAGGATATACCGCCAAAGAAATACCGATTATTTTCCGCGAAAGGACGCAGGGGCGTTCTAAGTTTTCAGTAAAAGAAATAAGAGACTATTTTAAAATGGTTTGGCAGATCAGGACCATGGTTAAAAATGACTAAAAAAATTATCGTTGCCACGGGCGGCGGTTTTGACCCGTTGCATGAAGGCCATATCCGGTTGTTTAAAGAAGCTAAAAAATTAGGCGATGTCCTAGTTGTTATGTTGAATAGTGATGAACAGTTGAAAAAAAAGAAAGGCTCAACCTTCTATCTTTCGGAAAACGAGCGGAAAGAAATTGTCGAAAGTATCCGCTATGTGGACAAAGTCATCATCGACTCCGGTCAAGACACTACTTGTGAAATCGCTCTCCGCCTAATAAAACCCGATATCCTGGCCAAAGGCGGGGATCGCACGCCTGGCAACATGGCGAAAATTGAAATACAGGTTTGTAAAGAGATTGGTTGTAAAATTGTTTATAATGTCGGCGGCGAAAAGGTGCAGTCAAGTTCCTGGTTATTGAAGAGAATAAAAGAAGCGGATGACAATCAAATTCAGGAAAATAATGGTAAACAGTAAGCGGAGGTTGTCGGATTAATTATGGAGAATGGAATTTTTATTTCACCGGATGGCGGGAGCATTAGTATCCCCCGGATGGAAGATATTTTCGAAAAAGCGGGCACCTCATTTGAGACTATTTTCCGGCGGTTGGAATTTAACGAGGTTATTCAATATACCAGAGGTACCGGCGTCGATATCGGTTGCGGCTTGAATAAAATTCATTCTGCGGCCGTCGGCATCGATATGCGGTTGGGAAATAAGGATTTCGGGTATGCCTACGGCGCCAACATCATGTACCGTTCTGAAAAACCATATCTCGAATTACCCTGGTTCGCTGATGAATCTTTGGATTTTGTTTTCTCCAGTCATTGTCTGGAGCACATTGTTGACCCTGTAAAAAGTGTTAATGAGATGCGGCGGGCCCTTAAAAAGGGCGGGTATCTCATTATTATTTTACCGGATGACCGCTATTATCCTCATGTCGGGGAAAAAGGTGCAAATCCGGACCATAAAATGGATTATAGTCCTGAGCGTCTGGTTACCATCGTACAGGAGGCAGGCAAATACGAAGTAATTCAATTGGATACACTGCACTGTAAACTTGACAATGTTGTGCTCACGGCCAGAGACCGCTCCATCGCCGACCATTACGGACATAAGTCTTTTAATTTTTCCTTCGAAGGCGTCTTCCGGAAAACAGTCTGACCTTGATACTTTGCATTTACTTTAAGAAAATTCACCATGCCCTGCACCATAACCGCAGTTAGGGGGAACAGCATTAATACGTTGATGAGATTGCTGAAAGATAAAAAACTCTGGATTTTACTCATAATCTTGGCGGTCGGGGCGTACTTCCGGTTATGGCATATCCAGAGTTTATCTAATATCATGGGTGATTATGACCAGGGTTCATATTCCCTGTACGCGCGGCTAATCGCTCAAGGTTCTGTGCCCTATCGCGATTTTGTCTTTGTTTCCCCGCCGTTCTATGTTCTTGTTTTGTCTACTATTTACAGGATATTCGGATATAGTTTTTATTACGGCCAGTATTTGTCTGTTTTTTTATCTCTGGCCTCAATTGTTCTCATTTATTTAATCGGTTTGAAAATTTCCAAACCCGGCGTCGGTTTGCTTGCCGCTGCTTTTTTTGCGGTCTCGCCGGAAATGGTCTATTCTGGCCGACGGGTAACCCAGGAAACTTTGTGTATTTTCCTTGTCATTCTGTCGATTTATTTTATCCTTGATTTTATAGTCGCCAAAAAACACAGCAGACTCATCTTATGCGGTCTAGCATTGGGTTTGGCTGTCGCAGCCAAATATACTTTTTTACCAGCCGCTCTGGCTGTCGTCGGCGCGGCCATAATCTTTTTCATGGGTGAGGCTTTCTGGGCAGAAATCCGGAGATTGGCTAAACCTTTATTTTTATTAACCTATTGCTCTCTCGTCGCTCTTGTCTTGGCTGTTCTTTTCCTGATTGTCTGGGTTGGCAAAGTCTCGTTGCCGGTACCCTTTTTCTCCTCAACAAACTCATTGGCAGTGTCATTGATAACTGCTTTTGCGGTTTTCATCCTACCGTTCGTACTGTCTTTAATGATTATGGAGCGAGATCTCCATTATAAGCAATGGTGGGTATTATTTACTCAAATTCTCAGGCGAAAAGAAATATGGTATTTGATCGCAGGTATATTATCTGGCTTTTTTATCTTCATTATTTATTTTCTGGTTAAAGCTCCCCATCAATTTATCAGTCAAACTTTGTCGCTGCAGGATAGCCGCGGGAATCTTATTTCATTTCCCTCTATACAGCTCGCTATTCAGGCATTATCCTATACTACGCCTACTGCGAAATTGGCTTATTTACCAATATTTCTATCTTTACCGGTTGCTTTGATAATACTCAATAAACGTACACTTTCCTCCGTGGAAATATTTATGTCGTTTGGAATCATTATTACGATGTTCTTCTGCCAGTTCCTATCATTAATACCAAGATATTATCTTTCCATGTATCCGTTTTTCCTGCTCGGATTGTCTTTCCTGATACCCCAGGACGCTAATCTTATGAAAGCTGATATCAAAGTATTAAGCCCTCCTGTAAAGTCCGTGTTAATCAGTGTAGTAGCTATCTTTCTCCTTTTTATCAGTCTAAGTTGTGTGCTGCTCGTAAATTATGGGGAATATGATGAGGGCACAATAATACCTTCCCCTGATGCAAATTATGTTTATCAACAAACCGACAATTTTCTAAACTCTATCTCTGCAAAGACCGTATATTCTGTTAATCCTATTTTTACGGCGCTTGACCCAAAACTTAAATTCACATCAGATTTTGATACCTATAGCTTATTATGGATGGTAAGAGAATCACCTGATCAGTTTATCCAGGACCAGATTGACCAGGGAGTTGATTATGTGGTAATCGACAATATATGGCTCGCTAATATCGGGCCTGATAATTCGCCTGCACAAGAACTGGTTCAAGCAGTACAGAATCAGGGACGTCTGGTAGGTATTGTCGCTCCTGGATTGCCGACTTTTGCAACAATATGGGCGCTTAATGTCGACAAAGATAATATCTTTAACGGTAATTTCGCTCAATGGGCACAAGATGAGAATATTAAGGTGCCGCTGGGTTGGTTGCCGATCTTTTCATCCGGTTCTGGGGATAATGTCGGTATCGCTCAAGCAAATTTAGATGGCAAACAATGCTTGGAACTTTACGCGGCGGCGAATGGTTCGTCGAATAGCAGCACTACAGTCCCCGAAGTTTCGCTCAACCAATCTATTACATTTCCTGAGGGCAACATAACATTCAATGTTTGCCCGACAGGCAATACCAGTATGGCTCAGTCGACGGGCATCCATTTCACATCTAGTGATGGTCATACCTTAATATTGGGTTTTTCGGATGCTGTAAACCCTGAACAAATTATCAAATCCGCGGATGGCAACACTGTCCTGGTTCTCAGGAATGCCGCTTTAAATCAGTGGTCTGCCCAGACAATAGACCTTACTCATTATTGGAATGAAGAAGGTTGGGCACTACCACAAACTATCAATATGCAATTAGTGGCAGCGGGTGATAACTCGAAGACAGGAGAATATAATTATTATATCGCAGATATCGGCCAATAAATAATGAAATAAGTTCCCAACCACTTTTTCGGCGATGATTCTTTTGAGATTATCGGTTCGTTTCCTAGCGCGTTTCGTAGGATCAAATTTGAGATGCCATAATTGACAATATTGTTTGTATTTGGTAAATTACTTGCATTGATTAGCATTAATATTAAGCGCCTTTGTGGAAATAGGGAACTTTATGCTTTTAAGTGACTACTTTAACTATATGAGCACGCTTTCCACCGTCACTTTCCTGGTTGCCCTGTTTGTATTAATTCCGCTTGGCCTTTTCCTCTGCCGCTATAAATTAAAATTTGTTATAATCTCTATCCTCGGATTAATTCAGACTACAGTGTATCTTTCTCAAATTTTGATGCTGGTCGTTAACTATTTAAAAACTGCCAACCATAATATTGTTGGCTCAGTCCTGGAATATGGCATACCGGTTGGTTTCTTTATTGTCGTCGGGTTGGGTATCATCCGTTATGGTTTGCAAATTTGGGTCAATCACTGGCAGTACCAACCTTTACGGCCTGTTGTTGTTCGCTCTGATTTGAAAACCCGCTTGCAGAAGTGGTTCCGGTTCTTGTTGAAGTGGACTAAAAGTCCGGAAGGTATCGGAGTCTGCATCATCGAGATGTTTGTACTGGTTATCCATCTTATTTTCATTGCCCAGCCAGCCTCTATCGGATTGTTAGATGAGGGTTATTATATTCCTGAGGCACTTAGATTTTTATATCGTCTCCCTATGAGTATTCCTGAACATCCTCCTCTGGGTAAGTGGTTGATTGCCTCCGGCATTTATATTTTTGGTAATGGCCCGGTCGGTTGGCGCATTATGTCCGTCTTTTTCAGCCTTATCGGTATTTTTATCTTCTACCTCATTATTAAAAACCTCACTGCAAAATGGCCGCAAGCCAGCCCTTTTGTGCCTCTTCTTGGTGTTTTCCTCTTTGCCACGGAAAATATGACCTTTGTCATGGGTCATGTCGCCACTCTTGACGTATTCTACGTCACATTAATGCTGCTAGGTTTCTTTTTATACCTGCGTGGTAACTATACTTCTTGCGGTATTGCCATGGGGCTCAGCTTGTTGTGTAAAGTAACGGCTCTCTTGGGTGTCGCGGCAATTCTACTTCATTGGGTTATCACCCACCGGCGTGAAATCGTGGCGGAATTACGTAACGTCTGGACTATTGTTAATGAAAGGGGCATGTTATCGCCGCTCTCCAATAATATTTTAAATATGTTTAAGATGCTGGTATTCGCCGTGGCGGTCTGGCTCGTTCTGATTGTTCCCCTGGAATATGGGTCGGCCCATCAATTTACTTCAAATACTTTCTGGTATAACCCGCTTTTTAGAGCAATTTATATGCTGTGGTATGCAGTGAACATGTCGTCCGCGAATTTAGCTCAGGGTATGTTAAAAGGTGGCAGCATGGTTATGGTCAGAACTCCAATAATGTGGATTTTGTCTCCCAGTTCCTTGAATATTAACTTAACTTCCGATGTTAATGTGGTTCGTTATTTGGATTCAATAGGGTGGAATATTTGGGTGCTCATCATTCCTTCTTTCCTCTATCTTATCTATGCTTCTGTTACAATCCGTGAAACGGGCCATGATGTTGCCTTATTCCTGGCATGTTGGCTCCTTTGTATCTATGGTGCATTGGTTGTTTTACAACTGGCCACTGGCAGGTTGATGTATGATTATTATTTCTATCCGGCGGTACCGGCGGTTTGCCTGACGATTGCCTGGGGCTTTTGGCGGGTGTGGGAACTTGCCCGGAAACGGGTGAACACCCGGGTTGCCTTTATTACCGGCCTGTCGCTTTATGTACTGGGTTCGCTCGTTGTTTTTGTCATTATGTCCCCCCTCGGCACCCACCTTATCAAATTGCCGCTCTAGTCATCCTGCTGCTCCATCCTGTTGAAAAACGGGGGAATGGATCTCTCTGCGGTTTATTTGAATCCCTTTAGTTAGCATATAAGTTTATATAGCTGTAGTAATTGTTCTCGTGTGTTATAGCTACATTTATTATCGATTGGATCAATTTTTCGTTGCTGGGGTTAATCGGATGAAGCTATTCAATCGTTTACTAAAGCCTAGTTGTGTATAATGCGGCTGGATAGTATCGGGTGTTAGTTCTGTTTGTATCCTTAATAAAATAAATGGCGAGGTTATTGAACCTCGCCATTTTGCCTAAACAAAAATAATTAATTAAATTAAAAAGCTATCTTGTAAATTGTTGGGAAGTTACATTCCATGTTACTCCAGAGTATGTTGGTGTGCCTGTTACCACTCCTGCCGATGTGAAACTATAAGTACCCTTTATAGTTCCGTTGATATACGCGGTTAGTGCAGTTCCAGCGAATCCAGCAGTAGGGTTATTTTCAGAGACATAAGCTTCGGCTGCAGTGTCTAATGCCGCCAATTCGGAGTTCGCTGCGGATACTTTACCGGAGGTGATGAAACTGGACACATTCGGGATAATTACGGCGGCCAAGATGCCCAAGATAGCGATGACGATTAAAAGTTCAATGAGAGTAAAACCCTGTTGGTTGCCATGGACTTCCTTGGTAAACCATTTTTTAAGTGTCTTCATTTAGATAATTCCTTCCTATTTTGTTTTTTATATTTAAATTTTAGTTTTGATACTAAAA
>Ga0182027_10012441_pt1 | contig 11950 bp, 11 predicted proteins | sample 712E1DmetaG_FD_121300 | JGI IMG/M metagenome (GOLD analysis project Ga0182027, IMG submission 121300) | Permafrost microbial communities from Stordalen Mire, Sweden - 712E1D metaG (Illumina Assembly) | ecosystem: Environmental > Terrestrial > Soil > Wetlands > Permafrost | place: Sweden...
GGCTTTAGCGAGGCGAGTAGTCAAGGCGGGAGCAATTTTATTTTATTCGCCGCAAGCAGCGAGGAATTGACCTTAAAACCGCCTACGGCGGATTAAAATAATTTATGACTTAATGAATTGAGAACCAGTTAAAACATCGAGTCGTTTCCTTCCGGAATAACCGGCAATGACTGATTATGTTTTGAATACGCGAATGTATTTAAATAAAAAATAGCGTTTATAATTCATAATAATTATTTTGATGACCGCTGAGAGTTTGAATAGGTACTACCGCGATTGAAATTCTTGAAGAACCTCAAGTAATTGGAAATTTAATTTAACATATGAAGAGACAAATTAATAAAGAATTGAGACATAAAATTATGAAGACAAAGATTGCGCTAATTCTACTATTCTTTGTGGTTATCACAAACGCTCAACAACAAAATACGCCTGTAGATTATGTAAATGTTTTTATAGGTACTTCCAACTCCCGATGGATGCTTTTCCCCGGAACAACTTTACCTTTTGGAATGGTCAAGCTTAGTCCGGATAATCAAAGTAATGTTTGGAACGGCGGTTATGAATATACTGTCAGCAGTATATCGGGATTTAGCCATCTTCATGCAATGAGTTTAAGCGGAGTCAGCTTAATGCCCGTTACCGGAAAATTGGATCTCTATCCGGATTTTGTAAAAGTATTTCCCGGTGAGTCCGACGGACCTTTTGCAGGTATGTGGACTGCCGGTTATCGTTCCCGTTTTAAAAAAGAAACCGAAAAAGCTAAACCCGGTTATTATTCCGTTACCCTTCTGGATTATGATATCAAAGTTGAGTTAACATCTACAACACGATGCGGAATGATGCGGCTGACATACCCTGAATCTAATCAAGCTCATATTATAATGAATAACAATTTTCCCACTGAAGAACATTCTATAATATCTGAATCATATACAAAAAAAGTTAATCCTGCTGAAATAGAAGGATATGTCAAACAATTTAATCAGTATGCAGGTAATTATACTGTCTATTATGTAATTCAATTAAACAAACCATTTAAATCGATGAACGCATGGATAACTGAAGATAAAAAAGTAATTCAAAATATTTATGGTACCGAATGGCAGAAGCCGAGAAAATTTATTGCTGACATAAATGAATTTAGGGATTCTGTGAGTAGTGGAATTATTCTTGATTACGAAACTAAAAAAGATGAAAAAATAATAGTTAGAACAGGTATCTCATTTGTGAGTATAGAGAATGCAAGAAAAAACCTTGAAACAGAAATAAAGCCATTTGGCTGGGATTTCGATGCAGTTGTTAATAACTCCCAAAAAATCTGGAACGATTTACTAGGAAAAGTTGAGATTATTGATAGCAGTGAAACGAATAAAGAAAAATTTTATACAAATTTCTACCGTGCTTTTACCGGTAAAAGTATTTACAATGATGTTAATGGAGAGTATCCGGATATGTGCGGAAAAATCCAAACACTTCCCAAAAACACCGATGCAGTTTACAGTGCCGACGGATTTTGGGGCGGGCAATGGGATCTTGCGCCTCTATGGACTTTGGTGACACCAAATTATGCGAGTTCATGGACAAATGCATGGATAGAATTGGCAGACAAAGGAGGATGGATTCCCGAAGGACCAACCGGTTTAAAATATGCACCTATCATGGGTGCCCAGCATCATAATGCAAATATTATCAGCTGTTATCAAAAAGGCATAAGAGATTTTGATGTTGAAAAAGCTTATAAGTTTATTAAACATGATCTCACTACCCAGGGAATTAACCACCCGTGCGGAGGCTTTGCAGGCAACCGTCAAATAAACGTTTATATGGATTACGGTTATGTTCCGGATGAAGACGGCGCTGTATCAAATACATTGGAATATGCCTATGATGATTGGTGCGCCGGTCAGTTGGCTCTTGCATTAAACAAAACTGAAGATTACAAATATTTTAATGACCGGTCACAAAATTATCGTAATATTTTTGATCCCTCTGTAGGTTTTGTTCGAAGAAAACATAGGAATGGTAAATGGGTCGAACCATTTGATTTATTTGCTTTTGGAACTCAAGGAGGTTGGAATGGCCCTGGTTTTATGGAAGGCAGCGCTTGGATATATACTTTTTTTGTTCCACATGACGTAGCTGGAATTATTGGATTAATTGGGAAAGATAAATTTAATTCTCTCCTTGAAGAAGGATTTCAAAAAAAATATTTCGATCTTGGAAATGAACCAAGTCTTGAAACTCCATTCATTTTTAATTATTCCGGTAAACCCTGGCTTACTCAAAAGTTTTCAAGGTATGTACTGGATAATTTCTATGATACTTCTCCATATACTGGTTGGCTGGGAGAAGAAGATGAAGGTCAGTTAGGTTCGTATTTTGTATTGCTTTCAATGGGTTTATTTGAAATGGATGGCGGCTGCTCTGTAAATCCATATTATGATTTAAGCAGTCCAATGTTTAAAAAGATAATTATCCATCTCGATTCCAAATATTATGAAGGCAATACATTCACTATCGAAACCAAAAACAATTCCGGGAAAAACATTTATATTCAATCGGTAAGACTTAACGGACAAAATTTGAACAAACCAATTTTATCTCATAGCAATCTAGTTAAAGGCGGTGAACTTATCTTTGACATGGGTCCATTGCCAAATGAAAATTGGGGAAGTAAAAAGGAGTAAAACTATTTCACAATATTATTCACTGAATAATCAATAAACTGGTTCGAGAACAGCATTGGCAGTTTAATTTTTCCATATAAATTTGTGGAAGCATTCGAATTATTATTTAAGAAATTACAAACTTTTTGTTATCTTCTTGAGTCCTCTTTTCAAAAAGAAAATATATTGCATATTATTAATTTTTATAAATACAACCTGTTGCGTAAATTGGGAAAAATTCATTGAAGCAGTATTTCCAACACTTATCTTAATTTGCACAATCGGTTAGATGCTAAAGTAAATATTAACCGGAATAATTAATATATGAAACCCGATAATCCATGGCTTCAAATATCTGCCGATGATTATGAAAAACATATGTCGTCTCCTAATGTCGCTCAACTTCAATTATTGAGTGATATTTTCGCAAATGCTTTAACTGAATATTCTCCTGATTCAGTCGGCGTTCTTGGTTGTACAGCCGGTTATGGGTTTGAACGATTAATAAACAGCAATGTCGGGACAGTTGTCGGCATAGATATTAATTTAACTTATCTTGCCGAATGCAAAGCATGGTTCATTGAGGATGTACAAAATCTGAATCTTATATGCGCTGATCTAAATGAATTTGAGCTTGTCGATTCTGCATTCGACCTTATTCATGCCGCTTTAATTTTTGAATATATTGATGTTGATAAATTGTTATTGAAAATATCTAATTGGCTTAAACCAAATGGAGTATTGATTGTTGTTCTTCAATTGCCGGGTAAAACTGCAAGTCCTGTTTCGGATACTGAAAATGAATCTATAAAACTTCTTAATTCCATTATGAAACTCGTTTCATTGGAAGAATTTAATAAAACGATAAATAGCTGCGGATTAATCGAAGTAAATTCTTATGTGCATAAAATATTTAGCGGAAAAAGTTTCTACGTGGGGTCATACCGTAAAAAAGTAATCCCTATTTCTTCATAAAAAAGGGAATCCAGTATTTAGCATGATTCCCTTTTCTATGAAAATAAAACTACAATTATTAATTTGTACTATTCAGGTTTTGGAGGTTCCTGAACAATTATAACTTTCTTCTTTCTAATGTTTAGTATTAACAGAACTATAAGGATAAAAATAACTGCGCCTAAAACTATATAAATTATATTGTTTTTAGCGGGTGCAACTTTTTGTTTCCAAATTCCAATTCTTTTTTCAATTGAATCTTTATTTGCCGTAGACATCATTTTGTTTTCAATTAATATAGGAATCCAAACAGGTTGAATAGTTTTAAAGTAAACACTATCTGTAAACACGTAAAAAGTGTTTTTAGATTCCGTGCTGCTTTTAACGTTAAGATTTTTTATTTCATCATCAATAAAGGAATTTACGCTGTTATAGAATTGATCTCCGCTCTTAAATGGAAGAACAGCAAGTTTTTTCTCTCGGAATAGTTTGTTGATTTGTCCCCACATTTCATCATCAATACGTGAATTCCAATCTCCGAACATATTATCAATATTAGCAATCTGCATCGATTTATCTTTTTTGTCCAGATAAACCGCAGAGAGCTTTGGACCGATTTGACGCCATACTTTATTGAAATCCTTGTACTGCACTTTCATTTTTGAAAGATCATCCGGAGTGATTTGTGTGACTTTCATATACTGTATGTTATCACTGATTGTACGTTCTATATTAAAGAAAAGATTTCCATTATCAACTTTTTTGAAAATAGCCTGTTTTTCGGCTTCGTTAAGTGTATTAGGTGATTTTACAAACTGCTCAAGTAAACTATCAACAATACCTCTGACAAGTTCGTCACGCTGGGCGATATTGGCTTTTAATTGTGAAACTAATTTCTGCAGTGAAGCAATTGTCTGAGCATCTTTTGTCGATTTTATGTTTAGCTGTTTTATTTGAACTAACAAACCGGCATTTGTTTGACTTATTTCTGAAACTTTGTCTTTGAGTGAACCTACTTCAGTTCTAAGTCCAACAATCTGGTTAAAGTCGCCTTTACGGATTTCCAATGCACGTTCTATTCTACTAAAAGATGATTCGAAGTTATCAGGGTACAGGCTTTTATCAAGTAAGGGTATATCCCCTGTAAATTTTTCTTTTAATGTTGCGATATTTTCACTGATGACATTACATTCATCGAGGGAAGCCGCATTTTTAACAGCTTCTTCCAGTTGTTTATAACGATTCTTAAAGTTCTGAGTTTTATCATAATCCGATTGAGCTGATACAGTTTGATTTAAGATAAAAGCGGTAAATAAAACGAGCAGAATAGAAAATTTGTTTTTTATCATTTCAATTACCTCACTATTCCTTTGTGTTGAAGTAGATATTTATTTTTTCCGTCAATTAATTCAATATAAGGAGATTTCTGATTGAACGCAGGATTTGATAATCCTTTGTCCTCGGAAATTAAAATTTTCTCATATAATTTGAATCCGCCTTCAACAGGGAAAAAAACATAAACATTTTTGAAATCTTTACCGGTCATATAGCAATATCCGTTTTTATCTCGGATCATTCTGATTTCCTTTCCGGTAAAATTATTTGAATCAGCGAACTCTTCAAAGAAAAGAGTTTTGACTTTGACTATTATAGAATATCTCGGTTCTTCAATATATCCCTTGTTATCAACTTTCAGTACGGATTCTATAGGCCATAAAAAATCTGCCGGTTTAAGAACAACCGAAGAACAGCTTTCAAAAGCAGCTAAAAGAATCAATCCGGAAAGAATTTTCATAATACGCATACGATTTCCTCCTGTGTCTAAATTTTAACTTATCAAAATTAGCGAATTTGAATTTTATTTGCTTGATTAGTCCTAGAGAATCAAATTCTAATTGTTATTTCCCCGGATAGAAAGAGTCTAATATCCTATTCTCTATAATTTTGATTATTAATCACTTGATAACAATTACCACAATAGTTAGATTTAATAATCAAACAATTAATAAACTGAAAGGGGTTCCGTATGAAAACAAGGACTTTGTATTTTGGTATAATGATATTTTTATTGTTGTGTAGTGCTTCACTAAGTATTGCCCAACAAAGTGATCAACAGGATGCAATGAAGAAGTGGACGGAGTATATGACTCCGGGCGCATCCCACCAGACTTTTGCAAAAATGGTTGGAAACTGGAAAGCTATTGTAACAATGTATCAAGCATCCGGTGAGCAAAATAAGTCGGAAGGAACAGCTTCTTATGAAATGGTTTTAGGAGGGCGATATTTAAAATCTACATTCAAAGGTAATATGATGGGAATGCCTTTTGAAGGAATGGGTCTTGATGGTTATGATAATGCTACAAAGGAATATATAAGTATCTGGACTGACAATATGGGAACCGGAATAATGTATATGAAAGGGAAATGGGATGACGATTCAAAAACCGTTGTTTATTTGGGTAATGTAGTTAATCCTATGACAGGAAAAGAAGAAAAAAGTAAGACTGTTTTTAAGAAAACCGACGATGATCATATGTTAATGACATCGTATATGTTTGCCGGGGATAAAGAAGTAAAACAAATGGAAATCGAATATTCAAGATTGTAATCTTTGCGGATTGTCCGCTACTGAATAGAGTGAATTCTATTACGGCGGCGGACAATCTCTCAAAAGTAATTTATTTCCCTTTTAGAAATCCGTATTTCTTCAAGTGTTCATAAGCTAAATATCCAACAGCTCCTGTTTGTACAATACCAAGAATATATTTCAATGCGCTCATGTTTTGAGAAATTGAGTATTGTTGCTGCAGAGGATTAAGAATCGATAATTGAAAATTGCTTTTTATAGGATCTTGTCCGGATATAAATTCGTTCAACTGCATCCGGGTACTTATCCATATTAAAGATGTATCTTTTAATAAGAATGTAAGTGGTTGCAGGTTATTCAAACGGTTCAGACTGTCTATTCTCAGAGTAAAACCAGGCGAATAATTCAAGTGCATTTCCGTTGTATCAGATTGTCCGTAAATCGAACAGACAAAAATGCAATATGCAAGGAATTTATAAATTCGCATCATCATCTTCATTAAATTCTTCATCATCAAACAAATCATCCACATCCAGTTCTAATTCTTCATTTTCAATCTTAGTAGGTTCAATATCGTCATCAATAGAGTCGCCTTCATCAGTGACTTCTTTTTTAGTTGTAGTTTCATAGAAGTCGCTTTCAACATAAAAACTGTCACGGGATGAATAATTATCATCCATTCTATCCATAACCTGACCTACAAGTTCTTCGGTAAGGTCTTCTTTCATTTCTTTTAAGTCGGCCTTTTTACCCTCGTCAAACTTTTGAACTCCGGGGCCTGATGATTTCCAAAAATCGGTTAAAGTTTTTTTATCAAGTTTATTGATATGAGAATTAATTTCTTTCTCAATTAATTTAATATGTGTTTGATCCCAGGTGCCTTCATCTGAAAGTTGTTCTTTCATGAAGTCCCAAAACGATCCTTTGCCTTTACCGGGGGCAGGATGCTTTTTTAGAGCGGCAATTACTTCAACAACAATTTTCTTGATTGAATGCGGCACAGTTTTTCCCATATCAATAAATAATCTCAACAATAAATTAGTAAATAAAATGAAAAGTCAATACCCGTATTTTATTAAAAATTTTAGTATGTATATAATAAGAAGTTTTCTTAAAATATATCGGAAGATTGAATAAAAACTTTATATTTTTATTCTGATTAAACAGACATAGTTGTTAAAAATGAAAATCCTTATCGAAATTAGCATGACCGGTAGTAGCATTAGGTTTACTTAGAACTGCCTCCGGTTAATAAATATGCCCCCATAGCTCAGTGGATTAGAGCGTTGGCCTCCGAAGCCATGTGCGTAGGTTCGAGTCCTACTGGGGGTACTAAAAAGTCAAAGGTCAAAAGTGAAACGTCAAACAAAAAACAGTTTATTTTAATCCGCATAGGCGGATTAAATCTTTGAAAATAATTCAATTCGTAAATAAAGGTACTGAATGAATAATTTAAATAAATACTTCCTTTTCTTATTATTTTTTATCCAACCATTGATTGCTCAATCTGATGACAAATCAATTTTAACTTTGGAACGGATCTTCAAAAACCATGAATTTCGGAGTCAGGAATTTGGTCCCATAGAATGGTTTAAAGAAGGTAAATATTATACAACTCTCGAACCTTCCAATGATACTACCGGCGGAATGGACATTGTGCAATATGAAACTGATTCCGGGAAAAGAGAAATTTTGGTTCAGGCATCTTTGTTAATTCCTCAGGGAGAAAAAATTCCGCTTATAATTAGTGAATATAGTTGGTCGGCCGATTACAATATGCTGATGATTTTTACAAACACAGAGCGTGTCTGGCGGTACAATACGCGAGGTGATTATTATGTTCTTAACATGATTACACATAGACTTATCAAACTCGGCGGTGAAGCAAAACCGTCAATTTTAATGTTTGCTAAATTCTCTCCCGATTGTAAAAAAGTTGCTTATGTGCGGGAACATAATATTTATACCGAATATATAGACAGTGGGAAAATTATTCAACTTACATACGATGGTTCTGTAACAATTATTAACGGAACGTTTGATTGGGTCTACGAAGAGGAACTTGATTTACGTGACGGATTTAGATGGAGTCCAGATAGTAAAGAAATTGCATACTGGCAGATAGATGCTTCGGGAGTTAGTAATTTCTACTTAATAAATGATACTGATTCTCTATATTCAAAAATTATACCCCTGCAATATCCCAAAGCAGGGACTTCGAATTCATCATGTAAAGTAGGGGTTATAAACGCGGATGGCGGGAGTACGGTATGGATGAAGATTCAGGGCGACCCGAGAAATAATTATATCGCCAGAATGGATTGGGCAAAAAATTCGGATGAAATCGTCCTTCAGCACCTTAACCGACTGCAAAACAAAAATGAAGTTATACTCGGTTCGGCAAAAACCGGTGATGTTAAAATTATTTTAACCGAGAGGGATAGCGCCTGGGTGGATATTACCGATAATCTAAAATGGTTAAATGAAGGTAATGAATTTACCTGGGTAAGTGAAAGAGATGGATGGAGGCATATTTATTTGATTTCCAGAGATGGTAAAACAGTTAAGCTTTTAACTCCGGGGGAATATGATATAAGTGAGATACAAAATATTGATGATAAAGACGGACTGATTTATTTCACTGCTTCACCGGATAATGCCGCTCAAAAGTATTTATTCAGTGTTCCTCTTAACGGAACCGGAAAGCTTGTTAAGATCACTCCGGAAGATCAGAAAGGAACGCATAGTTATCAAATATCTGATGACGGGAAATTTGCTATTCACATATATTCTTCATTTGAAGTTCCGAATATAGTAGATTTGGTAAGGTTACCGACACATAATATTGTTCGAAATCTAGTTGAAAATAAATTATTGTTTGAGAAAGTGAATTCCCTTAAAAAAGGTAAATCGGAATTTTTCAGAATAGATATAGGTGAGGGAATCACACTGGATGGTTGGATGATGAAACCGGCAGATTTTGATCCGTCTAAAAAATATCCGGTTCTATTCTATGTTTATGGAGAACCTGCATCTCAGACAGTTCTTGATCACTGGGGAAGATCGGAATATTTATGGCACTTGATGTTGACCCAGCAAGGATATATTGTTGCGAGCATTGATAACCGAGGAGTTCCGTCACTCCATGGAAGGGATTGGAGAAAATCTATTTATAAAAAAATAGGAACTCTCGCAACTAAAGATCAAACTGCGGCAGTAAAAGTTCTCGAAACTAAATACAATTACATTGATAAGGAAAGAATCGGTGTTTGGGGCTGGAGCGGCGGCGGATCTATGACTCTGAATTTGCTTTTCCGCAGTCCTGACATTTATAAAACCGGAATGTCTGTTGCTCCGGTTAGTAATGAAAGATTTTATGATACAATTTATGAAGAACGTTATATGGGGTTGCCTGATAAAGATTCAGGTATTTATGAAAGCAGTTCAGCTGCCTCATATGCCGACGGGCTGAAAGGAAATCTTTTAATTGTTCATGGATCAGGAGACGATAACGTTCATTTTCAAAACACCGAGTATGTTGTTAACGAATTAATTAAATATAATAAACCTTTTTCAATGATGGTTTATCCAAATAGAACTCATGGAATTTATGAAGGAAGCGGAACTACTCTTCATTTATATTCGCTTCTTACGAGATACCTAAATGAAAATCTTTCTGTTGGAAGTAAATAATTCAATGAAACTCCTCACCGCAGAACAGCAAGGAATTATCTTGAAAACTGTGCAATTTTAATGTTTTTATGGTCAGTACTTATCTGTTATTTACTTGTTAATGCATCCTTTCATATATAACTAGTGAAACTTCTGAGTATCGAGCATGTATCTCGCCAAATTTGGCCGTATATATGGGAGAAACATGAGCGATAATGCGGTGAAATATGAAAGGAATAAGTATGGAGTAACTAATGAAGCTTAATAATCAAAGAGGTAAATTGTCCCGCAGGCGAATAAAACAAAAATATACGGAACAAACGAAGCCCTTCTTTCATCTAATGAAATAAATAAAGGTCAGGCAATGATTCATTTTAAAGTAAAAGGGCAGGAGTTGCTGAATAAAATTGAAGAATTAATCCGTGAAGGAAATGTTACCAAAATAATTATTAAGAATGAAAAAGGTAATACCTATGTTGAGATTCCTATAGTCGCGGGTGTTTTAGGCGCCGTTTTTGCACCGGTTTTAACTGCTGTAAGTGCACTCGCGGGAATGGCTGCAAATTACACAATTGAAGTAATTCATAAAGATGATTCTTCGGATAAAAATAAACCCGGACAAGATGATTTTGTTATCTAAATTTTCAAATAATTGGCGAAGGGAAGAAAATAATCAATCAATACAAATTAATTGAAAAAACAGAGAAGGCAGTTACTGTCCGCTTTCATTATTCTGAATAATTAGTATTTAAAGATGTTATGATCTGACAAAATGGGGCATTTCAAATGGAATATCAATTACAATTTCAACAAGTCCTTTAACTTCGCCATTCTCATAATGAGGAGACTGAAAGATTAATTTCTTTATTCCGTTTTTTTCTATTGTATAGATATTACTTTTTTTATCATCTATTATTTCTTTCATTTTATCATTTGAACTTTGTTTATGACAATCATGCAAATTCTTCCCGATTAAATCATAACCGCCGTCTTTTGCAAATGATGTAGCTGATTTATCATTCATGTTTATTATTATTCCTTCTTTATCGCAAACAATTATTGCTGCCGTAAATTCTTTTATCCAATCCTGTTGCATTGCTTCTCCATGATTTGGTTTATTCAAAATCCTGATTACAAATTAATATTTTTATAATTACAGTTCAAAACTATCGCTTAAAATAAATGCAAATCTATCGGCAAGTTCGGCTAAGGCTGTTTCATGAACTTGTTTTGCGGGAATTATTTCTCCATGAATTCCCGGAAGATCTCTTGTTGCACATGCATTTTCAAAAACAGTTGAAATGTATCCAAAATCAACGGCTGCACGAACAGTAGTACTTAAGCACATATGAGTCATGAATCCGAAAAAAATAATATGTTCTTTACCGGATAATTGAATCACTTCTTTTAGGGAAGTTCCTGCAAAAGAGTTTGGAAGTTTTTTCTTTATTATAATTTCATTATCAGGAACTTCAAATTCAGGAAATATTTTCGATGTTATCGAATCTTCGGCAAATGTTTTTGCTCCTGTATCATTAATATGTACTATATGAACAATCTTTGTATTAACATCTCTCGCTTTATTTAATAATTGCATTCCTTCTTTAATTGCCGAATCGATATTGCAAAGAGGTAATAATCCGGAGCGGTATTCTTCCTGTGCATCAATTGTTACTAAAATAGAATCAATCAATTTAAACTTTGTTTTGATCTTTCCTGAAAATTCCAAAAGAGTAAATGGCTTGATCATTTTCTATATCCTGCAATTTCTATTTACTTAAAAGAACACTATGGCTTTTAGATATTTTAGGATTAGATACAATATTAAATCCTATTTCTTCAGCAATTGAAACTGTTTTTTGAAAATCTTCCGAAGTCACATGACCCGATGGTTCTGCAACAAGTAGCTGACCTTTGTTTTTTAAGGAGGCAAATATTTCATTAAAAAAGGTTTCCTTGTTAGGCACTTCATGAACCATCGCAAATGCCAGGGCGAAATCGACTTTATCATTCAAACCATTCAAACAAAGAGAATTATAGTTGCATATGCGAAGTTCAATTCTCTCTA
>Ga0182027_10012442_pt1 | contig 11949 bp, 6 predicted proteins | sample 712E1DmetaG_FD_121300 | JGI IMG/M metagenome (GOLD analysis project Ga0182027, IMG submission 121300) | Permafrost microbial communities from Stordalen Mire, Sweden - 712E1D metaG (Illumina Assembly) | ecosystem: Environmental > Terrestrial > Soil > Wetlands > Permafrost | place: Sweden...
GTTCGCCAGCGGGAAACGGAGCAACTTAACAAAATCAGGGAAACAGCCTTTTTTTTCGTCGCCCAGCAAAACGCCAAAGATGCAAACCTGTTCTTTCGGGGGGTTGGCGAGGGTTACAGCCTGTTTCTTAATGAGGAGAGAGAATTCAGCGGCGATGACCGGCGGGTCAATGTTTGTCTCGAATTGCTTTCAATGCAAAACGAGATTGAAAAAATGCGGCGGAAACTTCCGGCCATGTCGAGAAACGATCTACGAATGGAACTAAAAAAATCACCGGACTTTGAGGATCGTGGGCAAGCGTGGTTCAATGATGTGTGCGATGAAATCGAACTTTCCATGAAAGGTCCTGGTCCCGCGCACAAATTGAAAGCCCGGTAAGGTCTTCCCAGTAAACTTGCCGGTTTCCTCATCTTGCAGAACCGGCAAATAACTTCCCCGCATCTGTTGTTAGTTATGGGCAGTGATAACAACAGAGAAAAACTCGTCCGAAGGCCAGCTGCCAAAGCTGGCGCTTTCCCGCATTGAAGCGGCGAAGGCGATTAGTGTCAGTCCGGCTACCATCGACCGCCTGACACAACGCGGTCTGCTGCGTCCGTGCCGCGCTACCTATCGTCCCATTTATTGGGTCAAGGAACTCGAACGATTTCTCAAGGAAAACTCAAAGCCTTCGGAGTGGCACGTATGAACACGAATCACTCTTGGGAACCACGCAAGGAAACTGTAAGCCAAGGAGTTGTGGGTGAGGTTCGTTCATTGCCTGAACAAACCATAAAGGAATTCATTCCGGCGTCGTGGTTTCATCCCGTCGGCATCTTCAAAGTGCTGGCACGGTTTTGGGATCGCCTGCCGAATGTCAGCGGCAAATTGTTCCTGACATTTACCCTCGACCCCAAAAATTACGCCAACGAAGAAACTGGATTTGAAGACAGCCGTGACTGGCTGCGCAAAGTTTTTTTCCAGCTCCGGCATGGCGTCGAGTATGAGGGTAAAGTTTACACCATAGATGCGCCTTACTGCGTCAAAGTTGAATTCCACGAATCCGGCTGGGTTCATTATCACGTCATTTTCCTAACGCGCCGTTTCCTGCCCAAAGAACTGCTGGCGGCATTGTGGGATCGCGGCTGGGTGAAGGTTCAACGCATCACGACGAAAGATTTTCATTACCTGCTGAAGTATGTGACCAAACCGGATGATTTGCCTCAATGGGTGTTAAAACGAAAACGGCTGCGGGTATTTCAGACCACAAAAGGCTTTTTGAAACCACTGCCAGTTCAAACCAAACCAATGTCTTTGATGAGGGCACGCAAGCGCGCCTCTTACACAATTGAAGAACGGTTTTGGCGATGGGCGTGTATGGCGGTGATTCGGCAAAACGGGAGGGCGTGCCTCGCAAGATTTCAAATGCCGTATCGGGAGATTTTCGACCATCTGGTACTGCCTGCCGCGATGGATGGTCGTTATAAAGGCGGCGGGCAAATTATTGTACCTAGAAAGGAGGGATTAACATTATGGCTGAAAATGCAAAACAACCTGCTCAAGCAGACAAGCTGAACGGCTTGATCGTGCGTGGTGTGGTCATGTCTAGCACCGCCAAAGCGCATAAGCGCAAAGACGGCTCTGGCGTGTTCGTTATCGCGCGGCATGAACTGGCGTTGCAACCTGGTCTGGCGGTCTGGGAAGCATTCCACGACCCAAAGGACGGCAAGGTGAAGCTGGACGGCGAGAACGTCGTCACGTTTCCAAAGTTGCCGGAATTCCAGCAAGTCACGCTGAAAGTGCTGCGCTGGGAAGAACGGGACAAGCGGCTGGTCATCAAGGATGCCGAATTGGTGGCATGAACACGATAAAAGGGCGGGTGCGCGGGCTTGCCCGCGCCCCGCCCTTAACCTTGTTTAATACTCTAATAACTGTCCCAAGAAACACAACCAATACCCCAAGCTTATTTCAAAACCTCATTTTTTTGCTTTGCCAAGTCGGCAATCATGAGCTTGGCATCGGTTGAAATCTGTTCAAAGGCACTTCGAGCAAGTTCGGACGGCGCGTCGTCAAGACGCTCTTTGGCAATCTGCGCGACAAGTTTCAGCGTTTCTGAGTTCTTGGATTGAAGTGCGCCATGAAGTGAGACGAGCAGCCGAGCAGGATCCTTCTCAATCCTACGCAGCACAGCAAGAGTCTGTTGGCTCAACGCAACTTCGTTGGCGAGAGCCCAGACGTACTTGCGAAAACGGTTTATCTCTTCATCTGGCTCCTGAATTGTGGCCGCGAACATTCCAGCCTTGATGCGGCCGGGAGCCTTAAGAAACAAGGCCAGTATTGTCTTCTTTACCGTTGGACGTGTCTCTTTGAAATAGCAGCGATGGAGTCTCTTGAAATCACCAACGTCTAATGGGAACAGTGCGAGACTGAGTAGAGCTTCGGCCCGGACTGCCGGATGATACGCACCTCCACAGCCCAAACGCATAAGTCGGGGTTTGTGTTTCTGGCTTAATACGGAGGAGCTCCGGAACATGGGCAAGAGATAGAGATACTGTGCGTCAAACAGTTCTTCTTCGCCGAGCAAAGCGCTTTCCACTCCAGCCCGCACTGATTTACGACGCATCCAGCGTGAGAGATACCGGGACACCTTTTCCGTCAAAGCCGGCTGCTTCCAAATCCATTTTAGCGATTGTCGCACGGCCATGCCAGAGACGGTCCGGTTAAAAAGTGTTAGGATTCTCTTAAACAGTCGGAGGTCTTTCTTCTCCATTTCGCGCTTGTAGGCCAAGTGCTTCCTGAAGATCGGACGGACGGCGGTAATCGCCGCGTTCTTCTGCTCGCGGGTGATCTTGCCTGGGTCTTCTGGCAGGCTGTTTAGGATTTTTGTGACCTGTTCGACGCGCTCGTCATGAAGTTGCTTTCGGACATTGTCGCCTTCATAGATTTCGGTTTTCGCCGACTGCATATTGAGGTGAAGGCAACGCAGAATCCGATTGATCATGAATATGACAGAGCGCGCAGTTTTGCGGTCCTTTGTGAACACCTTGATGTCATCCACGTACCGGACATATTTGATTAATCCCTTGCTTTGAAGTTTGAGCAATTCGGTGTCCATTTCCACCAGGTACAAAGTCCCAAGCCAACTCGAAATCTCATTGCCCTGTGGAATGCCACGCTGAGGCCTGTAGCCGGTTAGGGATGGCGTCGCCCAAACGGAAAGCATTTCCATCAGGAGATTAATCAGGTGCAACTGGCTTGGAGCATACTGGCGGAGAATGTCGGCAAGAAGTGGATGACTGATATTCTCGAAATAGGCGCTGATGTCGGATTCAACCATAAAAGTGAATCCTTCTTTCTCGTAGATGCTTTGTGCTTCGGCAACGAACTCCGGCCAAACCTCATACCAATCACCGAAGATGCATAATTCCTTACGGATCTCTTTGCGAACCAAAATGGGGCCTTCGTTCTCGAAGAATTTGTCGGGATGGGGACGTTCCCCTTTTTTCTTAACACGGAAATGGAATACGTTCTGCGGTAAAACACGATCCATGAGGGGCGCGAGCAGATAGGCAATGCCAAAAAAAACGATGTGGTCTTCGATGTCGAGTGAGCTTCCGGGGCGGACCGCGAGACCACTCTTCGGGACGTCGATTTCTTTCAGGGGGCGGGGCCGATACGTGCCATTCTTCAGGGATTGCGACAATCGGGTAAGATTTTCATGGAGGTTGAAAATGTAGTCCTGATTTCGGAACGTGTCGGGGATGAAGTCATCCTTCTTATCGTCGTGAACATAGTTCGCGGCGATCTTGAGAACGGCCAGATTATGTAGTTTTCTATACAAGTCCCGTTTCATACCTCACAACCGACAAGATAGATGAGGGCGTATTCATTCCACTCCCTCCACAATTTTGATTTCCTCCGGCGGCAGGCCATAGTCGTCTGTAAATACTGTATAATCCGGACGGCTTCTTCGCGTTTGTTTTATTTCATGGGGTGCTCCCTTCTTCGCCGTCATTTTGGCGAGCAGCAATTGAACTCTTTTTACATCCGACCTCCTAGTGACCAGGAAGAAGGTTCTGGGACAGTTCCGAATGGCAAGCAAGAGAGGCTCTCCCGAAGAAGCAACGACCCAAGCTTGTGCTTCAATTGTTTTCATTGGTCGAATTTCTGACGTTACACAAAACCAAGTGTCCACATGACAATGCTTGCGATAATACGAGGGAATGAAATCCGATTGTGGGTGATTATTCTGCGCCTCAGAGAAACGGGCGACGAATATTCTTGGATCAGTGTCTTTTGGGGTCTTTTTCGTCCTGACAAGAATTATGGATGCCGCTACGTCTGGTTCGACAGATAACTTCAATGTTGAGAGCTTGATCGGAAGGCCGAACTTACCGAGCCACACCTTGCCCTTTTTCCGGAGGATGTTGTTATGCTCTTCAACCGTTGTCGTTCCACGGTCGAGCAAATCGTCCTTGTATCTCAACACAATTGCTATTCTTGTTGGCATACGTTTTTTTTGAACGTGTTTTCCGTTGAGACGATTATTGTCTCTAACGTGCTTACCCGATTGTTACCGGCACGAGGGTCATTGTATCGTTGCCGAAAATATCAATCACCTTCACGGCGATGACGTAGCGTCCGGCTTTTGGATAGGTATGGCTGGCGGTCGTCAAATCCAGATTGCGTGACTGGCGCGTGCGGAAAGTCTGCCATTCGTTCTCAAAGATGTATGCGCCCGTCCAGCGTTCCTCGAAGTCTTGAGCCTGCAATTCCAGCGCGCGTTGCGCAGATGAAAGGCCGGACAAATCTCCTTGGACTCCGCTGACGCCCGTGCCTCGTTCCACTTTGATGATTTCCTTGCGGCTTTCGTAATCGAAATCCACCGCCCAATAATCCACCCAATCCGTCCATTGCTTTGTCAGCACGTCGCGGGTGATGACGCCATTTTTATCTTTGCTCAATTTGATGAGCTTGCCTTGTTCGCAAACAACTTCGCTTTTGCCCTCTTTCAAATCAGCGGCGATGGCGTCCGCGAGACCTTGTGAATAATAGACCGAGAAATCTGTCAACTCCATTGCCACGGCGAGCGCATTCTTTTTGTCGAAACGCGGCGTGACTTCGATATAGGCCACGTCGTGGAAACGCACCTGGCCTTTTTCCACCGCGCGCTTGTCGAACACTTCCGGCGGAATCGTTTTCGGAGCGAGGTCAATGCCCTTCTGTTTCGCCTCATCCAGCACGGCGGGGAAAAGCCCCATCTCAAACTCAAACGCCAGCACGTCCACGCGGGTTGCTCCGCGTTTGCGACATTCCGTTACGACCTCCTCCACGAATAGCCGTCCCACCGGCAGATTGATCGGGCCGACAACGACGAGCCGCGCGCCGTTTTTGCCGTGGAAGAAACCCGCTTCGGGCAATAGCTCTGCGCGGTAGGCTTTCAAAATCAAATCGCGGAACTCCTGTTCTTTGCGCGCGAGTGCTTCGGCTTTTTTCTTGGCACTCAAGCGACCGGAAATGTTCAGGTAAGCCTGCCTTTCGTAACGACCAAGATTCAAAACCTCGAATGCGCGAAACTGTTTCCCTGCTGCCTTCAACTCGCGCTGGACTTGAATGAGCCACTTGCGCGTGGTGTGGATGCCGAACTTGCCGATGTCGGTGGCGATCCATTTGCGTCCGAGCTTTTCGGCCACGGCGGCGGTTGTACCGCTGCCGCAGAAAAAGTCCGCCACTAAATCGCCTTCGTTGCTGCTGGCTTGAATGATTCGCTCCAAAAGCTTTTCAGGCTTTTGAGTTGGGTAAATAACATCGGTAAGCCGGTTGATGTCACTCCATACAGTCTCAACAACTTTGCCGTCTTTCGCGTCCAAATACTGCTTCAGTTTCGATCCGCCATCCGTGTCTTCAATTAGCCCTTGCATCCTAAATTTTTCGATAGATTGAGCGGTATAATCACGAAGTTCTTGTAGGCGGTATTTTCCTTTTTTGTCGTGATATTTATACTGCTTGAGTGTGCTTTCCTGATAGTCCTCTCGCGGAAGATTGAAGCACCAGCTTTCTCTGTTTCGGTAGAGATAAATTGAATCGTGATTTTTCGGGAATTGAGACAGGTTGTTTGAAGGGCCGAAGAAGCTGCCTTTTCTCCAGATTATTTCGTTTAGGAACGCGTCAACACCAAAGATTTCATTCATTACCATGCGGACAAAAGCATTCACCCGCCAATCGCAATGCACATAGATGCTGCCCTCGCTATGCATCAAATCGCGCATGAGGATGAGGCGTTCGTAAATCATGGCGATGAAGGAATCCGCGCCGCGCCCCCATGTGTCGCGGTAGGCGATTTGTTCGAGGAGGTTCGGCTCTTTGTGGAAGGTCTCGCCGCCAATCTCGATATCCATGCTGAAGTCCGCGCTGGTGTCAAAGGGCGGGTCAATGTAGATGAGCTTCAGCCCACCAGCGTCCTCAATCTGGCGGCGAAGCGCGCCGGATTTCAGTGAGGAAAGAATTAGTTTGTTGTCGCCCCAAATAAGTTTATTCGTCCAGCCTTTGAGTTGGCGCCCGCGAATATCAAAGCCGAGTTCTTCGTTATCGCGTTTTTCCTTTCGTGGTTCGTCAATGTGTTCGAGAGTTTGAAACGGAAGAATGGTGGTGCAGACTTCGCGGGATTTGCCGTTCCAAACGAGTTCAACTTCGCGTTTGTCATCAAAGAGCACGAAACGAAATTTTTCCGGGATCGGCTTGCCCTCCTTGATGAGTTTGGTGAGGTCGCGCTTTTCGGCGTCGGTCAGTTCGTATTTTTCTGAATCGGGACGTGCCATAATCAGGATTTGTATTCAGTGAAACTCGCGGCGAGCGCGGCAAAGTTTTTCGGCGCGTGTTTTTCAAAGCCATTCTGATCCACAAAGACAAAATCATAACGCTGGCCATTTTCCTCTGCTGCGGTGGCATCCGCACACCATTGTTTCAACCGCGCCATTTTTTGTGGAAGATCGAGTTCCTCGCGGCCTTTGGTTTCCACAATCCAGATTACTCCGTCAGCAGTGCGGACAATGAAATCCGGCGTGTAATTCGAGAGGTCGCCGTTGGATTTGACGTAATCGAGCTTGAAGCCGACGGCAAGATAGTTTTTGGCGAAGGCAACGACATCAGATGCTTCCTTGCTTTCAAGGAAAGCGGCAAAGCGGAGTTCGAAGCCGCCGGAATGCGGCTCGCCGACGATCTTGGTGAAGATGGATTTTGTCGCCTCAAGGTAGGGACGGTAATCCGTGCGGAATGGTCGCGCCTCACGCAAGCGAATCCGGTCTTCAATTCGCGTCGTGCCAGTTTCCTGAATTGTGAGCGCGTTGATGGCGGTCTTGAACGAGTCGTAAAGGATTTTCCCCGCGTCCGGCTCGGAGAGATTGCGGAGCACGACCGGGTCTTCGAGATTTACCGGCGACGGGCTGAACAGGTATTCGCGCATGAAGGTTTTCACTTTGCCGTAAAGCACGTCGTAACCACCAACAAGCCGGAGATCTTTCAGCAGTTGACGTGCGAAAAACGCCACAACCGAGCGGTAGTCGGCTGGCCCGGAACCGTCGAGCTGAATGGTGTGATGGATTTCCGCGTCGAGTATCGTCTTAAAAACAATCTCGCGGGTTTCCTCCGGTGTGAATGGCTTGAGCGGGAGCAATTGATTTCCGAAAGCTGCCGGGTCGAGTGCGTCGAGACTTTTGAAGTCGCGATTAAACCGTCGCGTGAGCTTGGGCAGCGGAATGTCGAGCTTGTCCAAATCCTTGTCTGGATTTTGCGCATCCACCTCCACGATGAGAGATTCGTGACGGGTTGTTCCTTGCCCCATCGGAACGCGCTCGAAAGTCACCCCTTCACTTTGGATGGACTCGACAAACTCCATGAATGCAGGCGTGCCCAACACAGAAACCGTTTCGCGCATGGTGTCATCGCCGAAATACATTCGACGCAGGCCGCGACCGATGGTTTGTTCCGGCAGAATGTTGCTTGCCGCAATAAAAGCGCGCAGGCCGACAACGGTTGTGACGTTGCGCACGTCCCAGCCTTCTTTGAGCATGAGCACGGAGACGATGGCTTTGTAAGGCGATTCCCGCTTGTCAATTTCATTGGAGGCTTTGCGCAATTTTTCCAACTCCTCCTTGTTTTTGCCGGAAGATGCTTCCGAGATTTCGCCGTTGTTTTTCGTGTGAATGACAAGGACTGCGCCTTGAAGGTCGGGACAAATTTTTTCGAGATACGCACCGACTTCGTCGCAGTTGCGCGTGTCGTCAACCATCACGAAAAGAACGGCCTTCTTTCCCAGCGGGTCATGCTCGGCGTAACTCTTTTTCCATTCTTCGATGCCGAGTTTCAGATAGTCGTCGTAATTCTCGGTGAAGATGGCGCTTTTTCGCTCAAACAATTTTGCGCGGCTGACGGCGTCGGGCAGAATGGGATGTTTCACCACGTTTTGATGAATGGCCTCGACTAGCGGGTAATCGCAAACTGTCTGGACGAAAATTGAGCCGTCATCGTGGCGTGGCGTGGCGGTCACGTCCACCTGCAACGCAAGGCGGCGATCCTTTTGCAGCATCCGGTGGTGAATGTCTTGAATAGATTTGAACCAAGCCATTTTCGGATTGTGGATGTGATGCGCTTCGTCATTGAACACGGCGAGTTCGTCAATCTCGCGGACAATCTCGCCCAGGTCAGTTTTGGTGTCCGTCGTCTTGCCGACCGGCTTTGGGCCGAAGGGAGCAAGGAAATAGTCGCGCAAGTCTTCATCTTCGAGCGACGGGTCATGAACATCGCCAAGAAATACGCGATGAATGTTTGTGAGAAAAAAATTTCCTGTTTCACGAACGATGCGGACATCATCCTGAATGTGGAGTGTGACTTGGAAATCATCCCGCCAGTTGCGGCCTTCATACCCGTTGTTCGGCAGCACCGGATCGTTGAAGAAAATTTTCAAGCCGTCAAAGTCTGTTCGCAACCGGTCAAGCACGATGATGTTTGGCGTGATAACGAGAAAATTCCGTGAGAGCGATGAATCTGGCTCGTAAAGTTTGTGGAAGAAACTCCAAGCAATGAGCAACGAGAGAACTTTAGTTTTCCCTGCGCCCGTCGCCATTTTCAAAACGTAGCGCGGCCAGTCCTCGTCAAACATTCCGCTGGAAACTGCACCCGATGCGTCAAAGCGCAAAAGGTCAAACTTGTCGCGTGCCCGTCTGACTTCGTGAAGCCAGATGACCGTTTCGACTGCCTCACGTTGAGCAAAGTAATAACGGAAAGTGGAAAGCGAGCCGTCGGCGTTCTCAACCAAATGTTCTGTCTCAAACCAGTGGCGAAGCAAATTCGCGGAAGTTGGCGAAGCGCCCGGATAACCTTTGTTTCGCCAAGCGTGAACCTCCTTGCGGATTTTTGCGACGAGCGGCGGCAGCAATTTTTCATAGGCCGTGGCCCGCAGTGTTTCGTCAGCCGGAAACCAGCGCTGCTCTGGAATCAGTGGCGCGTAAGGCGAAACCGGAAAGTTAGGATGCAATGCCATGTAATTCTAGGCGAGTGTGCGCCGAAAATTGGGCAGCGTCAATCGCGGCCAAGTCGAACGTAAATCAGTGATGCTCATTCGTGCTAGATTTGTCCTGGTGGTGTCGGGTTTGAAACCAGTTCTGCGAGTGGGGGACGTGGCGTAGTGCTGGTTGCAAATTTGACACGACCAGTCATTGCAATTTGGCAATCGTGACGAAACAAGCTGGCGGAATGGAGCGAAGGCTTGGGTGAGCGCAGCGGTGGCGCAGTCCGGTCGCGTGGGTGTTTTGGGTAAAGCAAGTCTTTCGACTTACGGTATCAAGCCAGTTGGTTGAAAGTCTTGCGCGGGGTGGGTGGAATTTTTAGCGCGACGGAACGAGCACGCAAGCGGAGTCGAAGCCAAGTTTCGAGGAATGGAGGCTGCGAAGTTTGGTCACGATAAACTTGCCGGTGAAATTTTGAAGAGGTGAAATCTGATACTGCAATCTGATACTGTTTGCCTTTTTTGAGCAGATTTCTGCTGATTTGAGAGGAAGTCGAAATGCACAATCATCAATAGATACGGGGCTGGAGGACGTGTGAGGAAATGTGCAAAAATGTGTTTTCCATTTTCCAGGCGTGTGCCTTCAGCCACTCGGCCATCTCTCCGTTGTAACTGTGGAACTCTGTCTAAGAGATTGATTGGGAACAATCTTTTTCAGCAGGCGCGAAAATAAATCACACGCTCAAAATTCCGCCCTGGCTCGCGTTGGTCACCAGTTTTTGATACCGCAACAGCCAGCCAGTCAGCTCGCGCTTTACCGGCTGCCACGACTGCTTCCGTTGTGCCAGATCGGTTTCTGAAACAAGAATGTCAATTCGCCGATTCGGGAAATCAATCCGGATACGATCGCCCGCCTTGAGCAAACCGATGGGACCGCCTTCCTCCGCCTCGGGCGACACGTGCCCGATGCACGCGCCCGCCGTGCCGCCACTAAACCTGCCGTCCGTGACCAGCGCAACCTTGTCGCTCAAGCCCATACCGACGATATAACTCGTCGGCGAAAGCATTTCCTGCATGCCCGGCCCACCACGCGGCCCTTCGTTGCGGATGATGACCACATCGCCCGCCTTGACCTTACCGGCGAGGATGCCCGCGCAGGCGTCATCCTGGCTTTCAAAAATCATGCACGGGCCTTCAAAGGCGAAGCCTGGCCCGCAGTTTTTCTTGAACTCCGCGCTGATGCCGGCTGTTTTCACGACACAGCCTTCGGGCGCGAGTTGGCCATAGAGAATCGCCAGACCGCCATCGGGTGTGTAGGCGGTCTCCTTCGTGCGGATGCAATCCTGCGCATTAAACATGAACGCCGAGTCATAGGGCATGAGACCGCTGGGTTGGGCTTTTTTAATCTGGTCAGGCCGGTATTCGTGATACGCCTTGCTGATCTCCCAACCGCGCAAACGGCCTGTACGCACCAGACAGCAAACCTTCTTTTCGCCGCCCTTGGCGTATTGCCACATCATCAACACCGGCGTGCCATTCAGTTGCCCCAATTCGGCACGGACAAATCCTCTGAACTCCGCGAACTTCTGTTTCAGCCCGGCCTCGATGGCTACAGGACCTTTCCAGGTAATCGCATCGTCAACTTGAAACTCCGCGTCATCGGTGAACAAAGCAGCTGCGGTGGACGCGTCGCTCACATTGAACGCAGCAGCCAACCGCCAGAGCGTGATGGCGCGGGTATCGGCGGGGAAAAACATCAGTGGCTTGGGCGCCAAATTGCCACTGGCGGTCCGGACGACGGGACCCAGCTTGTCATTCGGGTCGAGCACGAGCGCGCTGGCGCCGGACACGCGGGAGGCCTTTGCCCAAGCCGTGCATTTCTCCGAACGCACATCCCATTCATCAATGTTCTCGCCGATGCTTTTACCCGTGACAGTCTTGCACTTGAGGTTTAACGCTCCCATCCGCTTGAGTTCGCCAAGAATCGTGTGAATGCCGCCGGCACGATGGACGTCCTGAACGTGATAGTTCGATGATGGTGACACCTTGCACAAGCACGGCACGCGGCGCGAAATGTCATCAATGCGTTTGATGTCGTATGGAATCCCCGCTTCGCGCGCGACTGCCAGAGTGTGCAGGACGGTATTGGTCGAACCGCCCATCGCCACGTCAAGGGCGATGGAGTTGTCGAAAGCTTCCAGAGTGGCAATGTCGCGCGGTTTCAAATCATGCTCGACGAGCTTGATGATGGCGCGGGCAGCACGTTCATAAAGCGCTTCACGCTCCTTGGACACGGCGAGGATGGTGCCGTTGCCGGGCAACGCCATGCCGAGCGCTTCGCAAAGGCAGTTCATCGAATTGGCCGTGAACATGCCGGAACATGAACCGCACGTCGGACACGCACTTTGTTCGAGCTTCTGCAAATCCGCCGCCGATATCTTGCCGCTCTGCAACTCGGCGACACCTTTGAA
>Ga0182027_10012443_pt1 | contig 11949 bp, 10 predicted proteins | sample 712E1DmetaG_FD_121300 | JGI IMG/M metagenome (GOLD analysis project Ga0182027, IMG submission 121300) | Permafrost microbial communities from Stordalen Mire, Sweden - 712E1D metaG (Illumina Assembly) | ecosystem: Environmental > Terrestrial > Soil > Wetlands > Permafrost | place: Sweden...
AAAGTCGCGGTCTTCGTGGTTCTGCAAGATGCATGCAGGTACGTGCTTGAGCACTGGAAAGGCCACGTTGCCGTAGGCATTTATTCCATAGGCTACAACTTTGGGATGGTAATTCGAACGGCCATTAATGCTTTTGAACAATCGTGGCTGCCGTTTTTTATGCAATACAAAGAAAAGCAGGAAGAAGCTCGAATCTTTTTTGGTAAGCTTTCAACATATTACGTTTTGGGATTTGGCGCGCTGAGCCTGATGTTCTACATCTTCGCTAAGCCCGCTGTAATGCTGATGACACAGCCGGCCTTTTATGATGGCTACAAGATTGTTGGTCTTTCATCAACAGCCGCGTTTCTGTCCGGAATTTTCATTCTGCTGGTTCCGGGATTCTACTTCACCAAGCAAGTCCAATATGTTACCCTTGTTCAGGCGATTGCCGCCGCGTGCGCTCTCCTGTTCAATTATCTTCTAATTCCCAAGATGGGCATGTTCGGAGCAGGACTGGCATTGACCCTTGGCATGTTTTCCCTGGTGTGCGTGACTTACTTCTGGAGTCTTTTTAGGAAAGGTTATCTGAAAGTAGTTTACGAATGGGACAGGCTTCTTATCTTTTTTAGTTTCTACATATTGACTTGTTCGGCCATGCTAATAGACCGTAAGTTTGCAATCACAGGGGAAATTATCCTTTCAATCATAGCGTTTACCGCTCTCATTTTATGTATGTTCTTCATAATGAACAGGCAGGAGAAGCGGGCCGTGTCAACCAGAATCCGTTTGGTGTTCAATATGGTCGGGATAGCTAGGTAAGGCCGTTCGAATGAGTACAAAGAATATCTTGGTCGTTTATGGGGCATTCTTGTATCCCTTGCGTTCCACGACTCGCGACCACCTTTTCTGCTTCAAGCGTTATTCTGGTCACAGATGTTTCTACCTCAATATGGTACCATTGGGAAGAAAACCTTTCAGAGATGTGCCATCGTTCCTAAGAAAAGTACCTTTCGACTTAATCGTTTTTCATACCGATCTTCTCGGACTGCAATACCCCAGCCACTCCACTGAGCAATTCATCGAGAAGGCAGAAGTCCTGCGAAACATCCCGGCCGTAAAGGTGGTTCTGGCGCAGGATGAACACTTTAATCCAAATGCCATAGCAAAGTTCATCAACGATTTTGGCATTGATCACGTCTTCTCTCTTGCGCCGGAATCAGAGTGGAAAAAGATCTATCCCACAGTCGACTTGAACAAGGTGAAGTTCTACAGAACACTTCCGGGCTATCTAGATGAGAAGACGCTAAAGAAAATCTCCAAACTGCAAAGGAAGATCCCCCGAAAAGACATTGACATTGGGTATAGGGCCTACGGAGTTCGCTACCATCTGGGTCGTCACGGATTTCTGAAAATAAAAATTGCTGATGTCTTCAACCAAAAGACCGTCAACGAAAGGTTGAAGGTGGACATTTCTACTAGGACGGGAGACATAATCTACGGCGACAAGTGGTATGAATTTCTTCTACGGTGCAAATACACCATTGCGGTCGAGGGCGGGGCTACGGTTTTGGATCCTGATGGAAAGATCATGCCGAAATCACTAGAATTCATCAAGACTCACCCTGGGGCAAGATTTGAGGACGTGGAGAATGCTTGCTTTCCGGGTTTGGACGGCCAAATTCAGTATATGGCAATTTCCCCCAAACACCTTGAGGCCTGCGCGACCAGGTCATGCCAAATCCTTATTGAGGGGGAGTATAATGGAATATTGAAACCCGGCATTCACTATATAGAACTGAAGAAAGACTTTGGTAATATTGACGACGTTCTTGACATCGTAAGAAAAGACGAGTTAAGGGAGGAAATTGTTGAAAAAGCATATCGCGAGATTGCTTCAACAAGTAAATACACGTACAACAGATATGTTGAATTCATACTCGAAAAATGTTTGAAAAAAGCGCCAGATCCAATGACAGAAAAGAAGCGATGGCCAGTTCGTCTTCTCTATTTGTTTAGTCTGATGTTCGAGGGCTTCACGTGGTGCAAACTTGTCTTATACTGTCTTTTGTCTAGAGCTTTGCGTTCGCTCAAGACTTGGCTCAATAAGAGATGACTCATTCTCATATCCTGTTTCTGCAGGAGCAAAGGTTACGGAGAAAGTGCAGCCCAATATCGTAACATTCATGGCCCTGCCTGCCTTATAAGAAAAGGTCGCAGTGCTCGAATCTTAAGCGAAAGGTACCAGTAATGATCTGCGGTTTCAATGATTGGTTACGTGTCAGGTTGAGGTTAATCTACTACGCAATTATTGAATTCCCCTGGACAATTTATACTATTGTCGTCGGCAAGGGGGAATATCCTTCTGTCAGAAAGGCCATCACAAAAGAACCAACGTCTATTGACGTGTATTGGGCGGAGCACACTGTCAATGCGCCAAGGTTCCATACCGCTCATCAATCCCAAAAGTACCTGGAGTGGCGGTTTCATGCTCATCCCCTTTTCAGGGAATTGTCTGGGCTTTACGGGGATCATGAAAACCAAACAGTCGTCGACTACGGTTGTGGGCCTGGAAATGATGTGACTGGCTTTGCCATTCATAGTCGCGCAGCCAAGGTTATCGGAATTGATATCTCAGCCCGAGCGCTTACACTTACGTCACGTAGGCTTGCACTCCACAAAATTGACCCGGCAAGAATTGAGCTTATCCAAATTAGCGACTCCACTTCCCAAATACCGTTGGACGATAGTGCCGTTGACTTTGTTAATTGCCAAGGCGTCTTTAATCATACCAGTTTCCCTGAGGGGATCCTAAGAGAATTTTATCGAATTCTCAATAGCAAAGGCGCAGCCTGCATAATGGTATACAATCGCGATAGCATTTGGTATAATCTGTTTACCGCCTACGAGAAGAAAGTAATAGAGGGGCGCTTTACCAACATGAGTTTGGATGAGGCTTTTTCGAGGAGTACTGATGGAGAAAATTGTCCCATATCACGCTGCTTTTCCCCGCAACAATTCACTGATACTTGTACTATCCTAGGTTTCAAGTGTAAATATATGGGCGGACATTTTACTCCGGAGGAAATTGAATGCCAGAAGAGGTTCTTGTCTGATGCTGTCCATGATGAGCGGCTTGCGGAAGAACAAAGAAAATTCTTGGCTGCCTTGCAATTCGACAAGCAAGGACTACCCCTTGCCGATGGAAAGTACGCTGGTGTCGGCGGCGTTTTTCATTTAACAAAGTGATACTGTAACGAAGATCTTTTCCAAGAAAGAAGACGGTCATGTACGAAAGTATTTACAACAGATCCCCGCTAGCAGTTACCGATGGAATTCCGGTATTTTCGCAGCACGACGAATATATTGAGAATTACAAGCGAATCTCGGATCAGCATTTGGAATCGTTGCAGAAAAACGGGACGAATCCTTTCATGGAAGAGGGAATGTTGGTTGAATTTGAAACGTCCACCGCAAAGGTTGTCAAAGAAATTTCAAGGCCAGGAGAGAAAATTCTTGACGTGGGAGTAGGACTGGGTAGGCTACTCGATTATCTACCTGAGTACGACAGGTACGGCATGGATATTAGTTTGGGATATCTTTCAATTGCAAAAAGTAAAGGGATAGATGTCTGTTACTCTAGTATTGAAGACATGCCCTATTGCAAGGGTAGTTTCGATATAGCTGTTTGCACAGACGTTCTGGAACACGTTCTGGACCTGCATTCGGCATGCGAAAAGGTATTATCAGTATTGCGGAAGGACGGTATTCTTTTAGTCAGGGTTCCCCATAGAGAAGACTTGTCTCACTATTTGTCGCCCGAGTACCCTTTCAAATTTGTCCATCTCAGGAATTTCGACGAAAACAGTTTGCGATTGCATTTTGAAAGAGTCTTCAATTGTGCTTTTGTGATGTCAAAAAAGATCGGAATCTCCATAGAACGGAATTATCTCAAGTACATTTTGCCTATCCCGAAATATGCGACAATTGTCGGAGGAGTTGTTTTTAGAATGAAGACCATGCACCTACCGACTTACAAACTCCTTGCAAAGGCATTTTACGATCCGTGCGAAATTATTATGGTCTTCAGAAAGCAAAACTAGGTTCAAGAGCGTATATCATTGCTCTGTCAATTGAATAAATGCGAAACAATCTTGATCGTTCATAAGGATTCGGGTTCGACAATCTGATCTGTGCAATCGCCGACCAATGGTCGTCTGATTGGGGAGGTTTAAATTTCATGTGCGGCATTTCTGCAATATATCACTATAATCATCAACAAGTATCCAACATTGGTGATCATTTGCAGATAATGAATGATCTCCAACGCCATCGAGGTCCTGATGATGAAGGCGTTTGGATACATGAAAAAGGCTTTGTCGGGCTTGCTCACCGCAGGCTCAGCATAATTGACCTATCCCCTGCCGGGCATCAACCGATGACCGATAGGGCAGGGAATTGGATTACCTTCAACGGCGAAATTTACAATTACGTAGAACTACGTTCTGAGCTGGGCTCGGAGAATTTTCGCTCCACTTCTGATACTGAAGTGATTCTTCAGGCCTACCAAAAATGGGGCGAAGATTGTCTACAGCATCTACGTGGAATGTTCTCCTTCTGCATTTGGGACGAAAGACGCCGGCAGCTTTTCTGCGCGCGTGATCGGTTCGGAATGAAACCCTTTTACTACGCCGTAACCAATAATGTCTTCTATTGTGCATCGGAAGCCAAAGCATTGATTCCCTTTCTGCCGTCTATCGAAACGAACACGGACGCTCTCAAAGATTATCTCATTTTTCAGCTATGCCTCGATGGCAAGACGCTTTTCAAAGGGGTGAACGAGCTGTTGCCGGGGCATCGGATGGTTGTCAAGGATGGGGCAATCAAGACAGCCCGCTATTGGGAGATCTATTATCGCCAGGACTTTGACCATACGAGAAAGTATTTCGAAGAACATTTACAGGAGTTGATATACGACTCTGTAAGAGTTCATTCCAGGAGCGATGTGCCCGTAGGCGCTTATGTGAGCGGTGGCGTAGATTCCGGAATTGTAGCGTCAATAGCGGCCAAGAACCGAAACGCAAAGGACTTCTTTGCTTTTACCGGGAAGTTTGCAATGGGTGAACTTTACGATGAAAGCGCCTATGCCAGAGCATTGGCAGAGAAACATAACATAACCCTGCATGAAAAGAACATTTCCAGCAAGGATTTCATTGACACGATCGGAAAGGTGATATATCATTTGGATTATCCGGTCGCGGGCCCTGGATCGTTTCCACAGTATCACGTTTCTGAATTGGCTGCGCGCCATCGTAAGGTTGTGCTGGGCGGTCAAGGAGGGGACGAAATATTCGGCGGATATGTTCGATATTTGATCGCCTATTTTGAACAGTGTATCCAAGGCGCGATTAACGGATCCCTCCACAACGGCAACTTCATAGTTACCTATGAATCGATTATTCCGAATTTGATCGCTCTCCAGAACTACAAACCTCTTCTTAAAGAATTCTGGAGGGATGGAATGTTCGATGATATTGACAAGCGCTATTTCCGTCTTATCAACAGAGCTCCGGATCTTGCAGGTGAGATAAACTGGAAGGAGCTTGAGAATGGATACTCGCCGTTCGAAACGTATCAGTCAATTTTCAATGGCCGGAATGTCGGGAAAGAGTCCTATTTCGACAAAATGACGCATTTTGACTTCAAGACGTTGCTTCCCGGGCTGCTACAGGTCGAAGATCGAATGAGCATGGCGCACAGCCTAGAGTCTCGATTGCCATTTCTTGATCATCCCGTTGTTGAGTTTGCGGCAACAATGCCGTCCGATATCAAATTCAAGGATGGGACTCTTAAGAAGGTATTGATAGACGCAATGAAAGCCGAATTGCCGGACGTTATTGTAAATCGGAAGAACAAAATGGGCTTCCCCGTTCCCTTGAACGAATGGGTAGAAAATGGAGAGCTGGGAACCTTTGTTAACGATATTTTTCATTCAGCAAAAGCACAGAGCAGATCGTATTTCAATGCAAAAAATATCGACAGTGCCTTGGCGACAAAGAGCAAATTTGGCAGAAAGCTTTGGGGATTACTCTCGCTAGAAATTTGGCATCAAGAATTCCACGACAAAGAAATGCATTTCAAACGCCTTCTTACTGACAGAGGAGTGTAACAATGGCAAAAATCCTTATTACCGGTGGCTCGGGGTTTATTGGTTCCCATCTGACAGATCGACTCTTGAAAGAAGGGCACGAGGTGTTGGTAATTGACAATTTTCAGACCGGCCGAAGAGACAATCTGGAGCCACACCAGAACCTCAGAATCGTAGAAGGTACGATTTCCGACAAGGCAACGGTAGATGGCTTGTTCGATGAATTTCGTCCCGATAAAGTTGTTCATGCGGCAGCCTCTTACAAAGATCCCGACAACTGGGAGGAAGACGCAATGACCAACGTGCTCGGTGCCATCCACATTGTCAAGGCGGCAAAGCGGTTAAAGGTTCAAAGGATCATATATTTCCAAACGGCCCTGTGCTACGGCCTGCATCCGGTCGAACAGCCGATCACGCTCAACCACCCCTACTTTTCAGGAAAGTATTCCGGCGGAAGCAGCTATGCCGTCAGCAAGACAGGTGGAGAGCAATATATCGAATTGAGTGGCCTCGATTTCATTTCTTTTAGGCTGGCCAATGCCTATGGGCCTCGAAATATTAGTGGACCGCTGCCGACGTTTTATCAGCGGTTAACAACCGGGAAGTCCTGTTTCTGCATGGACACACGACGCGATTTCATCTATGTTTCGGATCTGATCGATGTCGTGATGAAGGCGCTTTCCGGCATGGGGACAAAAGGTTACTACCATGTATCGAGCGGCTCGGATTATTCAATCAAAGAGCTGTTTGACGCGACGATCAAAGCGCTTGGCATAAAGCTTGAAAAAGAAGTGGAAGTCCGGCCACGTGGAGCCGATGACGTGTTCACCATCCTTATAGATCCGTCCAAGACCAATAAGGATTTTGCCTGGAAAACAACGACTCCACTCGAATTGGGCGTAAAGGCCGCAATTGATTACTACAAGAAATTCGGAATAACTCAGACCTATACACACCTTAAGACTGAAGGAAAGCACTGAGTATGGAAGGATTCGATGGCGCAGTTGTTCTCGTGGTAGGAGGGGCTGGTTTTGTAGGCAGTAACCTCGTTGAAAAACTGCTTTCGGGCTCTGTCAAGCGAATTCATATTGTCGACAACCTTTTGTCGGCGGAACGCACAAATGTTGCTGATGATGAACGAGTCGTCTATTCTGAAGCGTCAATAACTGATGACAAAACGATTTCGGATTTGAAGGACGAATACGATTATGTGTTTCACCTCGCCACCTATCATGGCAACCAGAGCTCAATTCACGACCCTCTGGCCGATCATGCGAACAACACGTTTACGACCCTTCGGCTTTTCGAAAGGATCAAACATTTCTCGCGCCTGAAAAAGGTTGTCTATTCTTCGGCAGGCTGTTCGGTTTCAAAAAAGACGTTTGACAAGGCAGAGGCGACAGTTGAAGAAGATATTGTTTCCCTGCATCAAGACAGCCCGTACTCGATGTCGAAAATCTTTGGGGAATTCTACTGCGTATATTACGAAAAGCAACATAAACTGCCCACGGTACGAGCGCGATTTCAGAACGTTTTCGGCCCCCGCGAGATTCTGGGTGCCGGAAAATGGCGTGGGACTCCTGCTACCGTGTGGCGAAATGTAACACCGACGTTCATTTACAGGGCGATCAAGAAGTTGCCCCTAATAGTAGAAAACAATGGCATTGCGACCAGGGACTTCATTTATGTCGATGATATCGTCGACGGCCTTGTTCGGTGCGCTGCTTTTGGCAAGCCGGGCCAAGCGTATAATCTGGCCACCGGGCTTGAGACCTCGATTGGCGACTTGGCTGCAGCTATCAATACCCTAATAAACAACTCAACACCCATCGTAAATGTCCCCAAACGAGAATGGGACAATTCGGGAAAACGTTTTGGCAGCACTGAAAAGTCGGCGCATGAGATTGGATTCAAAGCAAGTACAGCTTTCAAGGATGGGCTTTACAAAACTGTCAAGTGGACCCAGAAGAATCTCGGGATGATTGAATCAGTCATGGAAAAACACAGATCACAGGTTGAGCTTCCTTTTTAGGATTGGCCAAACGAATACGCATGATAGTAATTGTTGACTACGGCATGGGAAATCTTGGCTCGATTTCCAACATGCTGAAGAAGATAGGTTCTAAAGCAGAAGTTACATCGGACAAGCAAGTTATTGGGAATGCTCAAAAACTTATTCTGCCTGGTGTCGGTGCGTTTGACAACGCCATCACGAACTTAAGGACACTCGATCTAATCGAGATATTGAATAGGAAGGTATTGGAAGAAAAGATTCCGATCCTTGGAATTTGTCTTGGTATACAGCTGTTCACAAAAAGAAGTGATGAAGGAATACTGCCGGGGCTATCCTGGGTTGATGCCGAAACAGTCTCATTTGCAAAATATGTCGACACGAAGAAGAATAAAGTGCCGCATATGAGTTGGAATTCCGTCCGAGTTGAAAAGGAAAATCCGCTCATTGATTCTCGCGAGGGCGGTAACAGGTACTATTTCGTTCATTCTTATTTTGTGCGATGCTCTAATCCGCTCGACATTCTTTCAACCACCAATTATGGAATAGATTTTGTGTCGGCCATTCAGAAGAACAACATATTTGGTGTCCAATTTCACCCGGAAAAAAGCCACAATTACGGCATGAAGTTGCTCCGCAACTTCGTCGGACTCTAAAACAATGGTAAGTACCCGGATCATTCCTGCCCTTCTCTTGAAAAATGCCGGACTTGTCAAAACAATCAGGTTCAAGGATCCCAAATACATCGGAGACCCGATCAATGCCGTGCGGATTTTCAACGATAAAGGCGCGGATGAACTCATCTTACTCGATATTTTGGCGACACGCGAAAAGAAAGAGCCTGATCTCAAGAAGATATCCAATATAGCTAGTGAATGTTTCATGCCGTTTGCGTACGGAGGCGGAATCAGGACGATTGAACAAGCCCAAAAAATACTTGCCCTTGGGAGTGAGAAAGTAATTGTCAACAGTTACGCTCTGGAGAATCCCGAGTTTGTTTGTACGTTATCCGGCAAGTTCGGTAGCCAAAGCATCGTAATTTCGATTGATTCGAGAAAAGACCTGTTGGGCAGATATCGGGTGTGGAGTCACGGCGGTACAAGGAATACGGGAATAGATCCTGTTGCATACGCAAAGAAAATGGAAGCCAGTGGAGCTGGAGAGATTTTCCTTAATTCTATTGATCGTGATGGCACAATGAAGGGGTATGATCTTGAATTAATAAAGCAAGTTTCGTCTGAGATTTCCATTCCTGTTGTCGCATGCGGGGGCGCCGGCACCATAGAGGACTTCGGCAACGCTATTTCATACGGCGCATCCGCTGTTGCCGCGGGCAGTTTTTTTGTTTTTCAGGGGCCTCACAGGGCGGTTATGATTACCTACCCTGAACCAGATGTACTTAACGTAGTATCAAGAAAGTAAAACGAGGATTGGTTTTGGAAACAAAGAGATATCAAATATGTTCCCGGTGCGTGATGGACACAACAGACCCTCTGATTCAGTTTGACGAAAGCGGGATATGCAATCATTGCCAACAATATGACATTGTGAGTGCACGATTTGTGCCTACTGGCGAAATTGCAAGGAGTCAATTGGAGAAGAATATAGCGGAGATCAAAGAAGCGGGCAAAGGGAAGAAGTATGATTGCGTCATTGGCATTTCAGGCGGAGTGGACAGCACTTTTACCGCATACAAAGTCGTACAGTTGGGGTTGCGACCCCTCGCAGTGCATCTTGATAACGGCTGGAATTCCGAGTTGGCTGTTAAAAATATCGAACATGTACTTAAAAAGCTGAAGGTGGATTTGTATACGCATGTAATAGATTGGGAAGAATTCAAGGACTTGCAGGTAGCATTTCTGAAGGCATCTACGCCCGACGCGGAAATACCGTCAGACCATGCAATTGTTTCTATCAATTATTCCATAGCAAAAAGAAACCGTATCAAATATGTGGTTTTGGGGTGCAATTATCGCACAGAAACACATTTGCCGCTTGCCTGGTCACAGGGTCACGCGGATTGGAAATACATAAATGGTATTCACAAGAAATTCGGCAATGTTCCGTTGAAGACCTTTCCAAGAAGAAATCTGTTTTCATATTATTTTGACTCCATTTCTATCAAACGATTCGACATTCTGAACTACGTCGACTATAATAAAAAACAAGCGATGGAGACGTTGAAGAATGACTTGGGATGGAAATACTACGGAGGCAAACATTATGAGTCAATTTATACCCGGTTTTATCAGGGATACATTCTGCCAAAAAAGTTTGGTTTTGACAAAAGAAGAGCTCATCTTTCGAGTCTGATTTGTTCTGGAGAAATTTCCCGCGATGACGCGCTCGTGGAACTCAAGGAAGATACCTACCCGATCGCTTTGCAAAATGAAGATAAAGAATATGTTCAAAAGAAATTCGGAATAACCAGCGAAGACTTTTCGAGAATCATGGATACTCCTCCAAAGACCTATTGGGACTATTCTTCCTATGGCCAAATGCGAAAAACGATACTATACAAATTCATCAAGCGCTTTTTCAACGCCGCGAATGAAAAGAATTGAATGCAGAAAGTAATCGCAATTTCATACAGTGACGTTGGAAAATCATGGGGACCTGCAATCCACTTCTTGGAAGTGTGGAATGCGATATACAACAAGGAAATATTCTGTGTTGAAGCATTCGCATGCTGTGACAAGGAAAGGCCCTATGTCGATTCGCCGTGCATTAAGAAGCTGTTCAAGACCGGCAACAGCTCATTGGGGAGAGTGACTTCAAAGATCCTTTTTGATATCTACCTATTCATCTACTTGTTGCGAATTCAAAGAACAGTCGTATATATCCGGTGGGCACAATATTGTATCCTGACTGCGTATGCCTGCAAAATTAAGAAGCATTTTGTCGTCTATGAGCTGAACGGATTGAACCGGGAGGACTGCAAGTCTGCCGGCTCTTCAATATTCAGACGATTGCACTACTATGCCGCAGAATATGCATGCTTTCATGGTGGCAATGCACGAATAGTTGCAGTGTCAAAGGCCATCGAGGCTTCTGTAGTGAGCGAACATTCAGTAGCAAGCTCGATAACCATTTCAAATGGTTGCAAATCAACGCTAAACTCGATGGCCAAAACAAGTGTCAACCAGAACTGCTTTGTTCTTGCCTATGTTGGTACCTTTACGTCATGGGATGGGCATCTTCTGTTGCCCAAAGTTGCCTCCGCTTTCAGAGAATTGCAAATTCCCATTCAGGTAAAATTAGCCGGCCCAGGATTCGAGCGGTCACGAATTTATGATGAGTCAACTGCGTTAGGGTGTTTCTCTTATATGGGTAACGTGGAATATTCCCGGCTGGATGAATTTTATTCGTCATCCGATGCAGGAGTAGCTTTATATGAATACGAACGCCATAAAACCGTCGAAATCTCTTCCCTCAAGCTGCTTGAATACCGTGCGTGCAGGTTGCCGATATTGACAACAGCCGTTCCAGGAACAGAATTTGTCGATGAAAACGCGATAGGTTTGAGACTGACTCCTCAAGAATTGAATGACCCCCAGCTACTCAAGAATCGTCTCGGTGAGTTCTACTCAAAACGGTCCAGCTATGAGAAGGCGTATGAACGCTGCGCCCCGGCGCGCACCTGGGACGATGTCGCTCAGGATACTATTGGATATATTTCGTCAATACTCGCGTGACGCAGTCTGCCTCTACTACCAATTCATCCCAATAATTTAACCGCTAGTTGAGCCAAATAATGGATTACTGGAAAACACGGTCAAAGAATTTTGATACAAAGTTCTCTAGGGCGAAG
>Ga0182027_10012444_pt1 | contig 11948 bp, 8 predicted proteins | sample 712E1DmetaG_FD_121300 | JGI IMG/M metagenome (GOLD analysis project Ga0182027, IMG submission 121300) | Permafrost microbial communities from Stordalen Mire, Sweden - 712E1D metaG (Illumina Assembly) | ecosystem: Environmental > Terrestrial > Soil > Wetlands > Permafrost | place: Sweden...
GAATGGCTGATGAAACAGGAAACCCCGATGCTGGCCGACTTTCTTGACAAGCTCGCCATCGCCCACAAGGACGGCGTGGTGGAAAACCTGCCCGCCACCGTGGAGGACGCCAACCTCAAAGCCGCCGCGGACCTGCTTCTTTCCAAGTATCCGGCGGAGGAAGTCTCCGTCTATTTGAACGCCTTCTACACCATGAACGACGTGCGCTGGCCCAATCTGGAGGCGATGCTCAAGGAAGACCCACGCCTGCAATTCGGCGGATGAGCCGGAGGATTTGAGGGCCGCCCCCCAGCCCGTTTTTCCTCCCTCGGCTCGACAGAGTCGAGATGGCTCGCCAGGAGGCTCGCCCTACCGTCTCCGGGCCGGGCGAGGCTCCCGCCGAGCCAAACCTATCATGCTATTAGACCCGCGAGAATCATGGAGGAACCCATCCGCGTCAATGATCCAGGGACTTTGGCAGTGCCTTGATTTGGTGTAGCGTCGAGCCTGTGGCTCGACTTCGGCGCACAGCGCCGACGCTACAGCAATTGAATTGAGGTGCTACCGGGACTTTTCGAGGAGGAACACGGTGGAGGCTTTTCGGCCCAGGGCGGACTCGACCCGCAGCAGGGCGGGATAGTCGCGCGGACTGATGATGGCGGGCGAGATGGCAAAATCATCGGTCAATACTATCTTATCGGCGCTCTCCGCGCGGCTAATGCGGGCGGTTCCTCCGCCGTCCGGCTCGGACAGATTCTCGCTCCCGGGGGCGATGACCACGCGGCGGAATCCCGCCGGCAACTCGATCTCCGCGCGCACGGTATTTTCGCGGCGCGAGGAGATATACATCGGCAAGGCCCGCCGGTCCGCTCCCGCCGGGAGAAGGGAAGGCGTGAAAGGCAGGTCGAAGTAAAGATACGCGCCGTCCACCACGCTATAGTTGTCAATGTCCACGGTGTATTGCTCCAGGCCGGGATAGGTGTCGAATTGGGTAATCAGATCGCCGACGGGCCGCGCCCCCTGGGCCATGCCGGAAACCGTTTCCTGATAGTAACGCCGCCTTTCCTCCGGCGGCAGTTCGGAGAAGTAACGATTCTGCTGGCCGTACTCGCCGCCGTAATAGTGCCGCGTCACGCCGATCCGCGTCTGGCCGTTGTCGGAGACGGTGAGGGTGTAGGCGGTGTCCGTTTTGTCTTCGCAGTCCTTGGCGGCTTTGATGACTTCGCAGGCCTGGGTGGAAAGAACGAAGCCCAGGCGGCCGTCGAAGGAAGTGGAACCGAGCCGGGAGTATTGGTCGGTGTCATTGTCATTGAGGTAGTAGGTTTGGCCGTCCAACTGGATCCTAACCAAAGACATGGCATAAGAATCGGGCATGGGAAAGGAGAGCGCCACATTGGTAATCCCGGCGATGGGAGGAAAGAAGGAAGCCTCGACAAACTCCGGTTGGAATCCCGCCGCCGCCAGCATGGCATGGAGCAAAATCGCCCGGTCCGCCATGTGACCGTAACCATCCGCCAGCGTGGTGTCGGCGTCGGAAAGCTCGGTGAGCGGCAAATCGGTGAAGGAAGGCCCGGCCGCGCGGATGGATTTGGCCACAAAATCGCGGATGGCTTGGACGGCTTCCAACCGCGACTTGCCCTGACTTGTCAACTGTATGGCCATTTCCGCCGCCTTGGTTCGCTTCTGCGAGCGGGCCAGCATGGCGTCGTTCAGGTCCTTGAGATAGTCCTTTAGGCCGCCCGCGTAATAAAGGACGCAGGGACTATAAACCCAGGGGGGCGGAAGCTGCGTTTCCGTGGGCAAGGCTTTGGCATTTTCCGCCTGCCAATGCCAGTCCACCAAGGCGTGGCCTTCCTGCCCGTTGGTTCCTCCCTTGCCGCCCCGGACCAGGCCCGCTTCGCCGCTGACCATGGTCTGGATTTCAACATCTTCCGGAGACGTCAATACGAATGATTTCCTCACGATGTCATCCGGCAATTGGAACGATTCCAGCCCCGAGAGGAACGGCTTGCCTCTGGTGGTGATCTCGTACTCCACCTCGATGGTGGAACCGATGTCCACGCCGGGCAGGTTGGCCACCAGGATTTTGCCACCGGTGTAGCGTTTGGCCGAGGCGTTCCAGCCGGCGTCCATGAGATTGATTTCGTTGGTCGAAATCTCCTGGCGCTGGCCGGTCTTCGAGGTGACGACGCCGCGAAGGAACCTGGCCTCCTGGCAGGAGGGATTGAAGTCAATCTTCACTTCCGCCTCCCGGATTTTGCCGGCGTAAGTGAGAATGAGCTTGGAGTACCCCACAGTGAGGACCGCGCTATGGGCGTCCTTGACAGCCAACTTCTTGTGGACATCCAGGATTTTGGCGTTGGACTCGACGGGCGAATCCATCGCGGCATCCGCGTTCTCCCCGGCATTGGCCGTGACGGTTGCCGGGGCGGCCAGCACCGGGACTTTCCGCTCGTCGTACTGCATCGCCTTCAACGTTTGTTTGAGAGTCAAGTATTGGGCGGGAGTGAATTCAACCACTTTCAACTTCATCACCCGGGAACAATCCAGCGCGCCATTCGTGAACCGGCAGCTTTCCCGGTAGCCCACGCACGGGTCGTCCACCGGCGGGCAGGAGGGCATGGAGACGGCGCCGGCATACTCCGCGGCCATTTTGATGGAGACATCCTCTTCCAGGCCGCAAGTCACCTCGGTCCGCATGGGATATTTTCTTGTGTCCAGCCCGGCACCGCCGAGGATGAAGTTGACCACGCCCAGGCTCTTGCCAATCCACGGCAGGCTGACCACCGATTTTCCGTTGCCGGCGGCTGTCATGCTGTCCACCGAAAACTCCAGTTCGGCCCGCAGCGGAACCGACACATCCATCATGTCTTCCGGGGTGATTTTCAACGACTTGAGCCGCGCGCCCGGCATGGCGGTTTTCAAGTCGCGCTCAAAGAACCGCCGCATTTCATCCGGCTTCATGTGCGAAAACGCATTCCGGTAAGCGTCGTCGTTGATACCCTCGAAAGCCAGCTCCGACTTCGCCTCCAGCGCGCCCGGCGCGCTCAAAACGCCCGTCGTCATGATGCGCATCATGTGTTGTTCCGGCGGCGGCACCGGGCTGACTTTGAGGTCTTCGCCTTCGGGCCGACAGACCAGGTAGCTCTGATCGCAATCCTCCGCCGGCAACAACTCGCGGGTGTGTTCGTCGGTCGGGTCCATCAAAACGTACTCCCCCTTTTTGAGTTCGACGCAGACGATGGCATGGTTGAAATCCGGATCCGGCACGGCCGGGTCGCGCTTGACGCCGACGCTGATCAACACCGGATACGCCGGCAACCCCGCCGCGCGCAACATCGCCACCAGCAACGCCGCCTTGTCCCGGCAAACCCCGTACTTCTTGTCGAAAGTCAGCTTCACATCGTGCGGTTCAAAGCCCGGCCGGTCCTTCTCCGGCGTCAACCCCATGTAACGAATATTTTTGGACACGTAATAAAAGACCGCCGTCACCTTCTCCAAATCGCTCTTGGCCCCCGCCGCCAGTTCCTGGGCCGTTTTCGTCAATTCAGGTGTCGTCGCGTCCAAGTGCGACTGGCTCAGTTCCCAATACCATCGGGACACCGCCGGCCAATCCGGCGTGGTGCTGACCAGCAGGCGCTGCAAAACCATTTCTTCCGGCGGCATGGACGGTTCGGGAAACATGCGCGGCACATGGCTGACCTCCCAGCGCTGGATGACCGTGCCGTCGTCGCCTTTTTGCGTCGAATGTTGCACCGTGCCGGGAATTTCATCGCGCAAGGCGATGCGCAGCAAAGGGCGCTCCGGGGGCGAATGAACCTCGTAGGACAAATGGCGCAGATAGCCTTCCCCTTCAAAAACATTTTCGTCGGCGAATTCGCCCGGAATGATCGGACGCTCGGTGGTCTGGCGCGTGATGGAGTGGACGACGTCGCCGATATCCACCTTGGGAATACTCAGGCGCAGGATGCGGGAGTTGGGATCGGAGATGTTTTCGCTCATCTGGCTGTCATCAATCTGCTCCTTGGAATTGGCCGCCACGTCCACCGCGACGGCCGCGCCGTCCGGCTTGAGCACCTCCACCTTGACCATTTCCACCGTGGTGTAGGGCAGCATGAAATCCAGCGAGAGGGTCCGGTTGTTGCGCCTGCCTTTTTCGGTGAGCACCTTGACAAAGGTCTCATCCTGGCTTTCGCCCGTGCCGTCGGCGCGGTACACCCGCACCATTTTCTTCTCGACGGTCGCCTCGTCGCAATCCGGGTACAGGGCCGGCGTAATTTCCTGGGCCGCCGCCAGGGCCTGCCGGGCGTCCACGAACGCCCAAGTCTCCCCGGTGTAGCGGTTGGTCTGCCCGAAAGCGGGCTGGGAGAAAACCAGCAGGGCGAGGAGCGCGCAACCGCGAATATGGAGCATAAGTTTGATCTTCATAGCATTGACAACCACCTGTTACCATGCCGCAACCCCGCTCCGCGCGCAAGTCGTTTTGTGGTTCCGGTTTGTGGTTCCGTTTTTAGAAGAATCTTGCCGCGGCCCGACCGAAACCAACTCTCGGGCTTGACATATTACCGCGATACGATAGTATGGGCTGGTGATTACCGCCTTCGCGTGCGGCGAGACGGAGCGCATCTTTCGGGGTGAACGCTCCCGCAAACTGCCGCCGGACATTCAGAACACTGCCCGGCGCAAGTTGGAATATCTGCACCGGGCGCGGACGTTGCGCGATTTGCTTGCGCCGCCGGGAAACCGGCTGGAGGCTCTGAAAGGCGACCGGTCCGGCCAGCACAGCGTCCGCATCAATGACCAGTGGCGGATTTGCTTCGTCTGGCGCGGCGCCAGCGTGGAGCAGGTGGAAATCGTGGACTACCATTGAAAATTTTATGAGCGACCGCAAAGACCGGCTCAAACCCGTGCATCCGGGCGACGTGCTGCGCGAGGACTTTATGAAGCCGCTGGGCCTATCGGCCTACGCGGTGGCCAAGGCCATTGGCACGACTCCCATTGCCATCAGCGAAATTATCCGGCACAAGCGCGCTGTGAGCGCGGAAATGGCCATCAAGCTGGGACGCTTGTTCAACGTTTCGCCCGAGCTTTGGATGGGCATCCAAGCTGACTACGATCTGGAAATCGCCCGTGACCGGAGTGAAGCCGAAATTTTCCGCCGCGTGCATCCGCTCAAGACGGGCGAACCTGTTCCGGCGTAAAACAAGCGGCGTGGAGGGCCTTCAGGCGCCGGCACCTTGTAAGTTGTTTGACAACGCAGGCAGAATTATGCGAAATGGACAACATGGATGCCCAACGACAACGCGGCTGGACTGAGGCATACAAGCTTTGCCGTCAAATGAGTCTGACCGTTGACCAGATCCTCTTGCGTCAACTTATGTCGTGAATGAGGCGACTCAACTTCTCGCGTTTGAGCGGCCGACTTAAAATGTCTTCGTGTTGGCATAACTGATTCGGCATATTTCGCCTTCTGCTGCCGAGGTCTCTTTGGATTAGCTGCGGGGCGCAAGTACAAAATGGATCTTGCGTTTGTCCGCTTATTTCCGCGTATTCTTGCGAACCCGGAGAGTCTATACTGGTAACCGTGTTTCGGATTGAACAGACTGATTGCTTTGCGTGGCTGCGGCAATGTCCCGCCCGCTCGCTCCACGCGGTTTGCACCGACCCGCCCTACGGCATTTTGGAGTTCACCGAAAAAGAGGTGGCCAAGCTGCGGGCCGGACGCGGGGGTGTCTGGCGGTTGCCTCCGAAAATGGGCGGCAGCCACCGCGATCCCTTGCCGCGGTTTACCATCCTCACCGAGGACCAGAAGCAAAACCTGCGGGGTTACTTTCGCGACTGGGGCAAACGCCTCCTGCCGGTCCTGGTTCCCGGAGCGCACGTTTGCGTGGCGGGGCATCCGGTTCTGCAACACCATGTGCAGGGCGCCCTGGCGGAGGCCGGCTTCGAGGTGCGCCCGGCCGTCATGCGCCTCTACTATAGCTTTCGCGGCGGAGACCGGCCCAAGAATGCGGAAGCGGAATTCCCCGAAGTCTGCGTCAGCCCCAAAGGCGCGTATGAGCCGTGGATGCTCTTTCGCAAGCCCATCGAAACCAATACCGCCGCCGAGAACTTGCGCCGCTGGAAAACGGGCGCTTTGCGCCGGCTTTCCACCGACAAGCCTCTGCCTGACGCCATTTCCAGCGGCCGGACCCCCAAGCGGGAAGAAGCCATTTCCGACCATCCGTGCCTCAAACCGCAGCATTTCATGCGCATCATCGTGCGCGCCCTCCTGCCGTTGGGTGAGGGCACGATTCTCGACCCCTTCATGGGATCCGGCGCCACCATCGCCGCCGCCGAAGCCATCGGCTACCCCTCCGTTGGCCTGGAAATTGACCCCGCCTATTTCCGCCTCGCCGAAAAAGCAATTCCCCGTCTCGCCAGCCTCTACCCTCAATTCCACGGCCAGCAGATGGAGGTCGAACTGAACGGAATGGTCCAACCGGAGGAATTCGACGAGCAGATGGCCCTGATCCTCGCGGAACCCGCGACTCCTTTCGGCCAACCCCGTGCCCGCCCTCCGATTTCAAAACTGCGGAAGAAGACCGGATGAGCCTGTAAGCCGATTGGCTTGGCGTCGAAACGGCGAAACGGAAGGCTCCGATGTTTCTTTACTTGAAAGCCGGGAAGGGGTAAGAACTCAACGACAACACTCAACTGGAGAATTTGAAATATGACGAACAAACGATTCTGCACGCTGGCCTGCGCGATTTTCCTCGCCGGGACGGCCTTCACTTACGCTCAAACCGCTGAAGTCGGGCTTTTTGCCGGTCACGGGGATGTCGGCAAACCGGGCAAACCGGGTTCGGTGCAATACGACGCCGCGCGCGGCGCCTACGTCATCACGGGCGGCGGCGAGAATATGTGGGCCACCAATGACGGCTTTTATTATGTGTGGAAGCAAATGTCCGGCAACGTCTCCCTCGCCGCCAACCTCCGCTGGGTCAGCACCAACGGCACTCCCAATATCCACCGCAAGGCCGCCCTCATCATCCGCCAGTCCCTGGATGCCGACTCTCCTTACGTGGACGCCGTGGTGCATGGCAACGGATTGACCTCGCTGCAATTCCGCGAAGTCAAGGGCGGCGTCACCGCGGAAGTCGAAGCCAAGCTGGGCGCCACGGCCGCGCCGGCCCGGATTCAAATCGAGAAGCGCGGAGACTACGCGATCATGTCCGTGGCGGACGAGGGCAAACCGTTGCAGCCGATGGGCGGCGCTTTTCGCCTCGAGTTCAAGGAACCGTTCTACGTCGGCCTGGCCGTCTGCCCTCACAACGACGCCGTGACCGAGACGGCGGAATTCACCAAGGTCGAATTGGGCACGCCGCCCGCTTATGCCCAACCCTCGGCCAACGGAGCGCGAAGCTCGCTGGAAGTGGTCCCCGTTCCGCCTTCCGACCGGAAGGTGGCTTACTTCACCAGTGAACACCTGGAAGCGCCCAACTGGTCCCCCGACGGCAAATTCTTAGTCTTCAATCAAGGCGGCAGACTTTACAAAATGCCGACCAATGGGGTGCCGGAACTGATCAACACCGGCACGGTGAATCGCCTCAACAATGACCACGGCATTTCTCCCGATGGCACTACGCTGGCCATTAGCGACGGGACCCTGCCCGGCGGGTCGCGCATCTACGTGGTGCCGATCACCGGCGGCGCGCCCAAGCTGCTCACCTCCAACGCGCCCTCTTATTTTCACGGCTGGTCTCCCGATGGCAAGACTCTGGCCTTTTGCGGCCAGCGCACCTTCACCGTCAACGGCCAGCGCGTGGACAATTTTGACATTTACACCGTCCCCGCCGCCGGCGGCCCTGAGGTGCGCCTGACCACCGATCCGGGCAAGGACGACGGCCCCGATTATTCCCCCGACGGAAAATATATTTACTTCAACTCTGATCGCACCGGCCACATGCAGGTTTGGCGGATGGGCGTGGACGGTTCCAATCAGGAACAAATCACCATGGATGAATTTGGCAACGTCTTCCCGCATCCTTCGCCCGACGGGCGCTGGATTGTGTTTTGTAGCTATCCGCCCGGGGCGGCGGATCATCCGGCGAACAAGGACGTGATGCTGCGCTTAATGTCGGTGACGGACAAGCGAATCCAAATACTGGGGAAGATGTTTGGCGGCCAGGGAACTGTCAATGTGAATTCGTGGGCGCCCAACAGCCGCAACGTAGCATACGTGAGCTACTTGCCGTTCTAAGATCGCCGCAATGCGTCCGTGTTTGGGGAGCGCGCGCGCCCCCGCGTGCAGTCAGCGATGCCCTCGTCGCTGACATCGGAGAGTGAGTGGGTTCAGCGGGGGCGCTGAACCCTGCACGCGAGGGCGCGTGCGCTCCCCGGAGAACCTGTCCGGGTCGTCGCTATTTCTCCAATTGGGCCGCTGCCGTTCTAAGATCGGCGTTGCGGAGGGTTCCGCTTTGGGGCATAGTTTGGGCCATGAGTACGGTTGAGTCCATCAGGACAGCCATCAAGCTGCTCTCGGTTGAAGCTTAAGGGAACCACATGAATTGCCCGCATTGTCAACAAGTTCTGCCCGCTAATTACCCGGCGGCATATTGTCCATACTGCGGCGATGACTTCCCGAAAGACTTCCCAATCGAACAAACGGCATTCCGCCCATCGGAATCAATTCGGCGCAGAAAGTCCGAATACGGGCTTGCTTTCTGGCTGTTGATAATCTGTCTTGGATTTTGTGGATTGGAGTTGCTTCGTTCCGAGATCGAGATTGCAGAGGTTCGGGAGCAGATTCGAGCTGCGGGCGATGTGCTCTGGCTACTAGACGCTACCCGTGATTGTGCTCTTCGAAGTGAGCCGGCGGAGGCGGTAGAGTACCTGTACAAATTGCAGGGACCGATGCCCGGCTCTCCACCAGTGCATAATGCTGACTCGAACATAATGGAGCTTGAGCGAAAGCGAGCTGTCAAGGACGTCATCCGGTATTTGCGGGCCAAAACTGGCAAGGACTTGGGGGACAATCCAGATTCTTGGATCCGAAAGTATGGGCCAGAATATCTTCGGCATCTTCAAACGAACATTTTTGGAACTGGAACCAACTACTAATAGAATGCAATAGAATCCCACGGCGTTGTTGGTTCCTGGAGGATCTCACTTCCAAGTTACCATCAAGGACCAATACTCAATCTCGCGCCAACCGGTCGCCGGTTTTCAAGGGGTGGCCGGCGAGGAATTCGGCGGCGGTTAAACGGCGGCCGCCTTCCAGTTGCAGTTCGTGAATGCGCAACGCGCCTTCGCCGCAAGCCACCACTATTCGCGTCTTGTCGGCTTGAACCACCGCGCCGGGCGCGCCGGGCGCAACGGCGAGGCTCTCCTCCACCGAGGCGCGCCAGATTTTGACGGTGCGCAGTGGCGCCCCCCCCGGCAAATGGGTGAACGCCCCCGGCCACGGAACAAAAGCGCGGACGCGATTCCACAAGGAACGGGCCGGCTGCGCCCAATCGAGACGGCCATCTTCCTTGATGATCTTGCGCGCGTAAGTCGCCTCCGCCTCGCTTTGCGGACGGGCGGCGAGTGTATGATTGACAGCATTCTCCAGCGTCTCAACCAGCAATTGCGCGCCGAGCCGCGCCAGGCGCTCGTGCAAGGTGGCGGCGGTGTCCCCGGCCGTGATCGCGGCGGCGCGCTGGGCCAGGATGTCGCCGGTGTCGAGCTTTTCGGCCATTTTCATGATGGTGACGCCGGTTTCGGATTCGCCGTTCAAAATGGCCCATTGAATGGGGGCGGCGCCGCGATACTTGGGCAGCAGGGAAGCGTGGACGTTGAAGCAGCCTCGCTGGGGAAGGGCCAGAATGGCCGGCGGCAGCAATTGTCCGTAGGCGGCGACAACGATGATGTCCGGCGCAAGGCGGCGAAGTTCCTCCAAGAACGCGGCGTCGCGCGCGCGCTCCGGTTGCAGGACGGGCAGGCCGGCGCGGAGGGCGGCTTCCTTGACGGGAGACGGCAGCAACTTCAAGGCGCGGCCTTTGGGGCGGTCGGGTTGGGTGACGACGGCAAGGACCTGGAACCCCGGCGCCGCCGCCAGCGCGTTGAGGCTGGCACAAGCCAGTTCCGCCGTGCCCATGAAGACGATGCGCGATTTCAAAAGTCCAAAAGAATTGGCCTCATCCGAACCGCTCCACCATGGCCTGCACGACCTCGCGCAAGACATGGACGGGGGATTGCGTCGAGTCTATGGCGCGCAACGGTTCCGGCCCGTAAAAATCCAGCACCGGCTTGCTCTCGGATTCAAAAACCTCCAGGCGCTTGCGGATGACGCCGATGTTGGCGTCATCGAGACGGTTTTCCCGCAGGGCGCGGCGTTGGAGGCGGAGGACCATTTTGTTCATGTCGGAACAACTGAAGTAGAGAATGAGGCGCATGTCCAGGCTCTCGCGGAGCATCCCGGCCTGGTTGGTGTTGCGCGGAATGCCGTCCAGGACGAGGATGTCGGCGGCGGGGTCGAAGCGGCCGTCACGGATGGCGGTTTGGAGGTGCTCGCGCCACAAGCGGACGGTTGGCTCGTCGGGCACCAGTTCGCCGCGGCTGGAGTAGTCGAGAAAAATGCGGCCCAGTTCGGTATCGGGAGTCAAGTGGCGGAAAACGTCGCCGCAGGCAATGTGAAAGAAATTGGGGATGGCGCCAAGGATTTTGCCCTGGGTGCCCTTGCCCGCGCCCGGCGGGCCGAGGAGCAGGATGGTGGGATATTTCATGGGGCTTTTTTGGCTTCCGCATCGAGGGAGCGCGGCGGCCGGGAATGTCAGGTCAGGTCTTTGTGCCGGATTTGCACTTCCATTATTTCCGCAAAGGGAATCTTCTCGTCGGCGGTGGCGCTTTCCTTGAATACTTGGAGGTAGAGTTCGGAGGGGGTAATGCGGGAAATGCGTTTGCCCACGAAGTCGCCGCGGGCGGACTTGATGTGGATGAGCAGGTCCTTGTCCGTCTCGCTCAACACCACCCGGAAAAATCCAGTCAGCTTGGTCTCAAAAAAACGGCGGTTGAACAAAAAATCACCGCGCTGATAGACCACCGGCGCGGGCAAATCCTGCTCGGCTGGCGCGGCCGCGACGGGGTCCGGGGCGGCAGGCCCCCGGGGGCTGAACGACGGGAAGCCCTCGGACGCCACAGGCGTGGAGGAGGGGAGCGGGTGGCGGGCATAGGGCGACTGATCCGCCGCGCCGCCGGGTGGGGAAGAGGGTTCCTCCAGGCCGGGGCGCGACGGCAAAGCGAGGAAATAAATAGGGCTGGCCACTCCCAAAAACGGGATGGCTGCCAGACCGCAGACGGTTTGCAGGGGTTGATTGCGAAAAATGGACACTTCATAGGCCGCGAAAAGATTGGCTCCATAGAAAATCAGCAGCATCACCCAACCGAGGGGACTGCTGAAAATGGCCCAAACGCCGATGTGCCCGGCGGGCCGGGCCGGCGGATCGGGCTGTTTGACGGTGATCTCGGGAAACTTGGCCTTATGCGAAGGAAGGTCGTCGAAGACCATCGGGGCGACGAGCGCCCGCTGCTGGGGATTGATGGCGTCGTCCCGCAGTTGTCGCAGCGCCTCGCCGGTGAATTTGCCCCAGGAAAGGCGCGGGGAGTAGGCGCCGCCCTCTATCCGAAGCAGAACGCCGGTCTCGTCGTAATTGATGGGATCTCCCGAAACGCGGGTGCCGTCGGTCAGCGCGTAGCTGCCGGCCTGGGCGCCGTGCCAGAGCAGGCCCATCCAGAGTGCTATAATGAAACCAAACCTGCGCATGGAGCCAGTCTGCGCCGCGCCGCCGCGGAGTTCAATCTGAAAAATGGGGGATTGAAATAATCGCAGGGCGAATTCACGAAGACAGGCAAGGGGCAAAAGGATTTGAAGATCTGAGCGTTTGGTTTGGCCCAGAGGCCGGTGTGCTGGTGGTCTGGCGGGTTGAGAGGCTCTGGCCGTGTCAGGA
>Ga0182027_10012445_pt1 | contig 11948 bp, 10 predicted proteins | sample 712E1DmetaG_FD_121300 | JGI IMG/M metagenome (GOLD analysis project Ga0182027, IMG submission 121300) | Permafrost microbial communities from Stordalen Mire, Sweden - 712E1D metaG (Illumina Assembly) | ecosystem: Environmental > Terrestrial > Soil > Wetlands > Permafrost | place: Sweden...
ATCAAACCTTTAAGATATTGATTATATAGGGAAATAGATGGTGCCCAGGGCCGGAATCGAACCAGCGACACGCGGATTTTCAGTCCGCTGCTCTACCGACTGAGCTACCTGGGCGGCTTTGGGGGTCAGACCACAAAGGACGGGCTTTTTAGGCAAGCGGGGAGCCGCTGTCCAGCGGCTCCCCGTCTTAAGACTGATAGGCCTTATTGCCGCCCCCTGGCGGCGCGGGCGGATTCTTCAGCGGTAGGTCAATTCCACCCCGATCAGGGTGACCCCCGTGTTGACCGTGCCAATCAAGTTGCCGCGGGCCGCGTTTTCGCCGGTGGGCGCGGTCGCGAGCTGGTCGATGGTGGCACGGCCGGCGAACAGATGAGCGATCGAGAAATCGACGTCTATGTCGTCGTTCAAGCGATAACCGACCCCGCCCGACAGCCAAATGCGGCTCGAATCGGGAACGCCAGGCGTGGCCGCGCCGCTGGGGGTTGGCGTCTCGTCGTAAGCCGTGCCGGCGCGCACCGTCCATTGATCGTCGGCCTTGTATTCCACACCGATCGAACCAAACCAGCTGTCCTTCCAGCCGAAGGTCGTCAAGTCGGCCGAGTTATGCGGCTGCACGGGCACGACCAGCAATTGCTTGAACGCGCTCCAGCCGGTCCAATCGACCGTGGCCATCGCCGTCCACTCGTCGTCAAGGCGCAAGCGCGTGCTGACGTTGAGCACGGACGGCATGTTGGCCTCCGCGGACGCCCCCGAATTCACGAAGGTCGGCGCCGCATAAGCATTAAAGAAAGCGCCGACGCCCCCCGCATCGAGCGTGTAGGTTTCCGTGCCGTTCAGCTTGTGGTCGATTTCCCCACGATAGGACAATCCGAGCGAGAGATTGTCGTTGGGCTTCCAGGCGATGCCCAGAACGTAACTGTAAGCCCAGTTGTTCGCCTTCAGCGCCACAAAACCGTCGTCATGGCCGGGCAGGACGTGAAAGAAGGGGACCCCTGGAGGAGGCGGAAAGACAGTGCAATTGACGTGGCAGCCGATCAGGCCGAAGTCGATCGCCTTGCTCAAGTTGCCCGAGATATATTCCGCCTGCATCCCCACCGCGATGGACAGCTCTGGAACGGGCTGATAGGCGACGACCGGCGTGATGTTGTACGTCATCAATTCGCTCTTGGTCGCATAATAGCGGCCGGCCCAGGTGTCGGAGTATTTGGTCATCAATCCCCAAGGGACGGTGACCGAGACGCCGACCGAAAACTGATCGCTCAACCGCTTGCGGACCGCGATGTCCGGAATGATCGCCTGGGAGATAATGCTGGACGGCGTCGTCGTTCCCCCGGTCGGGTTTCCAAACGAGGTCGTGGCGGTCGTAAAATCTCCAGTCGCGGTCGGCACAACACCAATCGCGCTGACGGAGATATCGAAATCGTCCACCCAGCCCGCGAGAGCTGGATTGAACGGCATCGTCGATGCGTGTTGGCCGTTGGCGCCGGCGCCTGCATAAGACGTACCCAGCGAACTGGCGCTGAATTCGCGCAAGTCGAAGCCGGTTGCATAGGCCGATGTCGAAAGCATGCATGACGCGCAGAAGAGCGTAATTGCCGAACGGCGCATGGCAGTTCCCCTATTGTGATCGTTTCCCCGATGACAACTATATAACACAAGGCAGCGGCGAGCTAATCCCCTTGCGGCAATTCGGCCTGAGGACCGTCCGCTTCCTCATCATCTTGGTTTATAGCCGGGATCGCATAAGTCCCTTTCAGCCATCGCGCTAGGTCAAGTTCCACGCAGCGCTTGGAGCAGAAAGGGCGGAATTCTTCGGCGGAGGCGCGCTTGCAGATGGGGCAAGTCTTGATGTTGACGTGGGAGTCACTTTTCTCAGGGGAGCGTGACGACATCGAATCCCTCGCGGGAACAAGTTGGGTCCTGTTCGAAGGCTAGATTGGCGGCGCCCCGGCGGGCAAGAGCGGCGCGCAGCCCTTCGCCCTGGCCGTCGAGCCAGCGGATGACCTCCGGCGCTGCGCGGACGTGAATCCGCCTGCCCGGCGCCGCGCGCGCAGCAGTTTCGATTCGCCTCAAGACATCCATCGCGACGGCGTCCGGCCGGCGGACCTTGCCCTGCCCGGCGCAGGCCGCGCAGCTCTCGCTCAAGCGGGAAACGAGCGGCTCGCGCACACGCTTCCTGGTGATCTCGACCAGACCGAGCGGCGACGGGCGCGACACACTCACCGGCGCGCCATCCCGGGACAGGCTCTCGGTCAGCGCATCGAGAACCCGGTCGACATGGGCTTCCTCTTTCATATGCATGAAATCGACGACGATCAGCCCGCCGATGCCGCGCAGCCGAATCTGCCGGCCGAGTTCGCGCGCCGCTTCGAGGTTGACGGTGAGGCTTGCGTCCTCCAGCCCGGAGGCATGGGTGAAGCCGCCGGAATTGACGTCCACCGCGGTCAGCGCGTCGGTCCCTTCCACTGTGATCCAGCCGCCGCACTGAAGCGGCACGCGCGGCCGCATCAGCCCGTCGATGTCGTTTTCGAGGTCGTCGAACAGCGCGCCCGGCCCTTCGAACAGCATGATGCGCGCCTCGGCCTCAGGAATCGCGCGGCGGCAAAAGAGGCGCGCGGCTTGCGCCGCTTCGGCATCGTCGATGAGGATGCGCGCCGTATCGCCGCGGACCAGGTCGCGCAGCGCGCGCGCGACGGGATCGAGATCGCGATGCAGCAGCGCGGGCGGCTTCGCTTTCCTGCGCGCGTCGAGGATCGCGCGCCAATCCTGCGCCAGGCGCACCGCATCCTCGCGCAGTTCCTCCGCTCCGGCGCCGATGGCGGCCGTGCGGAAGATATAACCGGCGCCGGCAATAAGTTCGCCCTCGCCGGTCAGCGCCTCGCCGAGCGCTTGCAGCCGCGCCCGCTTCGCCTCGTCCTCGATGCGCCGCGACAGAGCGATGCCGGGCTGATAGGGCGCCAGCACGCAGAGTCGGCCGGGGATCGTCACCGAGGCGGACAGCCGTGCGCCCTTCTCGCCGATCGGATCTTTGATGATCTGGACCAGGACCGCGTCGCCTTCGCGCACCAGCTGGCCGATGGCAGGCTCGTGATCGCCGGAAGCGTCCGCAAGACAGCGCGCCTCCCGCGCGCCCAGAAAGCCAGCGCGTTCGTGACCGATCTCGACGAAGGCAGCCTGCACCGCGGACAGCACCTTCGCGACGCGCCCCAGCACGATGTCGCCGACGAAGCTGCGCCCGGCGGTCGCCTCGTCATCGTCGCCGAGCGTGCGCTCGCGGTTCAGGGCCTCAAGCCTGCCATGCTCGACGACGGCGATGCGGATTTCCACCGCGCCCACATTGATGAGAATTTCCTGCGCCATCGGACCTTGAGGAGTGGGTGGGGAACTTACCGCGCGCTGCGGGGCGTTGCATCAGCGACCCGCCTCAACATCTTGCGATTTCGGCGAACCCTCCTCCACTGTTTGTAGTTGTTTTCGACTTATTGCAGGGGGGGGTGGGGGTATCCGCCGCCTCGTGTCCGCGCTTCGGCAAGACGATTGTATCGAAGAAGGTTCTTGCGTCTCCGTCTTTCCACACAGCCGGAGTGATGTGGGAATTCCTCCTGTGCGGTTCAAGAGGCTGCGGCGTTTAGCACCCAAACCCGCAGCCGCGCAGCAGCGCCACGGTTTCGGCCAGCGGCAGGCCGACGACGTTGGAATAGGAGCCGTTGATGCGTCGCACGAACATCTCGGCGCGGCCCTGGATGGCGTAGCCACCGGCCTTGCCCTCGCCTTCACGGCTTTGGACGTAGGTTTCGATCTCGGTTTCAGTCAGGCGGCGGAAGACGACGGCGGTAACAACAATCCGTGTACGGATTTTCTCTCCGGGCGCGGCCACGGCGATCGCGGTCAACACCCGGTGCTGGCGGCCGGAGAGCAGTTTGAGGCAGGCGCTGACCGCCTCGGCGTCTTCCGCCTTGGGCAGGATGCGCCGCCCGCACGCCACCACCGTGTCGGCGGCGAGCACCAGCATCCCTGGATGCTTCACCGCGACGGCGCGAGCCTTCTCGGCGGCGAGTCTCAACGCATGTTCTCGCGGCAGCTCGCCTTTTAGCGGACTTTCGTCGATGGCGGCGGCGTGGATCTCGTCCGGCGCGACGCCGGCCTGCGCCAGCAACGCCTTGCGCCGCGGGCTCTCGCTCGCCAGCACGAGCCGCCCGTTTGAATCATTTGAAGCGATAGGTGATACGCCCCTTGGTGAGGTCATACGGCGTCATCTCGACCATGACCTTGTCGCCCGTCAGCACGCGGATGCGGTTCTTGCGCATCTTGCCGGCGGTGTGGGCGATGATCTCGTGCCCGTTCTGCAATTTCACGCGAAAGGTCGCGTTGGGCAGAAGCTCGCTGACCACGCCTTCGAATTCGAGCAGTTCTTCCTTTGGCATTCGCCCTCTGGGTTCATTCCGGGGCGGGAGAATGCACCGAAATCGGCCAAAAGCAAGGGTTTGCGAAGCTCCACACCCAGGCTTATCCCTTCAAATGCAACACACAGATCAGGGTGAAAAGCCGCCGGGCGGTATCCATGTCCACCTCGATCTTGCCCTGCAAGCGCTCGCGCAGCAGCTCGGCGCCTTCGTTGTGCAGGCCGCGGCGGCCCATGTCGAGGGCCTCGATCTGGGACGCGGTCTGGCTGCCGCCGATCGCCTTGAAATAGCATTCGCCGACAATGAAATAGTCCTTGATGATGCGCCGGAACGGCGTCAGCGACAGCATCAGCTTGCCGTGCGGGGAGCCGTCGGCGAGGCTGATGTCGAAGGTCAGCCGCGTGCCCTCGACGCCGAGCACAAGCCGGTAAGGTCCGCCGTACGAGCCCACCGGGCGGAAGCTGTTGGCTTCCAAGAGATCGTAAAGCGCGATTTCGCGTTCGTGCTCGATCTCGCGCGTGCGGCGCACCACCGTGCGCTCGTCCAAGGTCACGTCGCAAAGCCTGTATGGCGACGCTTCGCTCATCGCTCAACGGCCCGCATTCAGCCTGGCGGCGATGGAGCGCGCATGGGCGTCGAGCCCTTCCGCTTCCGCCAAGGCGATGGCGTCCGGCCCAAGCTTCGCAATCGCCTGCGGCGAACAGGCCAGCAAGGTCGTGCGCTTGAGAAAATCGAGCACCGACAGGCCGGAGGAGAACCGCGCGGTGCGCGACGTCGGCAACACATGGTTGGGCCCGGCGATATAGTCGCCCATTGCCTCCGGCGTGTTGCGGCCGAGGAAGATGGCCCCGGCATGACGCACGCGCTTCAGCAGGGTTTCGGGATCGGCGGTGGCGATCTCCAGATGCTCGGGCGCGATGCGGTCGACCAGCGCCGCCGCGTCGTTCAATTGCGCAACCAGGATGATCGCGCCGTAATCGCGCCAGCTCGCCGAGGCGATCTCCTTGCGCGGCAACAGTTCGAGCGCGCGGGCGACGGCCGCCTCCACCTTCTTGGCGAACGCGGCATCGTCGGTGATCAGGATGCTCTGCGCCGAGGCGTCGTGCTCGGCCTGGGCGAGAAGGTCGGCGGCGATCCAGTCCGGATTGTTGGCGCCGTCCGCGACAATGAGGACTTCCGATGGCCCAGCGACGGAATCGATCCCGACCTTGCCGAACACCTCGCGCTTGGCCGCCGCCACATAGGCGTTGCCGGGGCCGACGATCTTGTCGACCGGCGCGATGGTCTCGGTGCCGAAGGCCAGCGCCGCCACCGCCTGCGCGCCGCCGATGCGATAGATTTCCGTGATGCCCGCGCGCCGCGCCGCTTCGATGGTGAGCGGATTGATGGCGCCCCCGCTTGCCGGCGTGACCATGACGATGCGCTTAACCCCGGCGACGACCGCCGGAATGGCGTTCATCAGGACGGAGCTGGGATAGCTCGCCGTGCCGCCGGGCACGTAAAGACCCACGCTGTCGAGCGCGGTCCAGCGCCAGCCGAGCCGCGCGCCCAATTCGTCCGTATACGAAACATCCCCCGGCAATTGGCGGCGGTGATAATCCTCGATGCGCTTGGCCGCAACGTCGAGCGCCGTCAGGGCCTGGCGCCCGCACTTGGCCGCCGCGGCAGCGATCTCCGGCTCGCTCAAGCGCAGCGTATCCGGCGTCAGGCGGACCTTGTCGAAGCGTTCGGCCAATTCGATCAGCGCGGCGTCGCCCTTCGCCCGCACCTCGGCGATGATCGCGCGCACGGAAGTCGCAACGTCCTCCTCCGCCTCGCGCTTGAGGGAAAGAAGCGCATCGAAGCCGCTTGCGAAATCCGCGGCGCGCGCATCGAGCCAACGCGTCATCTCACCGCTCTTCGTTCTCGTGTTCGGGACGGCCGCGCGCCGCCCATTCGCCGCTGACGTCGGCCAAGCCGGCATCGAGACATTCGACCTCGAGCATCATCGCACCGCCGCCCGCGAAGACAAGCTCCACCGTCCCGGCGGGATCGCCCTCGGCCTTTGGCGTGAAACGGATGGCAAGCAGCGAGACCACCGCGTCGGGCGCGCCGCGCTTCAGATTGCGCGATTTGACCGAGAGAACGCCGTCGAAATGCAGGCCCGAGCGCACGCGCAGATTCACCCGCTGGCCGCTTTCCCATTTGAAACGGCTGAATAGGGCGGCAAAGCGCCGCGATTTCGGCAGATAGACGAGATCGCCCAGCCGCCCGACGGCGTCCTGCAGGCGGGCGGAAATCACCTGCAAATCCTCGCCGTCCAAGGCCGCCAGGATTGGAGCGCGCCCGCTCATGCCGGCAACCTCTCGATGTCGGCGCCGACGCGGCGGAGCTTTTCCTCCATCCGCTCGAAGCCGCGGTCCAGATGATAGACGCGGTTGACGATGGTCTCGCCTTCCGCCGCCAGGCCCGCCAGCACCAGACTCGAGGACGCGCGCAGGTCGGTCGCCATCACCGGCGCCCCCTTGAGCCCCGGCACGCCGCTCACCACGGCGGTGTCGCCCTCGACCTTGATATCGGCGCCCATTCTCAGAAGTTCCGGGACATGCATGAAGCGGTTCTCGAAAATCGTCTCCTTGATATGGGAGGTGCCTTCCGCCGTCGCCATCAGCGCCATCAATTGCGCCTGCAGATCGGTCGGGAAACCTGGGAACGGCGCGGTCGCGGCGGACACCGAGGTCGGGCGGCTGCCGTTGCGCGCTACCGACAAGCCGCGATTGGTCTCCTCGACCTCCGCGCCGGCGGCCTCAAGCAGATCGACGAGTGCGCCGATGAGATCGGCCCGCGTCCCGGTCAGCTCGATTTCGCCGCCGGCGATCGCCGCGGCCATGGCATAGGTGCCGGTTTCTATGCGGTCCGGCAACACGGAATGCTCGGCCGCGTGCAGGGCCTCGACGCCGTCCACCATGATCGTCGAGGTGCCAAGGCCCGATATTTTCGCCCCCATCGCCACCAGGCAGCGGCCCAGATCGTCGATCTCCGGCTCGCGCGCGGCATTGGCGATCACGCTGCGCCCGTCGGCCAGCGTCGCCGCCATCAGCACGTGCTCCGTCGCTCCGACGGAGACGAACGGGAATTCGATGTGTGCGCCCTTGAGCCCCATCGGCGCGCTGGCGATCACATAGCCGTCCGCCAGTTCGATCACGGCGCCGAGCGCCTCCAGAGCCTTGAGATGCAGGTCCACCGGGCGCGCGCCGATGGCGCAGCCGCCCGGCAGCGAGACCTTGGCCTGACCGGCGCGCGCGAGCAGCGGCCCCAGAACCAGGAAGCTCGCCCGCATCTTGCGCACGATGTCGTAATCGGCCGTCGTGTCCATGAGATCGGCGGCGCAAAGCCGATAGCGTCCGCCCTGCGTGGCGTCCCGCGTCCATTCCACCTCGGCGCCGAATTGGCGCAGCAGATCGGCCATGAACGCCACGTCGGCCAGCTTGGGAACGTTGGTCAGCGTCAGCGGCGCGTCCGTAAGCAGGCATGCGGCCATCAGCGGCAAGGCGGCGTTCTTGGCGCCGCCGATCGGGATTTCGCCCTTAAGACGTGCCCCGCCCCTGATCCTGATCTTGTCCATGACCCCGTCCGGCCAGCATGAGCCGAGCGTTTTAGCGCGCAGCGGCCGCCAACAACAGCGCTAATCCGGGGATGGTTTAATCCGGTTTGGCGGCCTTATCCGAGCCCGCGCCGGGCAAATCCGGGGCGTGGGCGGGGGCCTGGGCCGGCGGATGCGCACCCTCGCCCGTCCCGGTCCGCGCGCGCGCTTTGCGGCGCTTCAGATTCTCGCGCAAGGCGGCAGCAAGCCGCTCTCGCCGCTCGGCGGAATTGGCCGATTTTGCCACGCCGGAACCCTTTCCCTTTCGCCCGGACCTGGGCTATAGCAGCCGTCCTTTCGGGCCCATTCGGCCCGCCGGTTGCCGGAGTAGCGTAGTGGTAGCGCAACCCCTTGGTAAGGGGTAGGTCGACAGTTCAATTCTGTCCTCCGGCACCAGTTTTATCGCGCGTGATGCATTCCCATCCCCGTTCGGATTGCCAGAGAAGCGCGGCGAGATGTAGCCTCTGCGGCCCGCCCCGCCGCATCCCGCCCGTGATAGCATCGCCTTTTCCGGCCTTCCGAGGCTCGCCATGACCCAGCCAGTTCACAAACTCTCGATTTTCGAAAAGTTCGGGTATGCGCTCGGCGACGGCGCCTCCAACCTGATCTGGATGACCTTCATCTACTTCCAGCTCAATTTCTACACCGACGTCTACGGTCTCGCGGCGGGCGCTCTGGCGCTGATGCTTCTCATCACACGCATATGGGACATGTTCTTCGACATCATGGTGGGCATGGTCGCCGACCGCACGAAGACGCGCTGGGGCAAGTTCCGCCCCTATCTGCTCTGGATGGCCATACCGTTTGGCGTCATGAGCGTGCTCACTTTCACCACGCCCCACTTCGGTCCGACCGGAAAGCTGATCTACGCCTACGTGACGCTGTCGCTGATGATGGTCGTCTACTCGGGGATCAACATCCCGTACGGAGCGCTGATGGGCGTCATTTCGCCCGATCCGCAGGAGCGCACCAGCGTGTCCGCTTGGCGTTTCAGCTTCGCGCAGCTTGGCGGGCTGGCCGTGGCGTTCTTCACGCTCAGGCTCGTCGCCCGTTTCGGCCACGGCAACGAGGCCTTGGGGTATCAGACGACGCTCGCTGTTTATGGGGTGGCGGCGGTTGTCATGTTCCTGTTCTGCTTCGGGCTGACGCGCGAACGCGTGCAGCCGGTCAGGGAACAGAAGACGTCGACCACTCGCGATCTGCTCGATCTGGCGAAGAACGTGCACTGGCTGGTGCTGTGCCTCATCGGCATTGCGATCGTGTGTTTCGTCGCCATCCGCGGCGCCGCGATCATCTATTACTTCAAATACTACATGGGCGATGCCGTTCTGACCGTGGCGGGCACAAGCCTGCACCTCGGCGGCACGGTGGGGGCCGGACTGTTCATCGTGGTCGGCACGATCTTCTCGTTGATCGGCATCTTCCTGATCCAGTACGTGACGCCGTACACGGGCCGGAAAAACGCGTTCATCGGCTGCATGCTGCTCGCCGCCGTGGCCCTCATCGCGTCCTATTGGGTCGGACCGGGCCAGCTCTGGCTGCTCTACACATATCACGTTCTTTATTCGGTCTTTACCGGACCCACGGCCGCACTGCTTTGGGCGATGTTCGCGGACGCGGCCGACTACTCGGAATGGAAGACGGGGCGGCGCGCCACCGGACTTATCTTTTCCGCCTCGGGCATGTCGAACAAATTCGGCTGGGTGATCGGAGGCTGGCTGGCGGCCAAGCTGCTGGAATACACCGGCTATCAGGCCAATGTCGTGCAGACCCTGCAATCTCAAGAGGGAATCCGGATTCTGATGGCGCTTGCTCCAGCTGCGGTCGTTCTGATCTGCGCGGCGGGAATGCTGCTCTACGGGCTCGAATCGAAGATGCCGACCATCGAGGCCGAACTGAAGGAAATGCGCGCGAAGAACATAGGAGCCTGACTTGCAATTCGGCACTTTCGACGACGCCGCCAAGGAATACGTCATCACCCGCCCCGATACGCCCAAATCGTGGAGCAATTATCTGGGCTCGACCGAATACGGCGCCATCATCACCAACAATGCCGGAGGCTACAGCTTCTACAAATCGGCGGCGCAGGGGCGCTTCACGCGGCTGCGGTTCAACGCCGTGCCGCTCGACCAGCCGGGGCGCACCATCTATCTGCGCGACGAGGACAGCGCCGACTTCTGGTCCGCCTCGTGGCAGCCGGTGGGCAAGCCGCTCGACGCGTACAAGTCGGAGTGCCGTCACGGCAGCGCCTATACCATCATTTCGTCTGAGTATGCCGGCATCCGCGCGCAGACGACTTATTTCGTGCCGCTCGGCCGGGACTTCGAGTGCTGGCGCGTCCGGCTGACCAACATGGGCGCCAAGCCGCGCAAGCTCGGCGCTTTCACCTATGTGGAATATGCGGGGAACTGGAGCGCCTATAACGACCTGATCAATCTCCAATACTCCCAGCACATCGTGAAGATGGCGGTGGAAGACGGAATCATCGACCACGGAACCAACGTCAACATCCCGCCCAAACCCGACGACTTCCAAGAGCCGGACCAGGGCCGCCACAGCTTCCTCGCCCTGGTGGGTGCGAAGGTCGCGGGCTACGACACCGATCGGACGGCGTTCCTCGGAGCCTTTGGCAGTTACGCCAAACCGGCCGTAGTGGAGCGTGGCGTTTGCACGAATTCGCTGGCCGTCGGCGACAATGGCTGCGGCGTGCTGCAAACCAGGATCGCTCTCGCGCCAGGCGAAACAAGGGAATTTCTGGTGCTGATGGGCGTCGGCCGGGCGCGCGAGGAAGGCCGCCAAGCGGCGGCGGAATTTGGCGATCCGAAGAAGGCCGAGGAGGAGTTGGCGCGCCTCAAATCCTATTGGCACGGACGCATCGCCGGGCTGGACGTGCAAACGCCCGACGCCGAATTCAACAGCATGTTGAACATGTGGGGGCCGTTCAACTGCCTGATGACCTATGCGTGGTCGCGCGCGGCGAGCCTGATCTATGCGGGCGAGCGCGATGGACTGGGCTACCGCGACACGGTGCAGGACATGCTGGGCGTGATGCACGCGATTCCCGCCGAGGCGGTGAAGCGGCTGGAGCTGATGATCACCGGCCAGGTTTCCACCGGCGGCGCCATGCCCGTGGTCAAGCAATTCGCGCACCGCCCCGGCGCGGAGGCCCCGCCGCGCGAGGGCGAGTACCGTTCCGACGATGGCTTGTGGCTGTTCAACGCCATCCCCGCCTATGTCAAGGAGACCGGCGATCTTTCCTTCTATCGCAAAGTTCTTCCGTATGCGGATAAAGGAGAAGACCGCGTGCTCGGCCACATGAGGCGGGCCATCGAGTTCAACCTGAGCCGGTCCGGCGCGCATGGATTGCCCTGCGGCCTCAGCGCCGATTGGAACGACTGCATCCGGCTTGGCGAAAAGGGCGAGTCCGTGTTCGTGGCCTTCCAGCTTCGCTACGCGCTCGCGGTCTATTTGGAAGTTAGCCGGTTGCTGGCGGCAAAGCAGGAGGAGAGCTGGGCGCAGAACAACCTGGACCTGCTGGATCGCCATCTGAGCGACCATGCCTGGGACGGCGAATGGTATCTACGGGCGTATCGCGGCGATGGGTTCAAGTTCGGTTCGCGCGAGCGCAGCGAGGGCAGCATCTTCCTCAATCCGCAATCCTGGGCGGTGCTGAGCGGCCATGCCGATGGCAAGAGGGCGGCGCGGGCGATGCTGTCGGTGCACGAACGGCTCGCCACCGAATACGGGCTGACAATCTGCGACCCGCCGTTCGTCGAGACCGACATGTCGGTCATGCGCGCCGTGCTGTTCAATCCGGGGATGAAGGAGAACGGCGCCATCTTCACCCACACCCAGGGCTGGGCGGTGATCGCCGAGACCATGCTGGGCCACGGCGATCTGGCCTGGCAGTACTTCCGCGCCAC
>Ga0182027_10012447_pt1 | contig 11947 bp, 11 predicted proteins | sample 712E1DmetaG_FD_121300 | JGI IMG/M metagenome (GOLD analysis project Ga0182027, IMG submission 121300) | Permafrost microbial communities from Stordalen Mire, Sweden - 712E1D metaG (Illumina Assembly) | ecosystem: Environmental > Terrestrial > Soil > Wetlands > Permafrost | place: Sweden...
GCGACAAATACATGCGCCGCTTCCTTTCGAGGTTTTCGGATGAAACAAGAGGAACTCTTTGAAGTTTACGAAATGCATAACGGAAAGCCCGTGAAAGTCGGGCTCGCGGCACGCAGCCTCTGCCACAAGACGGGGCTTCTCCATCGCTCGGTGCACATACTTCTCTTCAACAAATCCGGAGAGCTCTACTGCCAGAAGCGAAGCATGGGCAAGGACCTCTATCCTGGAAGGTACACTTCCTCCTGCTCCGGCCATGTCGACCCCGGGGAAACGCCCCTTGCGGCAGCTTACCGCGAACTCGCGGAGGAATTGGGCATCAAAAAGAAACTCGAGCTAAAGAAGCTCGGCGAATTCATCTCGCACGGGGCGACGGAATGCGAATTGTCCACCCTTTATTTCGGGAAATATGATGGCGAAATAAAGCTGTGCACAGAAGAGGCGGATGCCAATGGCTCGGAGTTTTTCTCCCGCGGCGAACTTGAAAGCATAAAAGAGCGCATGTCCCCCGGCTTCAAGAAGGCGCTTGAGATGTTGCCGAAGAAACTCTGGCAGAAAGCCAAGGCTCGCGGAATAAAAAAGAAATAGCCATAATCCTCCCACACAAAAATTCAGACTGATTCTCGCTTCAAGCTCTGCTCGTTTAGCCATCGCACTTCTGCCACAAATCTCTTTTCTGGTTCAACAGCTCTTTAGCAACAGCCAGAAGCTGCGTGCTTATCCTCAACGCCTCATCCGGCGAGAGCTTTATCGCCTGCTGGCTTACTGTATTCAGTATTCTCACCGTGACTATCCCATCCCGCGGAAAGCCATTGTACTCTGTGCAGTCCTCCCGCTCGATTCGAAGCGCATTCCTGTGGCTCTCCCCTTTCTCATCCTTCCACCAGTGTATTATCTCATCTTCCACATTGCCCATCCTCTCACCCGCTCATACGCCGTTTGCGCTACTGCGCCCGTGCGCCTCTTTTTGCGACTGATTTAGCGGCGCGACGGCGGCTTTTAAATGCCCGGAGGCGGATGGTTTCCGGTGAAGCGGACTAAGAGGAATATTTTTATTCTTAGAAATACACAATATGACACATTCTTTCCGGCACTAACTGCTCATCTGTGATTCAATGAAGCAAAAGCAGCCTCCAAAAAATAGCGAGCCAACTACATTTCGCTGCACGGATGAGATTCTCCGCAGGCAGTCTTCGGTCGGTTTCTCCCTCTATGTAAGCGGAAATGAAATCCGCGGCTTTCGCAATAGCTACGGTGAGATTCTGCCGCGGACGCTCATGGATTCGCACGAATTGGAGTTGCCAAATGACCAGAAAACCATCCTAATCGCGCAGCTAATCGAGCTCGGCGAGAAGGTGTTCGACCCGTTGTTGATGGGAGAGCAGACTGATTTCTCCAAAGAAACGCTGCTTCGCGAGCCTGAGAAGATAACGCATCTCGCAATCAACCTTCCTCCTTCAGATGATTCAGACAATGGCAAAGCGGATGGCAGAGGAAAACCGAACCAACCCTATCACAAAAAGACTCCTAAGTGGCGCCGCGCAAGGGTTTTCGGTTGCGTCGGCCCAGCAATCATGCCAGTTCAAAAATCTGGCGAAGTATTTGATATAGACCTCAAGCTCGCGGTATTTCTCTCCAACCCTGAGCGCATGGTTATAAGCGCTCTGACAGGCTTTGATATCAAAAGCGATGGCTCGTTCACTTACAAATGTGCGGGAAAGCCCGATAAGGAAGTGGCGGAAGAATTCGGCCTGTCGCTAGAAGAGATTGAAGCTATCAAGCGGAAAATAGAGCGCCGAGCTACTTTTTAGCCGAAGGCTCTTTCGCCCAATCCGCGGAAATCGGCCCCTTCAAATTAGTCAAATAATTGTACGCCTGCATGCCCGCCCTCGCCCCTTCTCCCGCGGCTATGACAACCTGCTTGAACGGATTGCTCGTCACATCGCCTGCTGCGAAAAGTCCTGGCGTGCTGGTTTCGCATCGCACGTTAACCTTGATCTGCTTGAGATCGTCAATTTCCGCGAGGCCTCCCAAAAAGTCCGTCTTCACTTCGTAGCCTATCTCGACAAATATCCCTTCAACAACCAGCTCTCGTTTTTTCTTGTCATTCACATTCTCAACTACCAAGCTCTTCACGAACTTGTCTCCCTTCACTTCCACCGGAGCAACGCAGCACACTAGCTCAATCTTTGGGTCGGATTTTATCTTCGCGAGCGAATACTCATCCCCCCGGAACTCATCCCTTCTGTGATTCAGGTAGATTTTGCTCGCGCCAATCCTTGAGAGAAGGAGAGCTGCTTCGAACGCGGAATTGCCTCCGCCGACTACTGCGCACGCCTTGCCCTTGTAGAGCGGCGCATCGCAAGTCGCGCAGTACGTGACTCCCTTTCCGATGAACTGCTTCTCGCCAGGCACATCGAGCTCGCGCGGAGTCTTTCCGAACGCCAGTACGACTGTCTTCGCGGTGTAATCCTTTCCGTTCGCGTTTACTGTGAACTCCTCTCCTTTCTTCGAAACCTTCTCCACTTTAGCGTACTCAATCTTCGCTCCGAAAGAAGTGGCCTGCTCCTCGAAATTCATCATGAGCTCAAGGCCGTTCACTTTTTTATAACCTGGATAATTCTCTATCATGTCGGTTATCGCGCACTGGCCTCCTAGCGCCGAAGTGAGAACCAACGTCTTGAGGCTCTTTCTGCAGGTGTATATCGCTGCTGAGAGCCCTGCTGGGCCGCCGCCTACTATTATCACAGCGTAGTCTGCCATATGGTTTCACGTATCCGTGCTTGTGGTTTTTGGTTTTCCTTTGGAATGATTAAAAAGGTTCCCCAAGCCGATTCGTCGCCTGACGAATAAACCGCCCTATTTCTTCCTGCTCTCTTCTTTCTCCGACATCCCAACTAGCTTGTCGAGTATAGCGTTCTCGCGGGGCGTCCTCTCGCTTTCTTCGACTCCTTCGGTCACGTAAAATCTTCCGTCCGCAAGCGAGAAGAGTATCGTGCTGTTCCAGAGCTGCTCCGGAGTAGGATTGTCGATAGCTTTTATCCGCTCAAGCTCCGGAAAGTAATTCTGCCCGTAGAGGTACCGTACTCCTTTCTCATCGATGTAATACGCGGTGTCTGTTCCCTCGCGGAAGCTCCCGCTCCCGTCTTTTCCGAATCCTGGTTTCTCGGCGGACACGAATATGTCTGTGCCGACGCTAGTGAGAACCGGAGAAACGGAATACCTCGAAGCCATCTCCTTCTGCTCGCGCCTCGTGTAGTTCGGAGGCTCAAGCACAGGCAGCTGCACGATGGAATCAAAGTTCGCAAAACCTGGGAACTTCTCGCTCTGTGCCCTTATCACGAGCTTTTTTGGCTCGCCTTCCTTCGAAGCAACGTAATCGAATATGTCGCGGTCCGGCCTACCGCCGGTGAAGCCGACTGAGTAGCTCTCTATCCCTTTTTTCGCGCTGAGATTGCCAATCGTCATATCGTCTTTCGCTACCATATGATACATGCCAGTAAGCAGCATTGCTTTCTCCCTTCCCTTTCCGACACCAAGCGAATCCATCCTGCCAACCATCGCGTTGTTCCTCGCTATTTCTCGCTCCCTCTGCTCCTGTGGCACGAACTTCGCGATGTCATCGTTTTTCATGTCAATAGCGATTGGCGCTATCCCCTTTCTCGCGGCTTGGCAAATGAGCACCGAAAGCGAAAGCGTCATCAAATAAAAATCGGTTCGCGTGCTTGCAGGCATCTCCTTGTAGAATTCGCTTCCGCGCTTAGGGTAGAGTTTCGCCATCAAGTCTTCAGTGAGCTTCTGCTCCGATAAACCAGGAACATAGTTCTTGATTGCAGAATCTATCAGCGGCTGGTAATCGCGGGGCAGCTCAATAAGGAAGCGTGTCACCCCGATTTTCTTGAGCGCATCAAGATTCGCGAGAAGGAAATACTTCTGAAACGTGATGTCATGCCGCTCCGAGAATATGATGAGCTGGTGCTTCTTCATCTCAGAAAAATCAAGCGAATCGGCAGGCTTCCCCAGCTTCTTCGGGTACTCGTTCGCGAAATTAGTGTACTCCTTCGCCTTTGGGAGCGCGTCGAGGAATGCCATAGAATACTTCCTCTTCAGCCCTATTTATCTATTGCTTCACTTCACAAGCCACGGCAAAAAGTTCGCGATGAAGCCCGCGACAACCAGCGCAGTGATGATGTTCACCGCGAGCTGGTTCTTCAGATTGATTGAAAGTATCCGATGCCCGTCGAAAATCGGTATCGGCATGAGGTTTATCGCTCCTACCAGGAAATTGAGAACGAACAAGAGAGCTAGAACGCAGTAGGGGTACCAAAGCCACGCGTACTCCTTTTTCCACGCGAATGTCCAGCTTCCGTATAATGCATCCGCTTTGCCGTCCTTGTAGCCTTTTACTACGATTGCTCCGCCATCCTTGTAGATGACGCTGAACGGCGCAAGCCCGGAAAGTTTTCCGTTGCTGTCCGCCTTCACTTTTGCATCTCCTGAAGCAGTTTTCAGCATCACTTCGCTGTTGTTCGCAAAAGTCAGGTTCGTGACATCCGCGATGTTTTTTCCGTTGATTGCATAGATGAGCGTGCCTGAAGGCATTTGCCTTGAAAGCTCCGCGCTAGCATTGCCGAGTTTCTCGATGCGCATGACGTCCTCGCGCATCCCTTCCGTCCCTATTATGAATCCTGTTAGGAGTATGAATGCTATTATCGAAGTCATTATGTTCGCCGCGCTACCCGCTCCGAGCACGCGCGTCTGCTTGGTGTCCTCCGCCTTCGAAAGCTGCTTCTCGTCCGGGTCGACGAACGCGCCCGCAGGCACAACCCCGAGCAATACGATTCCTGCGGACTTGAGCTTAATTTTCGCAACTCTTGCGAGGACCGCATGCCCTCCTTCATGGACTACAAGAAGAATTGCTAGCGCTATCAGCCCTTCGAACAATGGAAGATTGATTCCCGGTATAATGAGCGTCGCTCCGGGCGCTGTCTGAGCTAGCTTCGCGCCGTTCCCCAGCAATGCCTCAGCGATGGCAATAAACACGAGCGCTCCCTTCATGAGTATGCCCATGACTGCCGTCATGGATATTCCGCCCACGATAAGCGCTCCGAGCGCAATCCACGCGAAAAGCGAACTCCCTCCAGTCACTTCCTTCAAGTCCGCGCTTGCTGCTCCCATGTCAACTGAGAAGATTACTGATGATGTCACCGCATAGAGGTTCGGCGCGATGAAAAACGAGACTACGAGCAGGATGAGGATTCCAACTGCGACTATGCAGACATTCCGAAGCATCTCTTTTTTCTTATCCTTTATGAAGAAAAACGCGAGGAGCCCGAAACCGAGAACAAGCCCGAGGTCCGCGAGCATCTTCCACTTCTCCGGGCTCTTTTTCGCGAGCGAATCTATGAACTTCAATCCCCGCTGGTCGCGAAGGAGTATCATGCCCCATTCGCCCTCGAGGTTCATCAATTTCTGCAGAAGCATTCCGCTCGCGACAAGCTCGGCAATCACTATGACGAACTTGAGCACTCCTTGCATAGTCGCGTTCGCGGTGAAATAAACCGCGGCGACAGTTATGAAAATCAGCCAGAAACAGATGAACAGCTGTAGGTTCCGATTCATTATCCGCTTTCTCGGGAAACAATTATAAGGTGTAATCTCGTGTATTGACGCAATAATCTTCAGATTCATCTATCTGGCAATGCATCCAAACGAATCTGGCAATCCATCAAAACCAAACAACCAATAAATCCAAACGAGTGTGATTATATGGCATCAAACACTGTCAATTGCGACGTATGCGGTTCGGAAGGGGCGGAAATCATCGCGGTAATAGAAGGCGCCAGATTGCGCGTGTGCAATAACTGCGCGATGTTAGGCAAAGTCGTCTATTCGCCACAGCCAATCCGCGGAGGCTACGGTCGAGGCGGTCCGTCCCGAAACAATGTCTATGGGGGAGGAAGCACAGGCGGATACGGCAACACCTCGGGCGCCCACACGGCCCAAGCACCGGTAGTGAAAGCTGAATACGAACTAGCGGAAGATTACTCATCTGTTGTAAGGCTCGCGAGAGAGAGAATGCACATCACTACTGCAGTTCTCGCAGAGCTAGTAAGCGAGAAAGAGTCCTTCATAGACAGGATAGAGAAAGGTGGAGCGAGGCCGGGCGATGAATTGGCCCACAAGCTCGAAAAAGCGCTAGGCATAAAAATCCTCGAGCCCGCAAATTCGGTGCAGTCGGCAGTCAATTCGAACATGGCTGCACGAAAATACGAGCCAAGCGGAAGGACGCTCGGCGACGTAATAGAGATAGAGCGCAAAAAGAAGAAGGACTAGCCGTCAAGCGTTATTTCTTGAGCTTCTCGCGAAGCCCTTCCAACCCATAATGCTCTACAAGCCACGGGCAGCTTATCGCGGTGATAACCAGCTTGTAATTCCCTTCTCCGCGGAGCCCATAACATTCTTTCAAATCTTCGATACTCGCTACTTTCTCGAGCTTCAGCGCGCTCTGCCTAACTTTCGGGTTGACGATGAACGCTTCGAAAATCCTTAAGCTGTCTTTCTCGCCTATAACTGCTGCTTCGAATTCTTTTCTGTGCATGCTGATTAGCATCATCACTGCGAATGGCAGTCCGTTCTCATTCTGTTTCTCTCCCCAATTCCCGGTCATCCCGAATACTGCTTCGTTCACGAAAGAATCCCATTCCCCCCGCGTGTCTGCGGTATAGTTCGGAATCTCCGATGGCTGGAGCTCTTCGCCACCCGCCATATGCACTGTTTGCATCACCGGGACGAAAACCGCTTCAGAAATGCGGACAAGCCTCTCAAGAGTGCGCATGAATTTCTCATCGCTCTCTATATATTGGGAAGCGCAAATGACTTTTTCGAGCCCGTCCAGAATCTCTTTTGAAGGAGTCTCGGGCTCTTCCAAAAGCTTCGCGTTGGCCAGTTTGCTGAACAATGTTTTCGCGGGCGCTTTTTCCATACCGAACGCGAGCCTGAGATTATCCAAATCGCTTGCGACGTTCTCTAGGTCGAACAGCGTGTCTTTGACGCTGGGCAGGTTGAGGAATCGCGCCATCTTTTCGTCAGATGCGCAGTTCTTCTCCTCCAAAATCTTCAATAGTTCAGGCAGGTGCCTGTTCATGAGAAGCGTTATCGCAACGGGCAACTCGTTGTTTTTTGGCACGCATCCCATGCCTATAAGCTTCTTGGAGTATATGTTGTTGAGAAGCCTGTTCAGCGCCTGCATCTTCTCTTTTTGCGGCATACCAGCAAGCCCATCAATTTCTTCCTGTTTCAGCCCACCATATATTCTTGCGAGAGTAATAAGCGGCTTGTACACCTCTCTGGACGCCCGAATAAGGCGAGGTATGAACTCCGCGAATGTCAGCAAATCGTCATTCGCAACTTTCCTGAAATACGCTGCTCTGATTTTTCCCATTCTAATCAGCGTCTCCCCTATGAAGCCGGGCTCAAGCCCTCCTTCGACCTCTTGGAATACGCGCGCAGCAAGCTGCCCTCCTTCCACCATGTTCCTTTCAATAGGCGCTATCGGCCGGCCCTTAAGCTTTTCGAACGCAGCCTCTTCTCCGCCCATTTCCGTGATGAAGTTGAGAAATCCCTCCAGTTTCTTGTACTCTTCAAAAAATATCCTCGCAGCTTCCTCCTCTACATGAGACCTCGGGGCGCTTTTTGGCGGAGCCTGCAAGAGATCCGGCTGCCTTCGGCTATCTCCTTTCTTGGTTTCTTGGCCTCCAGTTGGTATTTGCGCTTGGCTCAGTCCATCACCTATATTCATCTCAAATTCGGCGGCATCTTCCTGTTCTCGTGCCCTGCCCCTGGTTCTTTTTTCTTATCCGAAAACATCTCCCTCACGCTAGTTTTGAAGTAATTCAAAAGCATCCAGTTTCTCGGAGCCGAGTTTTCCATCTCAACTATAGTCCTCTCCAGATTCCTCGCGATTATTTCGCATATGTGCTCCGCACTGTGCTCTCTTATCTCCATAAACTGTTTCATCATGTTCAACGCTCCCCCCAACATATCAACTTCTTCAGGAGGAATCATTTCTTTCGAAAATACCTTCACAAAATGCGTGAATACCGCGCTGCTGAAGCAATCAATCGCAGCGTCGCTCGTCCGCGCATCGTTCGCATACTCCGTGAAAAGCATTATCCTAAGTTCAACATCCTCGATTTCATCGAAAAAAGCCTTCTTCAGCCGCTCAGCTCCTTCGAAATTATTTATGTCTCGGATTTCCCTTTTCTTTGAAAAAATGAACAGGTTTTTGCTCTCAATGAGCCTCTCTTTCCTCTCCTTCAGGCATCTGTCGATGTGCTTACGTACCCTTCCCTCTCCGATAGTCTTATCGACTAGAACCGGATATATTATTTCCTTCAGGTAGCTTTCGAGTCCAGTACCTTCAGTTTTCCCTATCTCAGAATAAAGGTGTTCCTTCACAAGCTCGTCCACGTCACTGTCTCTCATCAGCTCGCCCAGTGTTTTGAGCGTAATGACAACGAAACCGAGCCGCCCTTCGTAATCCTCTTGCTTCAGTATCTCAGAATCAGAAAGAACCCCTATCGCGTCCTTCACTAGGAAGAAGATGAAGCAATCCAACGCAGCAACTCGCGTGTCTATCTCGTACATAAGGATTTGAAGTATCTTTTTTCTCACAGGCTCTTTCTGCCTTCCGATGTATTCCCTAAACCTTATCGCTCCGTCTTCGGTGTTTACGTCCCCTAGCTCCTCCAGTATGGCATCTATTTCCTGCGAGCTAAGTGGAGCCGTGTCGAATGCATCCATATTATCTGCATTGTATTACTCATCCAGGGTTTAAAAATGTTTATTAGTGTTTTTTCGTGTGTATGCTTTAAACACACGTTAAACCATAATCAATAAATTTATAAACTCCGGCACCCCAATTATACTTGGTGTGCAGATATGGCAATAACCGCTATAGAGATCAACGGCAATACCAACGGTGCGCACGCAGCTTTGCGTTCGATGCGAATTACTCCGAGTTCTGATCCTGCGGTAATCGCTTACAAGGAAGCATCAAAGCTTTTGCTCAGGTATCAAACAGACAAATCTAGCTTAAGCGAAGACGAGACAAAAACCCTAGGAAATCACCTGGCCAAACTGAATAAAACCAGCATCTTCTGGATAATCAACGCATTCAAGGCTTATGAGAAATTCGCGACGCCTGCCGAGAAAGGCTCAAGCGTTTCCGAAATAACCAAGGCGAAAGCGGAGTTCGAATCGCTTTACCCGAGCATATTCAATCTAAAAAACGCATCAGGCCAGCACACTTCAAACATCTCAACCGACAAGCCACACGTCTTCGCCCTAAACGAGCTTTGCTTCGAGTTTTTAGAGACCATGCATGGCGAAAATAACTTGGAATGCAAAGACCCGAAGAACTCTATATACTCCGCTGCGCTCGGGCAGTATGACAGCAATTCCCTTTCTCTTGCTTCGATAACCCACCTTTTCAACAGGGACCCGATGATTTACTCGGCCCTTCTTTGCCTGATAAAACAGAGCCTCGAAAGCGACGGAAGGCTCCTAAGCGAAGCAACAAGCATTTTCATAAACTTCATGTCGCCTCTGCTTGAGGGCGCAAGAGACAGGGCTTCCGAAGCAAGAGCGGTCCTTTTGAGAAAGAAGATCGACCCCGACAACATCTCAGTTAAGGATCTCAATTCTCTAATAGGCATGATAATCGCTTCCCAACCTTTGATAAAGAGGAAAACGGACGCGCTCGCCCCGATAGCGAAAGGAGTGGCTCTTGAGCAGCTCGCAGAAGCCATCAAAGTCAACGGCCTGAACAAAATCCTTGATGAAAACCTCCTTGGGGACAACGTTTGCGGCTTAAAGGGCTCGCTCGAGGCTTTCATAGAAGCATACACTTCCAAATTCGGAAAATTCTCGGAATGCGACCTCGATGAGACTATGACCACTGGCCAGCTCATAAGACGCATGATACAGCTTCAGATCGAAAAGAACCCAAATGCAGTTTCTGGCGAGATGATTTGGCTCAAGAACCAGTTGCAATGCCACGAGCAGGCTAAGCTTCAGATAACGCAGCTCGATTACAAAACCAAGTTCAGGTCTGAAGATGATTTATATGCGTACAAATTCCCCTATGAGGTTTCCTACAAAGACGACTACGAACAAAATCTCATAAATATCCTGTCCGCGCTGACTCGTGGTTCAAAAGATGAGCAAAAATGGTTCTCAGAGAAGCTCGAAACGGAGCAGAATGAAACCCGGAGATTCAAGATACTCCCGAACCAAGATGTACGCATAGTGGAAGAGAAGGATGAAAACGGAAACGTCATAGGACGCTCCTTATTTAAGGCATCCAAGTAGCCAAGCCCTGTCAGTCAATCATCTTCGAGGTAGTTAAGCGATTACTCCCTAGGCTAAGAATGCGAATGCCCCTATTAAGTGTAAGACGTAAAGCTTGGCAATCATAATCCAATTCCAAGCACGGTTTTAAAGTTTGGTATCGAATCGGATTGTATGGGAGTTGACCTCGGCGATTTGGCCGTTGGAAAGAGCGTCCCCCTCGAGCAATTGTCAGGCAAGAAGTTCGCGGTCGACGCATTCAACAACATCTACCAATTTCTCTCTTCGATTCGCCAGCCCGACGGAACACCGCTCATGGATTCTAAGGGAAGGGTGACTTCTCACCTTACTGGTCTCTTTTACCGAAACACCAATCTTCTTGAGAGAGGGATAAAGCCAATTTATGTATTCGATGGCAAGCCTCCAGAATTCAAGAGAAGAACTGTTGCTGAACGAAGTGCCATCAAAGAAGAGGCTACTGACCGGTGGAAAGCCGCTCTCGCGAGCGGAAATATGGAGGACGCGCGCAAGTTCGCGAGCGCGACAAGCAGATTTACTGCAGAAATGATTGAGGAGAGCAAACAACTACTCTCCGCAATGGGAATTCCTGTTATTCAGGCTCCAAGCGAAGGTGAGGCGCAAGCTTCCCAAATCGTTGCTGAGCGGGAAGCGTATGCCGTCGCTTCGCAAGACTTCGACTGCCTTCTGTTCGGCGCTCCGCTTCTCTTGCGCAATTTGAACATCACCGGAAAAAGAAAAGTCCCGCGCAAAAACATCACAATAGATATCGAGCCAGAACTCATCTCCCTTCCGGATGTCCTTTCGAACAACGACCTAAACCGAAGCCAGTTGATTTGGATGGGAATCCTCTCCGGCACGGATTTCAACTCCGGAATAAAGGGAATCGGGCCAAAGAAAGCCCTGAAGATTGCCTGGGCATGCAAGGACATAAACCAGGTTGTCGAGTACTGCAGAAACCAGTTGAAATACGAGTTCGAGGAGGACCCTGCAGAAGTTGAGAAATTCTTTCTCCACCCTCCAGTAGAACACGGCATCAAGCCGAAATTCGGAACAGTTTCCAAGGAGAAGATAATCAAGCTGCTTTGCGACGAGCATGACTTCTCATCTGAGCGCGTGGGAAAGACAGTTGATGCTCTTTCGAAGAAGATGAACGAGAAAGGCGAGCAGACCGGCCTTTCGCAGTGGGCATAACCATTCTTTCGAGTCCTAACATCACTAATAAATAGCCTCTCTGCCAATCTACCCCCATGCGAACCGATTCCACTATAAAGGACAAAATATCCGAAATCAATGCCGCGAACGAAAAGCGCAAGCGTTTCGGCAAGAAGCCAAACCTAGAGCGCATTGACATAGTCAACGGCCTAGAAACCGTTCTTTCCAAGGGCAAGTACGGAACGCTCCATGACTGGGAAGAGAGAAAAAGAGAGCTGAAAGACCTCGAGAACAAGTACGAGTTCGGATTGCCTAAGAACTGGCGCAGGGGCATGTACGGCGAAATGATTCCTGGCGACAAGCTCGATTCGCTTGCGTGGAAGATGGGCGCTTACAGATGGGCATTGCAGATAGGCGACCCGAC
>Ga0182027_10012448_pt1 | contig 11947 bp, 6 predicted proteins | sample 712E1DmetaG_FD_121300 | JGI IMG/M metagenome (GOLD analysis project Ga0182027, IMG submission 121300) | Permafrost microbial communities from Stordalen Mire, Sweden - 712E1D metaG (Illumina Assembly) | ecosystem: Environmental > Terrestrial > Soil > Wetlands > Permafrost | place: Sweden...
CCTTGTTAGGGCGGTGGGCTTGAAGCTTTTCGTCCCATCAAACTGAGGGAATGACGCAAAGAGTGTGCCCTTGGACCGATCAGCATCTTGGTATGGTGGATCCGAAGCACGGCGCATCGCCGATATCGTTGTGTCTTTTCAGACGCCGGCTGGCGGTTGGAGCAAGAACATCGATCTCTCGAACCACACGCGTCAGTCGGATGAACGGTATTCGCACGACGGCGGCTCGCGATTCACCGATCAATCCGACAATGACCGACCGCTTTATGATACATGGAGTTATGTCGGAACCTTCGACAATGACGCCACGACTACCGAATTGCGCTATCTGGCAAAGGTGATCACGGCCTTGCGGGCTGACAGTGCGACCCCGTACCGGACGGCTTTCTCACGAGGGCTGGAATATATTCTCGCGGCCCAATACCCAAACGGAGGTTGGCCGCAAGTCTGGCCGCTGGAAGGTGGTTATCATGATGCGATCACCTTTAACGACGGTGCCATGCTTCACGTGATTGCCTTCCAACTCGATCTCGCGACCGGGCTGAACGACTATGCCTTCGTTACGCCGGTTCAGCGCGCCCAAACCGCAGCCAGTTTCGCCCGAGGCCTCAACTGCCTGCTGGCCTGTCAAATCAAGATCGCCAATGCCCGAACCATTTGGTGTCAGCAACATGACATGCTAACCCTTGAACCCTGTTCGGCCAGGAACTAGCCCGGATGTTTCGCACCGCGGCAGGGCCGCAGCCAAAGTGGAGGGCGCTGCGCCGTCAGCGCCCATAAACCCCTTGGCGGTGACAGCGCACCGCCCTCCAACAAAATCGTCGCAAACATGAACGATGTGGACTGATATTAGCACACTCTATTCGATAGCCTGCGTGCAGACTGTAGACGATCCACGGGCCGAGCGCGCTGGCCGACACATCCGGCCTGCGTGAGCGCGTCGTGGTAGTTTCTCACGCTGGCATACATGTTCGGCGGTTCGGCGGTGCCAATGCCAGAAGCAGGAGCAGCGTTCATTGACCGTGACACGGCCAAGGAAGATTTCATCGGCTCGTTGCCACGCCAGACACGTCAGTGGGCACGGCCTGTCGGCAAGGCCGATGATCCAAGCGAGTCTGCGTTGCTGAACTTCGACCAGTTGAAACCGTAGAAGGTCACGAAGATGAAGCAAACCAGCGGCACGATAAAGCCACGCGACACGCCATAATGGTCGGCCACCGCCCCCATCAGCTTCGGCACGATGGCGCCGCCCATGATCGCCATGACGATGTAGCCCGCAGCCTTCTTGGCCCGGGCGCCCAATCCGTGGATTCCAAGCGCAAAGATCGTCGGAAACATGATCGACATGAAGAAATAACTCAGGAACACGCAGCCGACGGACAACCAGCCGAGTTTGAGAAAGATCAAAAGACAGATGGCAACATTGAGCAGCCCGTAAAGACCGAGCACCCGGTGAGCCGAGAATCGCTTCAGGATCATCGCGCCGCTGAAACGTCCAGCGAGGAAGCAGAAGAAACCGACCGAGACCAGGAACGACGCCCCCTTGTCGCTGAGACCGAGGACTCCCAGCCTGTTCGTCTCGAAAACTCCCGCCAACCAGCCCGAATTCCACGACGCGGGAATCGCCGGCACATCGGCCGTCATGTAATTGATGAAGAAACTGAAGATGCTGGACTGCGCCGCGACATAGAAGAATTGCGCCAGAGTCGCGCCGGAGAAATGCGGGTGAGACCAAATGCTATGGCTCGTGATCCTCCTCGCCGTCCCGACAAGCATCAGTGCCGCGATCGCGATGACCACAACGGCGCCTGCCACGATCAAAAGCGCCAGGGAGGTGTCAACGGTCACCGGGAGGCTTGCTGGATGGGGAATTCGTGAAGCCAGGCCGACCGCATAGGAACCCACGCCCACCGCGTTGAGAATAACCCAAGCAATCATTCCGATGCTCACCACGAGCACCGACACGTTGCCCAGCAACATCGAGTAGATGGCCCCTCGGTTCATCTCACGGGCGCTTTTCCCCGTCTGTTCCGCGGAATCATCCTGGTTCTCGAGATGATAGACATCCTCCGTCTTGATGTCGGGCACGTTGGAAAAATAGAAAATAATCGCCAGAACGACGACCACGACCGCCACCGCCGAATAGGGAATCCAGAGCGTCTGAGCGCCCGTGCTCTGGCCCGAGGCGTCCTTCCCGTAGAAGAACAGGCCACCGGCAATCGGCCCGAAAATCCAGCCGACGCCGTTGAAGGATTGGGCCAGGTTGATGCGGGTGGCTGCGTATTGCTGGGGACCGAGCACCGTGGTGTAGGGATTGGCCACCGTCTCCAGGAACGTCAGGCCGGCGGCGATGAAACAGACGCCAAGCAGGAACGCCCAGAACTGCGCGATGTGCGTCGCCGGGATGAACCAGAATCCGCCCACCGCGACCATCAAAAGCCCCGTGATGATCCCGCCTTTGTAGCCCAGCTTCGTCGCCAGCCAGCCGGCCGGAAGCGCCATCAGAAAGTAGCCGAGATAGTGCGCGAATTGCACCCATGCGGACTGCGCCAGATTGAGGTGCAGTTCCTGCTGAAAATGCTTGTCCATCACGTCGATCATCCCGTTGCAAAACCCCCAGAGGAGGAACAGCGAGCTGACGAGGAGGAAGGTGACCAGTGCGTTGGTGCCGTCCGCCAGGCGGAACATGCTTTTCTTTTGATTATCCATGGGGTTATTCGGGGCTCCTACACCGATCACCTGACGATATCATGTTTTCGAGTGAATGCGGAGTTTTTGAATAGAGACGGCTACAGCGCAACGCGAGAACGCATGTCTTGGGTGATGCGTGACCGGCCAGTCTATCCCAGGCCACGAGGATTCCCAATGGCCTCAATTGACAAAAGGATGGATATTTTTAACCGTCCGCTCCGATGATTGCAGGTCCGATTCCCAGCTTTATCTCCCCGCGCGTCATCCGGGGGCGCTATCTCTTTCTTGATCTGGACCCGCCCGCCACGACGGACCTGGCCGTGACCTGCGCCGGCTGGGAGCACTGCGCTCCCGGATATGAGATTGTACGGGACAGTTTCCGCTACATGGCGCTGGAATACATCGTCGGAGGCACCTGGGAACTGGAAACGCAAAACGGACGATGGGAGGTGGGCCCAGGCACAGTTTTTGCCTATGGCCCGGGAATCGCCTATTCGCTCAAGGCCCTTTCAAGCGCGGGGCTCACCAAGTACTTTGTCGACTTCACGGGGCGTTCAGCCGCGCAACTGCTCTCCAAGGCCGGGCTGAAGGGCGCGAGACCCGCCCGTGCCGTTCACGGCCGCTGGTTGCACGACATTCTGGACCAGTTGATCGAGACGACCCGACTGCGCCCAGCCGCTCGAAAGACAATCTCCAACCTGCTCATGATCCTTCTCCTGGAGCGGGCGCGCGAAGATTTGCGGACCGAGGCTCACAATTCCCGTGCCGAGCAGAAATATGATGAATGCCGCCGTTACCTGACGGACAACTATCTGCGGATCCGGAGCCTGTCCGACGCCGCCCATGCCTGCGGGCTGTCTGCTGTCCACCTGTCACGGCTGTTCCGACGATTTGCCTCCGAGTCGCCCCATGTATTCCTCTCGCGAATGAAAATGAACCATGCGGCGGAGCTTATCGCGCGCAACAATCTGTCCGTAAAATCGGCTGCCGCGGAAGTCGGATTCGAAGACCCGTATCACTTTTCGCGCGTCTTCAAACGCGTCCACGGCGTGGCGCCGAGCCGGTTCGGAACATAAGGATTTGGTTCCGATCAGATGACCGCGACCACTTCCATTTCCACCAGCAGGTTGTCGCGGCAAACGTCGGCCAGCACGCAAACCTTGGGGAACGCCGGGACCTTGAGCAGGCGGATGACCCGGTTCCATGCCTCCCAGGCGCCGCGGTCTTTGCAGAACAGCGTGGAGGAAGTGATGTTCTCAAGGCTGCCCCCCTGCTCTTCCAGGATTGCAGCGATACACATCAATGTCTCAAGACTTTGCATCTCCGCGTCGCCGACGTGAACGCTCGCGCCTGCCGGGTTGATGCTCGCCGTGCCCGAGATATGCACGGTGCGCGTCCCTTCAATCTCGATGGTCATCCCACGCGAGAATGCTGAACCGTAGTTGAATGACTGGTCCTGGCGGGGGCTCCGTCGGATGGGCAACGCGGCCGCGCTCTTCGGGCTGTCGCTGTCCAGCGCCAGCACGTCCAGCAGGCATTCCTCGCCGTCGCTCTGTCCCTGGATGCCCGTGCTCGCTGGAAACGCCGGGCCTCCTTCCACGCCGAATCCTGCCGGCCGGTAGTGCGCCGTCCGCACCCGGTTGAAATCGCCGTACCATTCGAGCAACCGGGCAAGATAAATCCAGGTCCGGGCAACCTGGCGGTATTCAAACCCATGGGCTTTCAGACCGAGGCCCACGTTGGTGAACATCTGGTCCGCCTGAGCCACAGCATCGCCGGCCAGAGTACCTGCCGGGGTTGTGCCACGAATCGATGGCAAGTGAAGCATGCGGAAACCCCGGCCGGTCAGGAGGCGTCCGCGCCCCGTCACCGGGTTCTCGACGGTGGTCACACTCGTCCCGGTGCCGCGCGGCACGATGCCCCAGATCTGCAAGCCTGCGAATTCCAGCCCGCCCAGCGGGGTTCCCTGAATCCAAGTCACCGGCACACTCAGATCCAATTCCTCCCGACGGTAGGCCGATTCGCGACGCTTGAGCACATCAACGCGTTCGGTCGAAAGTCCGTAGAGTTTTTCCTGGATCGGCTGGATTCCCTGCTCGGCGATTGCGGCTGCGACTTGGGCGAACAACTCGTCCACCGCCTGTCCGGAGCACTCGATAGTTCCCGTGAGGTGGTATTCCGTGAACGATTTGCGCTCGGTCGCGCGCACCTCCAAACGCCAGCCGCGCGGCGTGGCCCCTTCCACCGGCTCCTCCTCAGGATACGAGGACCGCACCGCATCGCGCCGTGCATCCGTCTCCCGGGGATGGGTCAGCGGTGTTTCGCGCCGCGTTTGCTCGATGTTTTTCATGGTAGATTCTTCGCGCAGCAAGGCACACGTGAGGGTCGCGTCTGATTCGATGACCCCAGTGTCTTCATTATCGGCAGAAAGTAGTCGGCTCATGTTGGGAGGGGCGCCCGGTTGTTCGGAACAGGTCGGGGGAACGCCATTAAGAAACAGGCCGTTCTTATGCCGGGCGCGGCCGGAAGAAGAAACATTTCTGGGGCCAATTGCCGGCGGAACGATGTCAAACGCGCAAAGCAGGTGGCTGTCTGTTTATGGGCCATCACCACATGAACCATGTTATCCCCAGCATGCTACTGGCGCGAACCCACCGTCCGTATTACCCTGCAATTGAAAGGCCGCCCGGAGAAGCTAACTGTGAGCCGCGCCTTTGCCCATCGGTTCCACCAGATGTAATGAATCTCCTGTTCCCCGGGCTCCAACTGAACATGACATCTAAATTGAATATAGATTCCGCTGTTGAGGCTTCCGCTCCTCGTAGCTGCGAGCATGAGCGAGTGGATTCCGCCTCAACTGCGGAATCTAGTCCATCCTCCGCAGCCACGGGCCGCTCCGCCGAACTCACCTCCGTTCCCTTGTCCGCGCAGCGGACATTACAGCGAGGCGCCTTCCGTGCCCCCTGCCTCCGCCAACTACAGATTCCATTTGCCGACCGCCGTCAACGGTCTGAGGCTGCGCCTCGCTGGATGCGCACGCTTGCACCATGACTCCTCGCACATCGGCCGTTCTTCTGGCGGTCTTCGCTGCGTGCCTTTGGGCAGGCGCTGCCGCCGCAACCCCTGGGTCGCCTGGTGACGCCCTCCGCACGAGGGCGGAAGCAGGCGACCCCAGGGCACAATACGAATTGGGGATGTCGTATGCCCGCGGCAAAGGCGTACCCGAAAACGACACTGAAGCGGTCAAATGGGTCCGCAAAGCTGCTGAACAAGGACAATCCTACGCACAATCCTCTCTGGGAGTGATGTATGCCACCGGCAAGGGCATAACCAAAGACGCGGCCGAAGCCGTTAAGTGGTATCGCCAGGCGGCCGAACAAGGCTATGCCAGCGCCCAATTCAACCTCGGCCTGATGATTTACAAAAACGAAGGCGTGGCCAGAGACCCAACCGAAGCAGCGAAATGGTTCCGTAAGGCGGCCGAACAAGGCAACGTTTTCGCCGAATCCTACCTCGGGGTGATGTATGCCGCCGGCGAGGGTGTGGCCAAGGACCCGGTGCAAGCCGCGAAATGGTACCGTCTGGCGGCCGAGCAGGGCGACGCCGACGCCCAATGCAATCTCGGCGTGAGCTATTCCCTCGGCCAGGGTGTCCCAAAAGACCCGAGGGAAGCGGGGAAGTGGCTGCACAAGGCGGCGGAGCAGGGGCACGCCACGGCGCTGTGCAACCTCGGAGACATGTACTGCAGCGGCAACGGAGTGGAAAAGAGCCTGCCGGAGGCACTGCAATGGTATCGCAAGGCGGCCGAGCAAGGAGACACCGACGCCCAATTCAACCTCGGTCAAATGTATGCCACCGGTCAGGGCGTGAAGAAGGACGAGGTTGAAGCCCTTGCCTGGCGTAACCTCAGCGCAATTTCGGGAGACGCAGAGGCGGTCCAGCGCCGCGAGAGTCTTGCGCGCCACCTAGGTAAACAGAAGGCGTACGCGGCCCAGCGACGCAGCATGGAGCTGCTCAAGCAAGTCGAAGCAAACAAGACTGCTCACGCCGCGGCGCTGGCCGCGTTGTCGGACGCAGAACCACCACCCGCCTCCGACGGTGCACCTCGCTAAGCCGCATCCATGCAAATTGTAGGAAGCGAGCTTGCCCCTCGACATGCTCGGGGCCTTGAGGCTCGGGGCCTTGAGCTTGTCGAAACGGCTCGCGATTCAGGGGAAGATCGCCCGCGAGCGGGCTTCCTACACCGCAACCTCACCACTGCGCCAGCGAGCCTATTCCGCCAGACAATAGCATATGACACCCAGATTTCAGTCCCCGCCGTACGGTCTGTTTGCCCTGGCCCTGCTGTCCGTCTTTGCTGGGATCGGAGTCCGGGCCAGCGCGGCTGATGATGCCGTCACATCCGCCCCGCTGCCACCGCCCGTGCCGATAGTCATCGCCGGTCCCGGATCTGCGCGCGTTCGGGTTGAAGCGCTCGAGGATCATGTCGTCCGCATCTGGTTCAAGCCGGCTGGCGATTTTTCACGCCTGCAATCGCTTGCCTTGGCAGAGGCTCCGGTCCCGCGCGTTCCGCTCACGATCCGCGAAGAACCGGGCGCGGTGTTCCTCAGCACCGCCGCTCTCACCGTCCGCATCGATCGCGCTACGCTGGGGTTCGAAGTCGTCGCGCGCGACAACGACACGCCGGTCCTTGCCCACGCGCGTGTAGCCGCCAAAGCCGACGGCGCCAGCTGGACGCTCACGCATGAGATAAGCAACGACGAGGCGCTGTTCGGCTTGGGCGAGGACAACGAGAATACTGGACGCCTCAACCGGCGCGGTATGATCCGGGACCTTTGGGCCGGCCAGAAAATCAAGTCCGGCAACGTCACCGCGCAATACCCAATCCCGCTTTTGCTGAGCACCGGCCGTAACGGCCATGCCTACGGCGTTTTTTACGACAACGTCCACGAACTCCGCTTCGATCTGGCGAAGTCGAGGTCGGACGAGGTTCGCTGCGACAGCCCCGGTGGCGAGATCGACTTATATGTCATCGATGGACCGCGGCTCACTCAAGTCGTTGAACGCTACACAAGCCTGACCGGGCGCCCTTCCCTGCCGCCGCTCTGGGCGTTGGGCTATTGGCAGAGCAAATGCACATTTCGCGACTGGCCGGAGATCGATGAAACCTATCAGCAGCTCACGCAACGCGGATTTCCCGTCGACGTGATGGTGATCGACGCCGACTGGCCTGACATCGTCAACGACTACGTCTGGGCACCGCGCTGGTTTGGCCCGGGATACACACCCGCCGACAAGATTGCGGAGTACGCCCGCCGCGGGGTGAAGATCGTCATGTCGCAGTCGGGTCCGATGATTCGGCGCGAATCGCCGGCCTTCCCTGCAGGCTGGCAGTCCGGCATATTCGCAACCGACGGGCACGGCCACCCGGTTGAGACCGGCTATTATGGCGGCGAGTTGCTCGACTTCACCCATCCCGATCTCGACGCCTGGCTCTGGCCCCAGGCGCGCAAACTCAACGAACAGGGATCGGCCGGTTGGTGGCTCGATCTGACCGAACCCGAGGGCGAACCGCCGCAGACGACCTATCACGGCGGCGACAGCGCCAATGTTCACAACGAGTTCTCCCTGCTCTGCACTCGCAGCTACGAGGGGGTGCAACTGGCGGTGCATCCCGACCGGCGACCCTTTGTCCTCACGCGCTGCGGCCCCGCCGGGCTGCAGCGATACCAGGCGGCGATCTGGACGGGCGATATCGCCAGCGATTACGCGACGCTCCGTTCGCATCCCCCGGAAATGCTCAACTCCGGACTTTCGGGCTTCACCTGGTGGACGTGCGACACCGGAGGGTTTCTCTCCGGCTATTACAAGGACGATCAGTTCGGCGCTCACGCCCGCCTGTATGAACGCTGGATGCAATTCTCGGCGTTCAGCCCGATCACGCGCACTCACAAAGCGGGCATTCCCCAACCATACGCATTCGGGCCGGCGACCGAACAGGGAACGCGTCACTACCTCGCCCTTCGCTACCGCCTGCTGCCGTACATCTATTCCTACGCCTGGGAGGCAAGCCGCACCGGCCTGCCATTGGTTCGACCGCTTGCGCTCGAATTCCCGGATGATCCCGGCTCGGTCAGCGCCGCCGGGGACGAATATCTTTTTGGCCGCGAACTCCTCGTCGCACCTGTGCTCCACGAGGGCGCCACCAACCGGCCGGTTTACTTCCCCCCGGGACAATGGTACGACTGGGACACTGGCTGCGAATACACCGGCGGCCGCATCTGGGTCGTTGCTGCGCCTCAGAACCGAATTCCTGTGGCCGTTCGCGCCGGGGCGATCATCCCCATGGCGCCTTTCATGCACAACACCGCGGAGAAACCCTGGGATCCCCTGACCGTCGAGATCTATCCGTCGGGCCAGTCCGGCTTCACACTCTATCGCGACGACGGAATCTCCTTCGCCTATCGGAAGGGCGACTTCACAGCCACGAAGTTCGCCTGCGAAGCCCGGCCGCACGCGATCAGGTTCGCCATTGAGGAATCCAACCAGCGCTACGTGCCGCATGTCTACGCGCTGCAGTTCCATCTCAATCAGACTCCCACAGCCGTGGCGCTCGGCAGCACGCCGCTTGCGCACCAGGCGGAAGGCGCCGACCCGGCCTCGGGACAATGGTCATGGGACGCAGCTCATCGAGTGCTCTCGGTCAAGATCGGGCATCCCGCGACTACAAGCATGGCGGTCGACGTTGCATTGGATGGAATCACACTCCCCGTCCGAACACCGCCAACGCTCACGGCCGACCCGATTGATGCGAACGGCGAATCGACGGCAGCCCAAAGACCAACACCTCATTTCTTTCCCGCGCCCGACCTGCCTGTGCGGCTGAAAGCGGTCAATTATGACAACGGCGGTGAAGGCATCGCTTTTCACGTGACGCCCCGTGACGCACCCGCCGGCCGCTACCGTTCGGACGACATTGGCTGCGTGCCGAGCGACGACGCCGGCGGAGGCTACGCGCTGGCCGGCTTACGAGGTGAAGAATGGGTGCGTTACAGCGTGAACAGCGGAAATGGAGGCTATTTCGACATCGCTGCCCGAGTGGCTGGAGAAGGAGAATTCCATCTCATCGTCGACGGGCAGACGATTGCGACCTTCGATGCCACGAAGACATTCCCGACGGCCGCGTGGCACGATGTGCTCGTGTCCAACGTCTACCTCAATCCCGGCGAATCCAGCTTGATGCTCTTTGTCGACCGTCCGGGATTTTCGCTCAGCCTTCTGGACTTTCGCCCGGCGGCAAATCCGCCACACGTCTACGATGGGGCGCTGGCATTCCGCGCTGGCACTACGGAGCTTCGCAATCTCGGCAACGGATTTCGGGGGCGCGGCACGCTCGGCGGCCTCGGCCGGATTGGGAGCAGCGTGACCTTCGGCGTGCTCGGGCTGCCCGGCGGCCAGTCCACGGTGCGGTTGTATTTCCGAAACGGACTGGCAAAACCGGTCGCCCTGACATTTGCGATTGATGCCGCTCCCGCGCAGCCGCTCTCGCTTCCGCCGGCTGCCGGCGACGCCTGGCAGTCGTTTGACCTTCCGACTCCGCTATCCCCCGGCACCCACCGCCTGGTCCTTCGCGGCCAGGAGGAAGGCTGGGACTCCGTCCAGCTCGACCACCTCGAAATTCTCTCCCGTTGACGGCGGTCCGTTGTCCCTGGCCGTCTTCATTCAAATGGGAAGGGACATGGGCGGCAGCAGCAGGAGAGCAGGGCGGATTCATTCTCGGACACGTCGACGCGTAATCCTTCGTCGTAGGGGCGCGATCTTGTCGCGCCCTCAAGAAAGGGCGCAGCAAGCCTGCGCCCCTACGGGAGGAAATCGGATGTTTCACGCGAGAATGAATCCGCCCTGAGCCGGAGAGAACACCGTTGTCATTCCCTCTGGCACCTGCTCTAGTTCACAAAGAAGCCCCCCATGTGAATCTTCCTCCGGGTCGTTCGGTTGGCGTTCGGGCGTCGATTACGAATTTCTCCGGGATCACCACACGCCGTCCGCTTCGACTCCCCGTGGCATGGAACAGAGACCTCAGCACGAATCTTCGCCGCCCGTCCATGAGCTGCCTTCCGAAAGCGAGGAACAGCTTCGCGCCGTTCTTCAAGCGACAAAGGCGGGCCTCTACGACCTGAATCTTCGCACCGGCCAGGCGAAATTTTCTCCAGAGTATGCAACGATGCTGGGCTACGATCCGGTTGATTTTAACCTAAACCTCGATCGATGGACGGGCTGGCTGCATCCGGAGGACCGCGACCGCACTCTCGCGCTTCTCCAATCCTGTATCCAAGGCGGAATGACGGATTATGAAACCCAGTTCCGCATGCGCACCCGGACGGGGGACTGGAAATGGATTCAGTCCAGCGGGAAGGTGGCGGCATGGGGGCCGGCGGGACAGCCGGTGCGGTTGATCGGGATCCATGTCGATATTACGGAACGCAAACGGGCCGACGAGGCGCTCAAGGCCAGCCAGGCCCTGTTGAACGCGTCACAAAGCACCGCCCACGTCGGCAGCTGGGAGCTCAACCTGTCGACCCACCAGATCTTTTGGTCGGAGGAGTGCTACCGGATACACGGCTTTGATCCGGCGACCTTTCAGCCCACGTTCGAACACCTTATCGAACAAGTGCTGCCCGAAGACCGCGCACTTATACATGCCCACGACCAGGAGACAGCGACAACCAAGGTATTCCAGCCGTTCGAATTCCGCTTTTTGCGGCCAGACGGCGTCGTGCGAAGAGTGTACGTGACCGGCCGCGTCATCTGCGATAGCGCCGGTGTCCCCGTAAAGTTCTATGGCACCCAACAGGACATAACGGAACGCAAGCGTGCAGAGGAGGCGCTGCGGCTGGCGAACCGGCAACTGCGCATGCTCAGCGAATGCAACGAGGCGTTGGTCCGGGGCGCCGACGAGCCCGAGTTGTTCCGCACCGTCTGCCGGATCGCGGTCGAGACCGGCGGCTACCGCATGGCCTGGGTCGGTCTGGCAGAAGACGACCCCGCCAAGACTGTGCGACCGGTGGCCTGGGCGGGCGTCGACGATGGATACATTGCCCGCGCGAACATTTCCTGGGCGGACACCAAACATGGCCGCGGCCCCATCGGGATCGCCATCCGCACCGGCCGGCCCTGCCCAGTACAGAATATCCTCGATGATCCCGGCTTCGCACCCTGGCGGCTGGAGGCCGCCAAACGCGGATTCGCCTCCGCG
>Ga0182027_10012449_pt1 | contig 11946 bp, 12 predicted proteins | sample 712E1DmetaG_FD_121300 | JGI IMG/M metagenome (GOLD analysis project Ga0182027, IMG submission 121300) | Permafrost microbial communities from Stordalen Mire, Sweden - 712E1D metaG (Illumina Assembly) | ecosystem: Environmental > Terrestrial > Soil > Wetlands > Permafrost | place: Sweden...
CGTCTCCGTTGGAATAGAAGATGTGGAAGACCTGATCGCCGATTTCGACCAGGCTCTGCGGAGCATCCATTGACCCGTCTCTTCCGCCCTCAAACCGCCATGCCGACACAAACCCACACAGACCGGTCGAACCCGTCCGCCGCGCCCACGGCATTCGAGACCGTTGACGTGCCCACCGAGACCTATTTGGCCCTGCGCAAACCGGCGCGGATTAAACGGCGCCTTTCCATCGCGTTGTCCAGCCAATCCTATGTTCCGAGACTTGCTGACTTGCAGAGCGACTGGGTGGCCCATGTGGCTGTCCCCGCCTTCAAGCTCTTTGGCCAACAACGCGGGGATGTCCCGGTTGACTCTTTCTGTTCCATCGGGACCGGTTCGGGGCTGGATGTGCTTTCGGCTGTTGAAATCCTGGGTGCCCGACGGGTCGGGTTGACGGACCTGCATGAGGAGGTGGTCGCCACAGCCGCCGACAACATCGCGCGCAATCATCTGCCTTCCCACCTGCTTGTGATCGAAGCCGGCTTTGGCGATCTGCTCGAACCGCTCCGCCGGTTCAACACCCGCTACGATCTGATCTACGAGAACCTTCCCAATGTCCCGCTGCCCAGCGCGGCCGGGATCGCCGCTAATCGGAAGAGTTCCGCCTATCTGGCGCCGCGCAAGGAGTCGCTGCCCGAATTGGTCACAAATCAAATGCTGGACCTCCACTACCTGGCCCTGTGGCAGGCGAAGGAATTTCTGCTCTCGGGCGGCGTTGTCCTTTCGACCCTGGGAGGCCGGGTCCCCCTGCGTGTGTTTCTCTCCCTGGGAACCCTTGCCGGCTACTCCCCGTCTTTCCTGGCCTACACTTGGAAAGTCCAGGCTGATCCGAAGGAGATGATTCGTGATCACGCCCAAAAGCAGAAGGAGGGATTCGGTCCCTTCTATTTTTATCGCGCCGAAATCCTGGAACGGACATTTGCTTCTGTTGACATCGCCACCTCTGGCAAGGATGCCCTTGAAATCGAGCGGTCGTTGTTGCCCGAACGGTTTGACGCCATCAAGGCTTATGAGGCTCTGGAAAAGGGCGAACGAATCGGCCACACGGTCGCCGTTCTCAAATCTGAACTCAAATAACGCCATGCCCGCAACCATTCCATCCCGCGTTCTCTCGCTCATCGCTGCTGTCAAGGCGGCGTTTATCCAGCGCAAACCCGCCGATGACGCGGCAGGCCGGGAGATCAAGAAGGTTCTCTCGTTGTTGGAACCGCTGCCTCAAATGACAGGCGGATTTCAAGAATGCAACCATGCGGCAACCCGCTACATCGAGGCTGCCCTCCGCGCGGGGAACGAGTCCACCAGCGCCCTGTTGGATGCAATTGCCCCGGTTATACACTTCCTCCCGTGGCATTACAGCTATCCGCCGTGCCACGACATCCCCGGCCTGGAACTGAACATCGCTTTTGCCGAAATCATTGGGCCGGAAGCCCCGTTCCGCAGCGACTCCGTCTGCCTCGGCCTGACTTTGATCGGGCCGGAAACGCTGTATCCGGCCCACCACCACCCCGCCACTGAACTATACCTGGTGGCCGCCGGAACCGCGACATGGACTCTGAACGGCGAGCCACGCAACCATCCGCCTGGCGCCTATGTTCTCCACCCCTCGCAGGCCGTCCACGCCATGCGAACCCACTCCGAGCCGCTCCTGGCAGTCTATTCCTGGACCGGGCCTGACGTGCGCACCTTGTCTGCCTACACCAAGTCCATTCGGAGAGATGAGACACAACGAACCAACTCATCCGGCTAATCATACCCAATTATGTCCAACCAAACTGAAACTCTCTTCCGCGCCCTGTCCGATGCAGTCGTCGGCATGGACGAAGAACGCACCCGCCAACTTTCCATCCAGGCCGTGGACCAGGGAGTTGACGCCCTGAGCGCCATCGAGCACGGTCTGGTCGAAGGGATGAATCGCGCGGGCAAACTCTTTGAAACCGAGGAGTATTTCATCCCCGAGTTGCTCCTCTGCTCGGACGCCATGTACGCGGGTCTGGATATTCTCCGTCCGCACCTCAAGCACGAGGAAAACCAAATCCGCCACAAGATCGTGATTGGCGTTGTCGAAGGCGACACCCATGACATCGGCAAGAACCTGGTCAAGATCATGTTGGAAGCATCCGGCTTTGATATTGTTGACCTCGGTCGCGACATTCCGCCGCAGCGTTTCGTGGACGAGGCGATTCAGTCCAAGGCGAGCGTCATCGCTCTCTCGACGCTTATGACCACCACGATGGACGGCATGGCCGAGGTCATCCAGTTGCTCCACAAGGCCAATGTGCGCGGGCAATTCAAGGTCATCGTCGGCGGCGGCCCCATCTCGCAAGCCTTCGCCAACCGCATCGGCGCGGACGGTTACGCCGCCGGAGCGCCGGCAGCGGTAAAACTCGTCAAACAACTCATCGGGGAGGCGGCCTGATGACGCGCGACCGCCTGACACCGATGGAACGGTTTGCCGCTTACCACCGCGGTGAGCCGTTGGATCGGCTGCCTTGTGTGCCCATCGTCGGCAACACAGCGGCGCGAGTGTCGGGCGTCAAGGTGTCGGAATTTCGCGGCAACGGCAGGCTCATCGCGGACGCGCAGGTCGCCGCTTATCGCCGGTTCGGCTATGATGTCATCCGCATCTTCACCGACCTCTACACCCAGGCCGAGGCGATGGGCGCGAAGGTTCATTACCCCGAAGACGAGACCGCCTATCTCGCCGAGCCGGCTATCGCATCCGCAGGCGGGATCGCCTCGTTGCGGCCGGCGGATCCACGCAAGGATGGCAATCTACCTCATCATCTCGAAGCGATGGAACGGGCATTTCAAGCGGTCGGCAAGGAAGTTCCTGTGACGGGCGCGCTCACCGGGCCGTTCACCACGGCTTCCTTTCTCATCGGCACGGAAAATCTCGTGCGCCTGACGCTGAAGAATCCGGCGGCGGTGCATCAACTCTGCGAGGTGGCCTGTCAAGGCGCGATGGTTTATGCCGGAGCAATTCTTGACACTGGCTGCGCGCCCAGCCTGACCGACGCGATGTGTTCAACAACCGTCATCAGTCCGAGGCAGTTCAAGGAATTCGGCCAGCCGTATTTGAAACGGCTGGTGGACTTCATACATGGCCGGGGGCGCGCTGTGACCCTGCATATCTGCGGAAAAACCGCGCCAATCTGGGAGGCGATGGCGGACACAGGCGCGGATTGCCTCTCGATTGACAATGCCGCCGATCTTGAAGGCGCGAAGGCGAAGGTCGGCTACCGCGTCCGGCTCATGGGCAACGTGCCGCCGTCGGAAATCATGTTGCAAGGAACTACGGCCCAGGTGCGCGCGGCGGTGCGGAGTTGCGTCCACAAGGCATACAACAATCCCAAAGGGTTTGTGGTGGCCTCCGGCTGCAGTCTCCCTGTCGAAACGCCGTTTGCGAATATTGACGCCATGCTCGACGCGGTCCGCGAAATCGGATGGCCGGTGGACGCCGGCAAACTCAAAATGGAGTTGGCCGCATGAATATTCTCACACCCAAACAACGCCTGCTGCGGGTCCTACGCAAGGAAACCGTGGATCGTGCGCCCGTCATTTGCACAGGCGGCATGATGAACGCCGCCATCGTCGAGATCATGCGCGCCACCGGCCACACCCTGCCCGAGGCACACTTCGATCCCCAACGCATGGCCGATCTGGCGCAGGACATTCACACCCACACCGGCTTTGAAAACATCGGCGTACCGTTCTGCATGACCGTCGAGGCGGAGTTGCTCGGCAGTGAAATCAACCACGGCACGCTGGGGTGCGAACCGAAGATTGTCCGGGAAGTCTTTCCTTCCGTCGGCGAGGTGGAATTCCGGGATGTGGCCCAACTGGTTCGTTCCGGGAGGATCGAGGTCGTTGTCGAGGCGGCGCATCGCATTGCCCGCGCGAATCTGGATGTGCCGGTGATTGCCAGTCTGACCGGCCCCATCAGCACCGCGGCTTCCATCGTTGATCCGCTGACTTTTTACAAAGAACTCCGGAAGAACCCATCCGGCGCACACCGCTTGCTCGATTATGTGACCAACCTGCTCGGCGCCTTCGCCGAACGGCTGCTCGCCGATCAGGGCGCGACGGCCATTGCCGTTGGCGATCCGTCCGCCACGGGCGAAATTCTTGGGCCAGCTATGTTTGAGAAATTCGCCGTCCGTTATCTGAACCAACTGGCGGATCGCGTTCACGCACTTGGCTTTCCGTTGATCGTCCACATCTGCGGCGATCTTAAATGCGTCTGGCGTCTGCTGCCGCAATTGCGCTGCGAGGCCCTGAGCACAGATGCCCTGGTCAGCCTGACGGTTTTGAAGGAGGAGTTTCCATCAATCACCACGATGGGCAACGTCAGCACGTTTGCTCTCCAGTGGAACGATCAGGAAAAGATCCGGCGCATGACTCGGAATTTGGTGAAGAACGGCGTCAACATCATCTCGCCCGCCTGCGGCCTCAGCACGTCCACGAAATTGGAAACCATCCGGGTCATGACTGGCGAGGTGAAGAACGGAGGGGGATGACATGGCGGCGATTCGTTTCATTCACGAAGAAAAGACTGTCAGCGTCGCCGACGGAACGAACCTGCTCGAAGCCGCGCGAATAGCGGGCGTGTTCATTACCGCGCCGTGCGATGGTTCGGGCACTTGCGGCAAGTGTCGGGTGAGGATTCCAGCGGCACAACGCCGGAGCCTCAAGGAAGCGCCGCACGAATGGCTGACGGAGGCCGAGCGCGCCGACGGCTGGGCCCTGGCTTGTCAGAGCACCGTCTATGGAGATCTCCAAGTCGAGCCGGACCAATGCGCCGACGACGATCTGAAGATTCTCAGCGAGGGCCAAACCGTCATCGTGGAATTGGATTCGTGGATCACCAAGACCTTTGACGCCTCCACCGGACAAACGGCGGTGAACGCGGGCGGGGCGTTATTGGCGACCGAGCCGGGCGACACCACCCAGGCGCTGTTCGGCGTGGCGGTGGACATCGGCACGACCACGCTGGTCGTGGCGCTGATAGACTTACGCGACGGACGCGAGCTTTCCGTGACGTCGAGCCTGAATCCGCAGGCGAGGCACGCTCAGGACGTGCTGTCCCGCATCAAACTTGGCTCACAGCCCAGCGGGCTGCAACTGCTGCAAGGCGAACTGATCGCCGAGTTGAACCGGCTCATCAGCGAGGCGGCGGCAGAGTCCAACGTGCCGGTCCGCCATATCTACGAAGCGGTTTTCAGCGGCAACACCACCATGCTCCATCTGGCCACCGGGACAAATCCGGCGTCGCTCGGAAAATACCCCTATACGCCGGCGCTTCAATGCGGCGGGCATATGCGGGCGGCGGACGTCGGGCTGGCCATCGCGTCAGGTGGACAAGTTTATCTGCCGCCGATCATGTCAGCATACGTCGGCGCGGACATCACTTCCGGCATTCTCGCGGCAAAGCTGGCCGAGTTGCGCGGGGTGACGTTGTTCGTGGACATTGGCACGAACGGTGAAATGGTGTTGGCCGTGAACGGACAACTGACCGCGACGTCCACCGCCGCCGGTCCGGCATTCGAGGGCATGAACATCGCCTGCGGCATGAGAGCAAGCCGGGGCGCGATTGAAATGGTATCGCTTTCCGGGGACAACATTGAGATCAAAACCATCGCCAACGCCCCGCCTGTGGGGTTGTGTGGCAGCGGGCTGCTGGATGTCGTCGGCGAATTGGCGGCGCACGGCGGTGTGGACAGGAACGGGCGCTTTCAAATCAACGGCAATTTGCCGAACCGCCCGTGGAAAGACCAATTTGGATCGCTCGATGGGAAGCTCTTCTTTCGCATCGCCGATCCGGTTTATTTGTCGCAGAAAGATGTGCGCCAGGTGCAACTGGCCAAGGCCGCCGTTCGCGCCGGGATCGAGCTTATGCTCCGCGCCAATGGTCTTGCCGCCGCCCAAGTGGATCATGTGCTGATCGCCGGTTCGTTTGGCTTTCATTTGCGCACGGCCAGTTTGATCCATCTTGGCCTCCTGCCGCGCGAGTTCAAGGATCGCGTGGAGTTTGTCGGCAACACCTCCAAGTCCGGGGCGCGGGCCTTCCTGCTCAACCGCCGGCTGCGGGACGAATTGAAACAACTTGTGCAACGGGTGCGCGTGCTCGAACTGGCCAATGATCCGGCGTTCGAGAAGACCTTCGTTCAAGCGCTCTCCTTTTGATTATGCCAAAAAGACCATCCATCTCCTGCTCGGATTGCGGCCTGCTCAACTGCTATCGCCACGACAAGCGTTTCCCGGATTTCTGCCTGACCGAGGGGGCGGATCGCGAAATCGTCCGCAAAGTTTCCAGGCGTTATCGAGGACGAAACCCGGACGCCGTCATCGCGCGCGCGGCGGCGGAGGTCGAAGGCCTCTATTACGGCAAACTGACGCGCGTTGAGGAAATCATCGCCTTCGCCAATCGCATCGGTGCGAAACGGATCGGCATCGCGACGTGCATCGGCCTGATTCAAGAAACGCGGGTTTTTGTCAAAGTCCTCAAGGCGCACGGCCTCGTCCCCTACACCGTGCTCTGCAAAGTCGGTTCGGTGGACAAGACCGAGATCGGGATTCCCGATGAACTGAAAGTTAAGAAAGGTTCTTATGAGGCGATTTGCAACCCGATCCTTCAAGCACGGCTGCTCAACCAGCAGAAAACCGATCTCAACGTCATGGTCGGTTTGTGTGTCGGGCACGATTCCCTGTTCATCCAGCACTCTGACGCGCCGGTGACCACCCTCATCACCAAGGACCGTGTGCTCGCCCACAATCCGGCCGCGGCGCTTTACACCAGCAATTTCTACTACCAGCGGCTTTTCCAACCGGGGCAAAAACTGTGACGGACAACGGAATCTAATTCATCATCCTTATGGCCAGATACGAAAACATCTTGCAGGCAATCGGACGCACACCACTTATCCAGCTGCGGCGGATCGGCGCGGACATCGCATCGCCGATCTACGCCAAGGTCGAATCACTCAATCCCGGCGGCAGCGTGAAAGACCGTGTTGGTTTCGCGATGGTTGAGGCGGCCGAGAAGGCCGGACTGCTCAAACCCGGCGGCACCATCGTTGAGGCCACCGCCGGCAACACCGGCATGGGACTGGCGCTCGTGGCGGCGGTCAAGGGTTACCGCCTGATCGTGGTGCTACCCGACAAAATGAGCGCCGAGAAAATCGCCCTGTTGCGCGCTTATGGCGCGGAAGTGGTCATCACCGCCACCAACGTGCCGCCGGATTCCCCGGAAAGCTACAACGGCGTCGCCGAGCGGTTGGCGCGAGAAATTCCCGGCGCGTACCGGCCGGATCAGTTCAGCAACCCAAACAATCCGCTGGCGCATTATCTGACCACCGGACAGGAAATCTGGACGGACAGCGAGGGGCATGTTGAGGTGTTCGTCGCCAGCATGGGCACGGGCGGGACTATTTCCGGCACGGCGCGATATTTGAAGGAACGCAACCCGGCCATCACCATTGTCGGCGCTGATCCCGAAGGTTCCATCCTCTCCGGCGACGCGCCGCACTCCTACAAAGTCGAGGGGATTGGCGAGGATTTCATCCCGAAAACCTTCAACCGCCAGGTCGTGGACGAAATGGTGCGCGTGAGCGACAAGGATTCGTTCAACACCGCGCGTCGTCTGGCGCGCGAGGAGGGCATTCTGGCGGGCGGTTCGTCGGGCACCGCTTTGGCGGCGGCGCTCAAGTATGCCCAACGCCTGACCCAACCGCGCGAGATTGTGGTCCTGCTGCCCGACACGGGCCGCAATTACATCAGCAAAATCTTCTCGGACGAATGGATGCGGGAAAACGGTTTCTGGCAGGATCGCGTGTCGCGCTCGGTCAAAATCGCCCAGGTGCTCGGCCAGAAAGTGCTGCCGCCGCTGATTTCCGTGCAGCCGCAGGACAAGTTGAAGGCCGCCATCCAGCTCTTCCAGCAGCACAATATTTCGCAACTGCCGGTCATTGAAAACAACCGCGTCGTCGGCAGCCTCAACGAGGCTTCCATTATGAAAACCCTCCATGACGGCGTGGATTTGAACAATCAGGAAATCCGCCCGGTCATGGGCAAACCGCTGCCGGTCCTCGATGAGAACACCGACATTGCGGAAGCCTACCGCTTGCTGCTGGGCGGCTCACCGGCAATCGTCGTTCTGCGCGGCGAAACGCCCTTCGGCCTGATCAGCCGGTTTGACTTTATCAACACACTCATAAATCAGGATGCTTATGGAATTTGAAACTCTCGCCATTCACGACGGCCAGGCGCCCGAACCGCGCACCGGCGCGGTCAGCGTGCCGATCTACCAAACCTCAACCTACGAACAGGACGGCATCGGCCGCCCGCGGCTCGGATATGATTACTCGCGCAGCATCAATCCCACGCGCCAGGCGCTGGAATCGGCCCTCGCGCTGCTGGAAAACGGGAAGCACGGCCTCGCTTTTGCTTCCGGCGTGGCGGCGACGGTGGCGGCTCTCCAAGTGCTGAAACCGGGCGACCAGATTCTCGCCGGCAATGACACCTACGGAGGCACCTACCGCGTCTTTGAGCGCATTTTCCGTCCGTGGGGCGTGGACACTCGTTATGAGGATGCCGCCGATACCGGCCGTTTTGCCGAAGCCATCACACCGGCGACCCGCCTGATTTGGGTCGAAACGCCGACCAATCCGCTGCTCAAGCTGGCGGACATCGCCGCGCTGGCCGAGCTGGCCAATCAGCGCCATCTGCTGCTGGTCGTGGACAACACATTTGCCAGTCCGTATTTGCAGCAACCGCTCACCCTCGGCGCTCATGCCGTGGTTCACAGCACGACGAAATATCTCGGCGGCCACAGCGACGTCGTTGGCGGCGCGTTCATCACCTCGGATCAGGCGGTCTATGAAACTGTGAAGTATTACCAGAACGCCGCCGGGGCCGTCCCCGGACCGTGGGATTCCTGGCTGGTGTTGCGCGGGCTGAAAACGCTGAAGGTGCGAATGTGCGAACAAACCTCCAGCGCGCTGCACCTGGCGCAGGTGCTGGAAAAGCACCCGTCGGTTAATCGTGTTTATTATCCCGGCCTGCCAAGCCATCCGCAATATGAACTGGCAAAAAGCCAGATGCGCGGTTTCGGCGGCATGATCAGTTTTGAACTCAAGGGCGGTTTTCCAGCCGTCGAACGGTTGGTGTCGCGCCTGAAATTATTTGTGCTGGCGGAAAGCCTCGGCGGCGTTGAATCGCTGCTCTGCTATCCGCCGCGCATGACCCATGCCGCGCTGTCGCCAGAGGAACGCGCACGGCGCGGCATTCATGACAATCTGGTCCGGCTTTCCGTCGGCCTGGAAAACGCCTCGGATTTGGAGGATGATCTGATCAACGCATTGAAGGAGTAAATCCATTGCCGCAAACCAGCCAGCGAACGAGCGTCTTTGGCGAGTCCGTCATCCGGAGGATGACCCGCGTTGCCAACGCGCATGGCGCGATCAATCTGTCCCAGGGTTTTCCCGATTTCGATCCGCCGGAGGCTTTGTTGAAGGCCGCCGAGCGCGCCGCCCGCCACGGTCCGCACCAATACGCCATCACCTGGGGCGCGCCGAACTTCCGGCAGGCCCTGGCGCGAAAGCAATCGCGGTTCATGGGGTTGCCGCTGGATCCCGACGCGCATTTCGTCGTCACCTGCGGCAGCACTGAGGCCATGATGGTGGCGATGATGACCGCCTGCAATCCGGGCGACAAAGTCATCGTGTTCTCGCCGTTCTACGAGAATTACGTCGCGGATATGATTTTGTCCGGCGCGGAACCGGTCTACGTTGCCCTGCGCCCGCCGGATTTTGCGTTCGATGCGGACGAACTGCGGGGGGCCTTCGAACAGAAGCCAAAGGCGCTGATCCTATGCAACCCGTCAAATCCGTCGGGCAAGGTTTTCACGCGGGAGGAGTTGCTCTTCATCGCGAAACTCGCGGCGGAACACGACACCTTCGTCATCACAGACGAAGTCTATGAGCACATTATCTACGCGCCGCACGAGCACGTCTATTTCGCGGCGCTGCCCGGAATGTTCGAGCGGACGATTTCGTGCAGCTCGTTGTCCAAGACCTACTCAATCACAGGCTGGCGGCTTGGCTACGTTATTGCGCCGCCGGAGGTGATCCACTCTGCCCGAAAGGTCCATGACTTTCTCACGGTGGGCGCGGCCGCTCCGTTGCAGGAAGCGGCCGTGGCAGGATTGGAGTTGCCCGACAGCTACTACCACGAACTGCAAGCCGTCTATGCCGAAAAGCGCGGCGTGTTTCTGAAATATCTCGACCAGGCCGGCCTGACCTGCACCAAGCCGCAGGGCGCTTTTTACGTGATGGTGGACATCTCGGAGTTCGGTTGGAACGACGACACGGCGTTCTGCGAATGGCTGGCACTCGAGGTCGGGGTGGCGGCGGTGCCCGGATCCAGCTTCTTTCGCGAGCCGGTGAAACACCTGATCCGGTTCCATTTCGCCAAACGAACCCCGACGCTGCAAGCCGCTGGCGAGCGGCTGCTCCAACTGCGCGAGAAAGCGAGAAAATCCGGCGTGTGATATGGGGCGAAGAACTTCCATATCGGGAATGATCCGGTTTGCAATCGCGCTGACGCTGATCTTTTCGATGGGGCTGCATTGGACGCTGCTGCAAACCGTGGCGTGGACGAACATGCTAATTTCCTACTCGCGAAACGCGCCGTTCGCGGAAGCGGTGGCAAAAACGTTTGACGGCAAACATCCGTGCGCGATGTGCTTGAAAATCCGCGAAGGACGCGACCAGGAGGAACGGCAACAGAAGGAAGCGCCTTTGATCAAGATGGAGAAGATGCCGGACTTAATCCTGGGCGACCAGCGGCCATTGCTTCCTTTCGCGCCCGCCAAAGCCCCCGACGCGGTGCCGTTCGTGCCCCATCTTCGTGCCGATTTTATCGAGCGTCCCCACACACCTCCGCCGCGTCTCTCCCACGCGGTGTTGTAACCGCATCCTGCTTCTGTTGCGGCAGCTCGGGCGAGTTGTCGCGTTTCACCATACCCGTATAACCGGCTGGGAAATCGTGCCCCGGCGCGCATTGTCGCCGCTGGATGGGCAAGGTTCGGCCACAAGACAGAAATTTAACGCTCGTGAGAGCGAAAGCAAAAGTTTATGAAACAAGTCAAAATTCAGTCACAAATCAAGACATCCCTGATCGTCCAGGTATTGGCTGTGGCGATCTTGGGCCAAATCACTTCGGCCAAAGCCCAATACGCCAATCCGCCGACCTGGTCCCCGATGACGATGCTCAACGTTAGTTTCGACACGGTTAACCTAAAACTGTCGGTGGTAACCGAAGCGACGAAGCTGGGCACCAATTATGCGGTGCTGACGGTGGCTACGAATGGCACTTATGACCCGGCACAGCCGTGGAGCGTGCTTAATGGAACCGCCTACAGCCGCCGGCTGGGCTGGAATCCGGCGTCGGGAACTTTGTTGTCGAGCATTACCAACGCCTATGGGGTCAATGCCGGCATCTGGATTGAGACGGTATTGCAATCCGCTGGATTGAACGCCTATCAAGCAGTGGGCAAGTTTGGCGTCAATTCCCTCGGCACCACGAATCTGAACGGCACGCCGGTGATTGATCCTGCGGCCAACGGATATTCCGGGATATTCGGCACGGCCGAGAGTTCCACGAAATGGAAATGGGATGGCAATATGGATCACAATGCCTACGCCGTAAGCCTTGCCGATATCACCGTAACCAACCAGTTGTTCACCGCCACCTACCGGGTCTATGTGGGTGATAGCCAGGGTAATGACCTGAATTCGACCTAAAAAATGCTCACTACACGGCATCCTACGGTTTAGATTTCACCTGATTTTACGGCGTATTTGAGCAGTTTGATGCTCCAAAACAGAAGTTGCGCATTTTCCCCTTGTA
>Ga0182027_10012450_pt1 | contig 11945 bp, 6 predicted proteins | sample 712E1DmetaG_FD_121300 | JGI IMG/M metagenome (GOLD analysis project Ga0182027, IMG submission 121300) | Permafrost microbial communities from Stordalen Mire, Sweden - 712E1D metaG (Illumina Assembly) | ecosystem: Environmental > Terrestrial > Soil > Wetlands > Permafrost | place: Sweden...
TCTCCCTTTACGTACAGCCCCGGCAGCGGTCTTGTTCTTTCTATAAACGCGGGCAAGAGCGACACCGTTGAGTTGAAACAGGTTGAATTCCGGTACATGGAAAAGCTCACAATGACAAACCAGTCCTCCCTCACCGTGTTTTCGCCGGAAGACTCGGGTATGGTGCGATACAGGCTTTCCGGACTTCCCGTGGATCTCGTTTACATCATAAGAATCGGCAACGCCGATGCGTCGATGTCGCTCGTGGACACGGTACGGGGCGGCGGTTCCTACGAATGGACCGACACGGCAGGGATCGGCGTGCGATACTTCGTTTGCACGCAGCAGGCGATCGGCAGTTCCCCCACGCTAACGCTTATTGGTCCCAAGAGCGGCACGGACTTCACGGTGCGGGACCTTCGCGCTCTGTCAACACCCATCGACTATCTCATTGTTACCCACCCGAACTTCATGGTGCAGGCACAGCGGCTTGCCCGGCACAAGAGAAACATCGGCCGGTTCAGCAATCCCAAAGCAATTTCAATAACCGATATCTACGACCAATTCTCGGGAAGCAACACAGACCCATCCGCCTTGCGAAATTGCCTTGAATATGTACACTCTCAATGGACTGCCTCGTTCGACTATGTCGTGCTCATGGGAGCCGGCCACTACGACTATCGAAATATTGCCACTCGCGACACCAGCTTCATCCCGGTCGCGGAATTCAGCGACAAATGCATAGAAGACTACTTTGTGTACCTTGATCCTGGCGACAATGCTTCCTCGCCGAGCTCAACGCCCGATTGTTTCCTGGGCCGCATTCCCTGCAGAACGGCGCAGGACGCTTCGCAAGCGGTTGACAAAATCATTCAGACGGAGGACCCGACGGTTGCGGATTTCGGCGCTTGGCGCAACCGGATGCTGCTGGTCGCCGACGACGACATGCAGGGAACCAAAGTGGACCAGCTCAGCACACAACACGAGGAGTCGTCAGAGATGGTCGATTCCCTTGTGGAGCATTTACGCCCCGCCATCGACGTGCGAAAGGACTACTTGTTCGAATACCCCTGGAACGCCCAGCACGAAAAGCCCGAATCCAAGCAGGCGCTCATCAACGGGATAAACAATGGGGTTGCATTTGTCAATTACTTCGGCCACGGAGCCGACAATGTATGGGCCGACGAACACATTTTTATGGCCGAGGACATCGGCAATCTGCAGAATAGCGGCGAGTACCCCCTTATTTCCGCATTCTCATGCTCGGTAGGCAAATTCGATCAACCCGGCACAAAGCGGTGTCTGGCGGAATATTGCGTTCTTGCGGCCAATAGCGCCGCGATCAGCACGATCTCGGCCACGCGCGAGGCCTACGCTTCCGACAACGAAAAGCTTGCAGGGAACTTCTTCGTTTTCTGTTTTGACACCAGCGACAGCGGAGCCAGAAGCCTCGGCGAAGCCCTCACGCTGGCAAAAAATGCCGGCCCCGACGACAACCAGAAAGTGTATTCGTATCTGGGCGACCCATCCATACACCTGATGAGGCCGGCTCGCACGATCTCCTTTACCGTGGTCGACAATACCGGCGCCGTGCTCAAGGACACGCTCAAGGCTTTGCAGCAGGTAACGATACGCGGGGCAATTCTCAAGAAAAACGGAACCGCCGACCTGCAGTTCGGCGCCGCCGGCAACGCCAAGGTGCAAATAACCCTGTTCAATCCTGCTTATGCCACCACACGCAAGGACGGCGGCCAGGCACTCACGAGAAACAATCCCGTATACAAAATGCCCGGGACTCCGATTTTTGCCGGTCAGACGCAGATTGTCAATGGCGTGTTCCAACAGCATATCCTGTTGCCCAAGAATGTCACCTTCAACACCTCCGGCATCCGGCTCACCGGGTACGGCTGGATCGCCGACAGCGTCGCGCTCGGCAGCAACGCCAATTACCTTTTTCACGGGTTTGCCTCCACAAAAATTACAGATACCGTTGGCCCGTCAATCTCGATCCGGCCGGTGTACCAGGGAGCGTCCGTGACCGCGGCAGCGGCGTCGAGCATGGGTGCTTCGTCCACCGACAAGATTTCCGCGCCGCTTCCGTTGACAATTGAGATAGACATGTTCGACTCCAGCGGCATCGATGCGGTGTCCTCCGGGCCCGATGAGGGAACAACGTTTGAGGTGCCGGGGGTTATCGCGCGTACCAACATCAACCACAAATTCCAGTTCGGGCAGGGAGACTACCGCCGCGGCACCGCAAACTGGACCTTCGACGCGGGAACCGTACCGCTGGGCTCCTACACCATCAGCCTGACCGCGCAGGACCTTCTTGGAAATGTGGCAAAGAGGAGCGTCGCTTTTGAGGTCACCACCGAAGACGAGCTTGCCTTGTATCATGTGTTCACCTATCCGAATCCGGTGCCCTTGGGCCAGGTGAGCAATTTTTACTTCGATTTGTCCAAGACGGTGACCCAGACCGAAGAGGAACGGGTGATTGTTACCATCAGATTGTTCACGCTGTCGGGGCGGCTAGTGAGAGTATTCAAGGACGTCAAACGCGGACAACCGTTTGACGGAAGAGACGATTTCGGCCACAAGCTTTCGCCCGGCGTCTATTTGTACCAGGTGATTGCCGAAGACAGGGTCCAGCAGAAAGTTGTCAAGAGTCCAATAGAGAAGTTGGCGATCAATCCGCCACGGTAACACTTGGTCTCGGCGGATCTCGCACTGTAGCGAAGGGACCTGCCGCCAATTCCCCGGGCCGCACCCTGGTGGTTTGGATATGCCTCCGGCCAGTGCGCGCTGGAGCACGGGCGGTTGCTTGTCGATAAATTCTTGCGTCCCGCGAGATCCAAGACGTATCTTAAGGTGTGACAAGGCCTCGCGGGATGTCACATAATGTTTTTTATTAATAGCTTATTATGGAAATTGTCAGAATAATCTGGGTAATCAACTTCTTCTTCTTCCTCCTCGTTCTTATTTTCCTTTGGAGCAAAATCTATCTGGCGACGAAGAAGATTAATGAGTTGGCCGCCATCATCAAAAGTACCAACGAGATTTCTAGCGCGCCCCGGGAAACCCCCAAGAGTCCCAATGAGCCCAAAAAGTAACTGACAGGCGAAGGCCGTGTTTTGATTGGTTCCAGAGCGGCCGATCCGAATGCGCGCGACATTCCCTTGGATCTTTGACAATAGAGAGGTGCGGCATCATTGGCGGTGCCGCCGTTTGACAAGAAAGAAAGGAGGTTTGCAGGCAACAGTACCGTTTCAAGCAGATGCGTCATGCATCGACTACCGCACCCTGCGCGTAGTGTCCGGCAGCAGGTGTGTGAAGAGCGAGGAAAGGACATAATGCAAGTGAAGTGCGTGCATACTATATCGCACTCAATACCAGAGACCAAGCAGCAGTGAAGATGCACCAGCTGGGTATCAAAGAACCTTTTTTCCAACCTTATGGAGATTCGTACTTATGGATTTAGCAACGATAGTAGTAACAGCGTCTGTTATTATAATCATCCTGCAGATAGTTTCAATCGTGCTTATTGTTTCCGGCAAGAAGCCGGCTGCAAAGCCCGAAGCTGCGGCAGTCCCGCCCGTTGTCAACGACAACCGGGACTTCAGAAAAAGACGTGATGACAATCGCTTCAACAAGAAGCCCGTGATGGATCAGAGACCAAAGGCTTTCACGCCGCCGGAACCGCCGCCGGTCGATCATGTGGAAAAATCTCTGCGCGACATAAATCTCAGGCTCAAGAATGCGGAGCGCGACCAGGAAAACGCCAGGAAGCAAATAAAGGACGTTGTTTCCACGCCTCAGAATTCCCAGAGAAGACCCGATCAGAACAACAACAGACCAAACAGGGGAAGAGACGACGATTTTCGGAGAAGAGACAGGGACAGGCACAACCGTCCTCAGGGCAACCAGTTTAGAGACAGAAACCGGGGCCCGGAAATGGACCGGCCGCCCCAGACCGACCTGCCCCCGGCCATGAGGCAGCCATCTGCGATAATTGCACCGGCGCCCTTTTCACCTGCGCCCGAAGTTGCGCCGCGGCCCCAGACAATTGCTCCCAGCCAGCCGGTTGCCGCCAAAGAACCGGTGGCGATAGTTCCCGAGAATACCGAGGTGCTCCACGGCAGAAAAGTGCTGGTGCGCAGGAGAATCCTTACCGCCGAAGAGCAGGCCGCTGCGGGCGCGGCCAATGCCGATCCGTCGAGCCAACCGGTCGTAGGCGCCGTTGCCGCCCCGGCAGCTCCCCACGTCGAGGGCCAGCAGGGAAATCCGGCCCAGAGCGCTTCCCCCGAGTCAAGCGACGCGGGCGAAGGAGAGGCTCAGCCGATTCATTTCGGGAGATAAGCCCTATTGACGCGCGCGAATAGCGCATGACGGCAATTTGCAAGAGGCCAGGCCCGGGAACGGGCGTGGCCTCCTTTTTTTGTGCGCGACGCGCAGAGGCCGGACCCGTGATTGCGGCCAACGGGAATGTATATTTTCTGCTGGAGAAACCAGATGATTGGATCAAGGTCCGCCACGCACTCCGCATTCAAAGAGCCTGCAAGAACGAGAATCTGCTTCTTCTCGTCGGTTGCTTCATTCGATACCGGCATGCCCATCTGCACCTATGCGCTCATCACGCATTACGCCCAGGACCCACGGTACCAGGTGCATGCCGTATTTCCGGAACCGGGCGAATTCGTTGACCGGCTCAAGGCAGCCGCTGTCCCCGTGTCCATTGTTCCCTTTGCGCGAATGCGCTCTCCCAAACGGGGAGTGGGTTTCCTCTTGTTCTGCCTGACGCTGCCGGGAGCGCTTGTGCGCGTGACGCGCTTCATGAGCAAGGGACGGTTTGCGCTTGTCCATTTTTCCGACATCATCGACGCGCCGTTTTACCCGTGCGCGGCGGCATCGGGCGCCCGCGTGGTGGCGCACGTGAGGCGAAGCATAGAAACACGGGCCGGGCGCTGCGCGTTCCGCCTGTGGAGCCGGTTGTTTGCCGGGGCCGTGGTGTGCATTTCGCAAGCAGTCAAGCGCCGCATCGGGGGCGGGCGAGCGTCGGTTGTGTACGACCCCGGTCCCGATCCGGACCTCTTCGACGCCTCGCGATCGTATCCCAGGCCTCCCATGATCGACCCCGGCAGGCTCGCCGTGGTTACCATAGCGAAGTTCCTTCGTGTAAAAGGCCATGAACATTTTATCCGCATGGCCGCACTGTGCGAAAAAGCCGCGCCGGGCCGTCTGCAGTACCTTATCGTGGGCGACAAGCAGCCGGGCCACGAGAGCTACTACCAGGCCATGAAAGACCTGATGCTGGAGCTGGGGCTCAAGGGCCTGATAACCATCACCGGCCAGATGCCGCACGAAGAAATTCCGGCGTTGCTGTCTTACACCACGGTGTTCGTGCATCTTCCGAACTATCAGGAAGGCCTGGGCGGCGTCATTCTCGAGGCAATGGCCATGGCGGTGCCCATGGTTGCCTTTGACTCAGGCGGCGTCGGCGAATGTTTTGTGGACGGCGAGCAAGGATTTCTTGTGAGGCAATTCGACGTCGCCAAAGCCGCGCGCAAGGTGGTGCTTCTTGCAACCGACACCGGACTCAGAAACAAACTCGGCGGCGCCGGCCGCGCACATGCGGCCAAAACATTCTCGTACGCCAAACATTTTGCCGCAGTGGATGCAGTCTACAAATCACTAATGTCAAGCAAGTGATCTTATGATCGTTTCCAAGCCGATTTCGCGCACCCGCTACGATGTGTGCATCGTCCACCTGGCCGACGCCCGGTTCTATCCGTTTTTCCACAGGCAGGCCCAAGCCCTGGTCGAAAAGGGGTACCGGGTGGCGCTTGTCTCGTGGGAAGGACGGCGAGGCCAGGGTGACCCGGCCTGGCCGGGCATAGACACCTATCCTATTACCATTGAGGCCGGCTCCATTCGCGGGAAGATCTTCTTCCTTCGCTATTTCTTTTCTCTCCTGGCGGTGCTGCTCCGCCTAAAGGCGCGGTTGTATGAGGCGGTTGATCCGCCCGCGCTTGTGCCTGCCAGGATTGCGGCCGGGCTCCACCGGGCGCGGTACAATTATTTTTCGCTGGAATATTTTCAGGGCGTGGACCAGCTTGTGGCCAAACCTGTGATGCGCCGCGTGTGGTTCATGCTCGAACGGCTCGGGATCGCTCAAGCGCAGAACGTTGCCGCCGTATGCAACACCACGGAACGGTTTTTGAGGCGTGATTACGGGCTTTCCCATACCGCAACGATCCTTAATGTGCCCAACGGGAGCGACTATGCGGCCGCTCCGGACGGCCGCCTCAGGAGACTGCTCGGGATTCCTGCCGACCTTCCCCTCGTTATTTACAAGGGAGAGATCGCGGAAAACCGCGGCCTTCTTCCCCTTGTGTGCGCCATGGAGCCTCTCTCGCCGCTGCATTTTGCGCTCGTGGGGGCCGGGGAATACAAAGAAACGCTGCGCAGCGAGGCCGCGCGCCGCGGCCTTTCGGACCGGGTGCATTTTGCAGACCCGGTGACAAGCGACGAATTCGTCTACTATCTCAAGGATGCCCAGCTCGGCCAGGTGATTCACGAGACGCGCGGCATCAACATGACGGTTACGCTTCCGAGCAAGTTGTTCGATTATGTAAACGCCGGAATCCCGGTGATCGCAAGCGACGGTCCGGAAATCTCGCGTGTGGTGCGTGAATGGAAACTGGGGTGGGTGGTGTCGCCGTCGAGCGTGGAGAGCATACGCGCGGCGCTCGCCGAATTCCTCGCGGTGTTCCCGGAACTGGCAGCCTACCGCGCCAACTGCCGCGCCGCGGCCGAGCGATTCTGCTGGGAGAACGAGAAGAAGATATACGTTGATTTCATGGAAAAAGCCATGAAGGGAACGCCCCGGTGAGAAGCCTGCACTTTTCCCATTTCAATACCGTGAATGTCCCCTTGACCTTTTGCAAAGTGTACGAGGCAATGGGACATTCGGGCCGCCTGCTCACGCTGTACAAACACCGGGGAAACATGCCGGAGGACATATGCCTCAACAAGCGATTATTTGATCCGCGGTGGCTGCGTGAAATCCGGCGCAGGCGTGAAGCCGAGGCGCAGCAGCGCATCGCGGAGCGTGCAGCGCATGGCATGACATACGAGTACAAACCGGCCGGTGCGCCGGAAGCGGCATGGGTTGCTCTGCGCGACGAATGGCGCGCCCTCGAATTCTCCAGCCTGGCAAAGCAGTACGATCTGTACGGATTCGACATCTACCATTTTCACGGCGGTATCGATTTCTTCCGCGATTCGCGCTGGGTAAAGAAACTTCGCGCCATGGGTAAACCCATTGTGTGCCACTACCACGGCCCGGACATCCGCAGCCGCGGGATCGTACGGGCCGTGGATGAGGCAAGCGGTCTCAATCTCACCAGCGAATTCGACCTGCTCTCCCTGCATCCGAACTTGAAATATCTGGCCCTGCCCTACGACTGCTCCTCCCTGCCGCGGGCGGCGGGCATCGAAGGAAGAATCCGCATCATTCATGCGCCGTCAAACCCGGCGGCAAAGGGGACGCACCTGATAGAGCCCGTGCTCAAGATGCTTTCCAGGGAGCGCGACATCGAGTATGCAATTCTTACCGGGGTAAGCCGCGACACCGTTCTCGCGGAAAAGGCGCGATCTCATATAGCAATTGAGCAGATCGGCAACTTCGGCGGCACGGGGTACGGCGTCAATTCCCTCGAAACGCTTGCCATGGGCATCCCTACCGTTACCGAGTTCACGCCGGAGTACGCGTCGTTCCTCGCCGATCACCCCTTTGTGCTCGCCACCGGCGCCACGCTCCACGACGTTCTCCTGAGGCTCATTGACGACAAGGAATACCGGACGGCTGCGGGCGCCCGCGGCAGGCCCTGGGTGCAGGAAAATCATTCGTATGCGAGGGTGTGGGAGACGATGCTCGGCTACATGCGGGAATCGATGCCCGCCGTCGCCCGGAAGCTTGCCGGTGGCGGGGCTACGGAATAACGAAGATTTTTCCTTTGCACGATTTTTCGTTTTGAGAATTCGCCTGAAAGAAATACGCGCCCGGAATTACGACCCTTCCGGCGGTATTGGTGCCGTCCCAGTTGATGATGCTGGTATTTGCAGCAGCAAGAATGCGCACAAGGGTGCCGGACGCATCGTAAATGCGGACCTGGGGATTTTTGGTGCTCAGCCTGGCAAATCGGATCGGGTGCTGGTTCCGCAGATACGTCCGCGACACGGGATTCGGATACACATCGATGGTCCCCGCTGCGGCGCCGGTTTGCGTTGCGCCGGTGTCGCCCGCGTCGAACCGGTACAATCCGGACGTCGCCGCCACCCAGTACACGCCGGTCTTCTTGTCGAGCGTTATCCAGTTTACGGGCGTGCCCAGGGTACCGCACCTGGTGAGATTGGTGAGTGAGGAATCGTCGTCGTTGTATGAGTAAAGGTCCTTGTCTTTGCAGAATACGGGCTTGCCGTTTGTACCCACGGCGATTGCCTCAAAGATGGCGCTCGAGGTAACCGTGGAGATCTTGGTGATGGTCGAGGTATCGTTGCGCGTTATCCGGTAGATTCCGTCCTCGGCCGAGACCCACACGAGCGTGTCGTTGACAACCGCAAATCCCGTTACCGACATCTGCTGCTCGTACAGTTGGACCCGCATCTGGGTCTGGGTATCAAGGGGATTGGCCAGGGACGAATAGCTCATGATGAGAAGCCCGCCGCCGGAATAGTCCGCCTGCCTGTTGAATCCGACGTAAATATACTGGGTATTTGCGGCGCGATTCTGGTTTGCGGCTATTGGTCCGGTAATGAGCGGATTGGTCCCGTACCCGAGCGGGTTGATGTTGAAGCTGCGCCAGACCGAATTATCGCGGGGCTTCCTGACGTCAAGGAAATTGCCCGTGATGGCCTTGTTGTTTGCCAGCCAGATGTAGCCGAGAGAGTCTTCGCAGGTCGATGAAACAAAGCTCCACCAGTTTGCCGAGTCGGGGTCCCACCGCACAATCGGAGACGGCTGCGCGTAATAGGGCGAATGGGAGTCCTCGTACGACGACCATGTTCCCGTGAGCCGGTTGAACCATTTTGCGCCATAGCCGAACGACGATACCCAGATATCGTTCTGTGAGGTCACCATAATGGCATTCTTGCAAATAAACGGACCGCCGCCCATGGGGGGAAGGCTTGGCGTATTATCGTGTGTCAAGCTGGTCCAGCGCTTGCCGTCAAACTGGCCAATGCCGTTGGTCATGTCGTAAGGGACGAACCAGAGCACGCCGTTCTTGTCGACGGCGCACCCTTTTGTGTACGAATCCTCCGGGCCGTTTATCATCTGCTGCACAAAGGTCTGTTTTTTCAGGTTGCACAGATACCAGAACGAACTCCGCGTGCCGACTGCAACCTGCGAATCGCTAAGGGGCGCAACGCTGGTTACAGGAGAACCGAAATTGTTCACAAGGGCGCCGTTAAGCAGCAGCGCATTATCTCCCCCGGCATATTGCCAGAGGTTCGACCCGATTTGCGCCGAAATCCTGGGGCTGGGGAGCAGGCTGTCGGCCTGGCAAACTATTCCGACCACGCCGGACGAGGGAACAAAATTCCATATTCCCGGATCGGAAAAAATCGCGTTCTGGAAATCGGGAACCACGGTATAAACGAGGCCTTCGGGAAGAACCGCTGCGATGGTGTCGCCGAATACCCGGATGTCCGACACGCTGTCGGAGGTGGCGGAGCCGAACTGGGTAACGTTCTGAAACGATTGCCTCCCGATGTTGAAAACGCCGATTCCCTTCTGGGTGCCGATGAACAGGAACCCGCCGCTTCGCACGATGCAACTGATTTGCCAGCTGGGTACGGTGGTGGCGAGCGCGTTGTACGACGTGAACGTCTCGGTTTGCGGATGACAATGCGTAAGGAACCCGGATGCGCTTCCGAACCAGAGGTCTCCGGTGTTGTCAATGACGCCGGCGGTAAGATTCATGTCGGGAATGTCGGAAATAGCCGAGTAGACTTTTGTCGCGCCGGTTGTCTTGTCGTACCGGACAACGCCGCCTGAGGTTGCAAGCCACAGTTGATTGCCTGCCGGAACCACGGCATTGACGGACTTGAAGGAGCCGAATTGTTTGAGGATGGTCCCTGCATTGATCCAACGCAGGGCGCCGCCGGCAAGAAGCAGGAAAACGCACCCGAGAAAGACGCGCGTTCCAGAATGTTTCTTCATGAGAGAAGTTCTATCCAGGTGAAGTGGCGGAAAATTATGATAACCGCTTTACAGGCAACATCAAAGTCGATAATTTAATTCCTGCGGCGCCTCTCGTGAAGGCCACGTTAGCCGCACATTGCGCGTTTGACCCGCACGGGGCACAGTACACATTACGATTGAGATTCGCGGTTTGGTGTTTCTTTTTTGCAAGAGTGCTTTGTCATATCCAAAGAACTCGCCTGCCGCATTCCCCTGCTCCCGTTATTCGCTCAGCAGCCTTCTCAGGACATTGCTGTTTGCAAATTGGTTCCTATAGAGAACCGCGGCAACCGCGAGCCACAGCGCCATCCGAAAGATCAAGGGAAGGGGCACAAATGCCGGCACAAGCAGCGCAACGGAAAAAAACGCCATCGGCGACAACAACCAGGCGCTCGGCGAAAACAAGCCTGCCGCGCTTGAAACCCAAACCATGCACACGCCGTAAGAGAGCGACGTCATGAACGCAACCGCCGTAAGCGCCTCATACAAATGAGCCCCTCCGAAAACCCGGCACCATACCACGTTCGCCGCGATATTAAGGCCGGCGGCAACCCAGCTGATCGTGGAAAGTTGCAGGATTTTCCTCTTGAAGGTGAGGACGGGCGTCGCTACGTACATTGCCATTTTGAAGAAGTAAACAAGGGTGAGGGGAGCGACAAGCAGCGCGACACCGTGATACGCCGGAGAAATAAAGTAACGGCCGAATAACCGCAACGTAACGAGTTTGGGGAGCACAATGCACAAAAGCCCGATGAGCGCGGCAAAAAGCATCACGAGTTTTGTGGAAAAATCGCGCAATTCCGCCTGCTGATATTCCTTTTTCTGCGCAAACCTGAAGAAATAGGGAAACCACATGGAATTGAACGCCTCGGCGCAAAAGGAACCGACCACGGCGATCTTTGCGGCGGCAGCGTAGAACCCGTTTGCCTGGTTCCCGAGAAGAAGAAAAACCACGTATCTGTCCGAAAGGTCGTTAAGGAAAACGCCCAGGCCGACTGCGGTGAGCGGAATGCCGAGGCCGACCAGCGATGCCAGGCCCCACAGCGGGGCCGGTCTGGGCAGGAATCGGTCGAATATGCAGCAGAACAGGAGTTCGGCCGCCGCCGCCACGGCTTCGGAAATAACGATTGCGCCAAGCCCGGTACAACGAATCTTTACAAGCCACAGGAGTACTCCCACCATCACAAACACCCTGAGGATTCGCGCAGCGCTAAACAGCACGATCTTCTGGTTAAAGCGAAGCGAAGCCTTGGGAACCATGCTTAACGTATCGGAAGCGCCCCAGAGAATCAGCCAGGCTACCAGGGTCGAAACTGCGGTGGATGTAAACAGAATTCGGGAGCATGCGAAAAAGGCCGCTCCTAAGCCGACGCACACCTGGAGCAAAAGGAGCATCGAGGTGTTTTTCAACGAGGCCATTTCCTTCGGATCGTTTTCCTTGAACTTCACCATCAGCGCGGAAGGCAAACCAAGGGGAACCACGACGCAGACGAACTGGAGCGTGGCCGAGATAATTGCGTAGGTTCCGAATTCGGCGGGAGCGAGAATGCGGGTGTACACCGCCACGAGAAAGAACCGCACAAGAGCAAAGATCACGTCCGAGGCGCCGTACAAGACGGAGCCTTTCGTCAGATGCAGAAGATTGAGCTTTTCCTGTCCGGGCACGGCCAATCCTTGCCATAGGACCAGATCGACGAGAGGAGGATGCAACCGAGAATATACA
>Ga0182027_10012451_pt1 | contig 11945 bp, 10 predicted proteins | sample 712E1DmetaG_FD_121300 | JGI IMG/M metagenome (GOLD analysis project Ga0182027, IMG submission 121300) | Permafrost microbial communities from Stordalen Mire, Sweden - 712E1D metaG (Illumina Assembly) | ecosystem: Environmental > Terrestrial > Soil > Wetlands > Permafrost | place: Sweden...
AGTCAGCGGGATCGAGCAGCATCTGCGTGTCCTGCTCCTGCACCGCGCCAATTACCGATAATTTGTATTCAGCCGCATGTTGCGCCACGAAGGCGTCCAACACGCCGGGAATGTGCAAGGGAATACCCGCGCCCATCAGCACATAGCCCACCCCGGCCAGCATCGCTCCATATATCGAAGGCAGATGAGGAAGTTGCACCTTCTCAAGAAAATTGATTCCTACCGGATTCTTGTGCCCATCGCGCGCGAGCCAGACCTCGACAAAGTTGCTCACCATGCACAGCTCGATCATCTTGCGCAGGTCCAGCCTTTGGTGCATCGGTGTAGTCGGGTACGGCGTTTCGGCAGCCTTACCGCCGGGAACGAAGTACTCCTGCCAAATGCGTTTAGCCATGTCGGGAAAGGGAAATGCATCCAGTCCCCTCTTCATGTGTCCGCCTTGGTCGCCATCGGCGAGCCGGCGTACAAAAAGTTGATCGAGCGCCGTGCCTGAAACTACGCCGAGTTGACCGAGTCTGGAGACAGCATTGGCCAGGCGCCAGTTTGAGACTCCCACGCCCATGCCGCCCTGAATGATTTTGGGAAACTGCATCATGCCTCGATTCTTTCACACTTCCGGATTATTCCGGATAATTTGTCTCAGACTAATCGCCTGTCGGGAAGGGAAGTGTGCAATATTGCTCAATAATCGGAAGATCGTAAATGAGTAAAGAGCCTTTCTAAAGACTTTAGAGCTTTTTGCGCAGGAAGCTGATCACGTGGTCGGCCTGTACCTCGCCGACCATGCGACCCTGGGCGTCGACTACGGGCAGCGCATGCAGGTTGTACTTGTCGAAGAATTCCGCCAGATCGTTCTGGTGCAGGCCGGCGGGGCAGGAGAGCACGCGGGGTTCTGCCAGCACGGCGAGCCGAGTCTCCGGCTGCGCCATTACCAGCCGTGAGAGCGATATGGCGCCGCGCAGCACCTGTTTCTCATCGAGGAGGTAAATTTCCGTCACGCTCTCCGGGTCCCCGTCGAAGTTGTGCAGGGCCAGCACCGCCTGGGCCACGGTAGAGTCCAAACCCAGGGAGACAAAGTCGGTAGTCATGCAGCCGGCCGCGGAGTCCTCGTCGAATTCCAGCAGCTCTTCGACCTCTTGCCGCTCTTCCGGCTCCATCTCCTCAAGGATGGCGTCGGACTGGTCCTCAGGCAGCTCGGCAAGCAGGTCGGCCGCCGCGCCGGGGTCCATCTCCTCGACGATATCGGCGATCTTTTCCTCGTCGAGCTTCTCGAGCAGGGACTTCTGCATCCTGGGATCGACTTCTTCGAGGGCTTCGGCGGCTACCTCTTCATCCAGCGATGTAAAGACCGCTTCGCGCTCGGCCGGCGCCAGATCTTCCAGAATCTCGGCCAAGTCCGAGGGGTGCATCTCGGCCAGCCGCTCATACTCGATGCGCAGCTTGACGCGCCGTGCCGGATCGACCTCGATTACGTCGACAAACTGCCATGGGATGCCGTGCGCGCCGAGCTTGCGGGAGAGCGTTTCCAGCGTTGTGCGCGGCAAAATTCCTTTGAATATCCTGCGAAAAGCCCCGCGTAGCCCCACCTCGACCTCGGCCACGCGCAACAGGTGAGCCGCGCCTCGACCCAGCCATTCCAGGTCTACGTCGTTCACGCGGACCACCTTGCGGCCATGAATATCGATAATCTGCCGGTCTACCAGGTCCTGCTTCAGGTAAAGGTAATTGCCCTCATCCTTGAGCGGAACCAGCGCGCCGGAGGAGCGCAACTCAAGCGTGCCGGCGGGCGTCTCCATTACATCCTGGGATGGAACGATGCACAACCCGGCGCGGGTTTTGAGCACCAGCCCTGCCACCTTGCCCGCATCGGGTCCGGTAGCTACGGCAATATCCATGAGCCGCCCGCGCATGTGTCCCTGTGAATCGGTCACCGGGGTACCGAGCAGCGCGGTCAGGCTTACGCGGGTTGTGATACGAGGCCGCATGAGGTGAGTGTATCGCCTCGGCGCCGATTTATGGCAGTCAGCGTATCCGGTTGGGCAACTACAGCCTCCCGATTCCAGGTCTCTTCGGGCCTACCGGCTTACCTTCTCTTTGAATTAAATCTTGATCATCTCGATCACCCGCTCCAGATGGACGCCGCGGGAGCCTTTGACGAGCACGACGTCGCCGGGTTGAATATTTTGCAAGAGCCAGCGACCGGCGGCTTCGGCGTCGGGCAGAAAAAGCGCGGCGACTCCTCCAGTGCAGGCAGCGGCGGCCAGATGCTCGGCATTGCCCTGGACACCGGCAACCAGGTCGAGCCCGGCCTCGGCGGCCGCGCGCCCGCAGGCGGCGTGCAGCGCAGGGCCCTGCTCGCCCATCTCCAGCATCTCCCCGGCTACCAGGATGCGGCGGCGGGCGGGCCTTGCGGCCAGCGTGCGAATCATCGAGCGCAATGCCTCGGGATTTGAGTTGTAGCTGTCGTTCAGGAGGGTAGCGCCGCCGATTTCCATCACCTGGCCACGCTTGTCGCCGGCGGTGAGCGACGCAAGCGCAGCCACAGCCGCATCCAGCTCGACACCCGCTTCCAAAGCGACGGCGAGGCCGGCCAGCGCATTCATTGCGTTGTGAGCACCAAGCAGGCAGAGCGTGAATTCGCCTTCGCGCTCCCCGGCACGATATTTCACATGTAGACCAGCCAGGTCTTCGGTCGCTGAGAGAAGTTGCGGATCGGCGCAAGGGCCGGAGCCGAAGTAAACGGCGCGGCCGGGGAAGTCACGGCCAAACTGCGACACATACGGATCGTCGCAATTCAGGAAAGCCACGCCATTAGCCGGCAGTGCGGCCACCATCTCGAATTTGGAGCGCGCGATGCCGGCCTGGCCTTCGGCAAAGTTCTCAACGTGTGCCGTGCCTACATTGGTTACCAAGCCCCAGTCGGGCGCGGCGATACGCGCCAACGCCGCGATCTCGCCCGGGTGGTTCATGCCCATCTCGACGACCGCGTAATCATGCTGCGGCTCCAGGCGCAACAGTTGCAGCGGGAGGCCGAAGGCATTGTTCAAATTGCCAATGGATCTGAGCACGTTGAACTTCGCGCCCAGGGCTGTTGCAACCGCCTCCTTGGTGGTCGTTTTACCAGCAGAGCCGGTGATGGCCACGAGTAACCCGCCCCACTGACGGCGCACATGCGAAGCCAGGGCCTGCATGGCCGTGAGAGGGTCTTCGGCAATTAACAACGGTACTGCCAGTGCCGCGTCAGGCAGCGAGGCTACGCGTTCACGTGAAACTACGGCGGCTACGGCTCCACGTTCCAGAGCCGATGTTACAAAATCGTGCCCGTCCAACCGCTCTCCGCGCACCGCGAAGAAAAGCTCGCCCGCGGCCACGGTGCGTGAATCGATGGAGTAGCCGCCCACCACCAGCGCGCCCGCGTTCGCCACGCTGGCCGGCGCCTCAAGCACCACTCCCGCGCCTACTGCCGCTTCTGCCAGTGTGAGTTTCATTGCACTCCACCGTAACCCAGTTCGCCGAGCATTGAAAGCGCAATTTCGGCGTCGTCAAAGTGTATTGTGCGGCCGGCGAGAATCTGCTCCTTTTCGTGGCCCTTGCCGGCTATCAGCACTATGTCGCCCGCCGAGGCAGCCGCAAGCGCCAGCCGAATGGCCGCGGTACGATCCGGCTCGATGGAATAGCTGACCCCGGTGGCTTTGAGGCCCGGCTCGATCTCGGCCAGAATCGCCAGCGGCTCCTCGGAGCGCGGGTTGTCACTTGTTGCCATCACAAAATCGCTTCCCGCGCCGGCAGCCAGGCCCATCTTTGGCCGCTTGGTGCGGTCGCGGTCGCCGCCGCAGCCGAAGACCGTAATTATTCGCTTGCCGGTTGGCGCTGTCATCTGCCGGGCAAGGGCAATCAGGTTGCGCAGAGCATCGTCGGTATGCGCGTAGTCCACGATCACCGTGAAGGGCTGGCCCGCATCGACGGTCTGGAAACGGCCCGGAACCGACTTCAGGGTGGGGATGGTGGCTACGAGATCAGCGAACGGAACGCCGCGCGCGTGGGCGGTGGTGAAGGCGGCGAGCAGGTTGAGGATGTTGACTTCTCCGGCGAGGTGCGAGGCGACCTGGGCCCCACCGACCGGAGTTTCAAGATTGAGGATTGCTCCGGCGGGTGTGAGCGAGTAGCTCGCGGCGCGCCAGTCACCCTGGCCGATTCCATATGTACGAACCTCGGCACCCGCTTTGCGCGCGGCGGCGGCCAACTGCTCCGTGTGCGGATCGTGGGCGTTCAACACCGCAATGCGCGGAGCCGGATAGAGCGTGCCGTCGAAGAGCAATCGTTTGGCCGCGAAGTACTTCTCCATGGTCCCGTGGTAATCAAGATGGTCCTGGGTCAGGTTGGTAAAAACGGCCACGTCAAAACTCAAACCGATTGCCCGGCCCTGGTCGAGGCCATGGCTTGAAACCTCTGTTACCAACTCGGTGGCGTCGCGGCTGACACCATCGGCCATCAGTTCAAATAAGTCTCTGGATTCGGGCGTAGTGTGGACGGAAGTGCGCACCTCGCCGGCCACATGGTACTCGATGGTGCCGACGAGGACGGTTTTGCGGGCGACCGCGTTCAGCAGCGCCTCGACGAGGAAGGACGTGGTGGTCTTGCCGTTGGTGCCGGTGATACCCGTTGCCGCCAGCTTGCGCTCGGGATGGCCGAAGAAAGCGGCTGAAGCTTGAGATAGCGCGCGCCGTCCGTCTTCAACCTCAAGCACCGGCAGGCCTGCCTGAAAGACCAGCAGATGGTCGAAGGTAGGCGCGGAGTCGGTGATAATGCCCAGTGCGCCCGCAGCGATAGCCTTGTCGACGTAGCGGTTGCCGTCGGTCGAGCCGCCCTTCATGGCCACGAAGACCGAGCCGGGCCGCACCCGCCGCGAGTCATACTCGACGCCGGTTACAGGCTGGTCAGAGTTTCCGCCATTCCCGATAGCGGGAACTTCGTCGATGAATTCTTTCCACAGCATCTCGTAGTCCATTGTAGATTGCGAAATTGCGCTCCATATCGCAAGATTCAGTTCCGAGAATTGACTGATTTTGTTACTAGGAGAGACGATAATGCTTGACATGCAACCAAAAGGTTGCATAACATAAACACAATGGACGCTGATCCTGACAAGGTCTTCAAGGCGCTGGCTGCCCCAGAGCGCCGGCTGTTGCTCGACCGGCTGCGGGCGGAGAACGGGCAGACGCTGGGGCAGCTTTGCCAACACCTCGATATGACCAGACAGGCTGTAACGAAACACCTCAAGCTATTGGAAGAAGCCGCGCTGGTCGTTCCCATCCGGCGGGGCCGCGAGAAGCTGCATTACCTGAATCCGATGCCGATTCACGAGATTGCCGAGCGGTGGATTGATAGATACGAGCGGGGGCGATTGCGCGCCCTGGCCGAACTCAAGCAAAAACTGGAGGGAGAAAACGATGGCTGAATCGCAATTTGTGTATGTAACGTTTATTCGCACGACGCCGGAGAAGCTGTGGCGAGCGTTGATCGAGCCCGAATTCACGCGGCAGTTCTGGATGGGGACAACGCAGGAATGCGAATGGACGCCGGGTTCATCCTGGCGGATTGTGAAACCGGATGGGAAGACAGCCGACAGCGGTGAAGTAGTTGAGATCGAGCCATACAAGCGGCTGGTGCTCAAGTGGCAGAATCACCTCTTTCCTGAGATGACCGCAGAAGGCTACTCGCGCATGACCTATGAACTCGAGCAAAAAGGCGAGATCGTCAAGCTCACCATCGTTCATGAGATGGACAAGAAGGACTCGAAGTTGATCAAGGCGGTGTCGGGCGGATGGCCGATCATCGTTGCCAGCCTCAAGAGCCTTTTGGAGACTGGGGAATCGCTGGAAGCAACCCGCCATTGGCCTGAGGGGATGTAATCAAGCTCTCAGTAGGCGTGATCGCTAATTTATCGCGCGCAGCGGGCCACGATCTGAGTTCCGGGCGCAACCATGGTGCCGGGCGCGGGCGCTTGCTCGCGTACCGTGCCGTTACCGGAGATCTGTACTTCCAATCCCGCGGCGCCGGCCACTTCGATGACCTTGCGCACCGGCAATCCGACTAGCGATGGAACGCGAAGGGTTTTGGGGTCGACGACCATCACCGCCGTTGTTTGCTGCTCGGGCGGCTTCACCTGTTGAGGGGCGGGTTGCGGCGCGTTCGGTGCAGCCTGTGTGCCGCCGGGTTTGGTTTTGGAATCTGGGGCTGAATTTGCCGCATGCTGCGAGGGCTGCATTGTTGTTAGTTCAGCGATCCCTGATTGATTGGTTCCCGCGTGCAGGTTCATCCTATCGCCCACCCGCAGGGGGTCATCGCTGGGCAACTCATTAGCCGCCGCATAGAGCGCGCCGATATCACTGCTACGCTGGTGCGCATCGTCTTCCGCCACCGGCGCATCAGCCTTGGACGGAGTGCGGGTCGCGCGCACATCGATGTCGTGCGGGACTCCCAGGTACTCGAGAATCTGCTGCGCCACTTCGGCAAAGACCGGCGCGGAGACGGTGGTGCCGTAATAGTCTCCCTTGGGCGAATCGATAATCACGGCCACGGCGATCACCGGATTGTTGACCGGCGCGATGCCGGCAAACGAGGCGATATGCATCGTCTTCGAGTAGAGGCCGGTGGCCGGATCGATCTTCTGAGCTGTGCCGGTTTTACCGCCCGAGGAGTAACCGTTGAGCTGGGCCTGCTTGCCGGTGCCGTAGAGCACTACGTTCTCCATCATCTTGCGCATCTGGGCCGCTGTCAGAGTAGAGAGCACGCGATGCGCACCGGCAGGGAGTGGATTGGGCAGATCGGCTCCTGGCTTGAATGGCGAGGCCTGCAATGTCGTTGCCGCGCGCTGTGCCGCCGTTGCCTGGCCGCCGGCGGCGCCATCCACCTGCCCCGGCATGAGAACGTGCGGCGGCAGATAAACTCCGCCGTTGGCGATGGTGGAAACCATCGAGACCAATTGAAGCGGCGTGACGGCTACTTCCTGTCCCATGGCAATCGACCCGATCGACGAAGGGCTCCATCGGTTTACCGGCCGCAGCAGACCGCGCGTTTCGCCGGGCATTTCAGCGCCAGAGCGGGCGCCGAAGCCGAAGTCGCGGATGTATTGATAGAAGCGGTTCTGGCCCACCTTGAGGGCCAGCTTGATGGCGGCTACGTCGCTGGACTTGGCCAGCGCCTGCGTCACCGTAATCTTGCCCAGGCCACGGTCGGATTTATCATCGTGAATGACACGGCCTGCAAGCGTAATCTGGCCGCCCTGGCAGTCGATCATATCGTCGGGCGAGACTGCACGCTGCTCCAGCGCCGCCGAATAGGTGACCAGCTTGAAGGTTGAGCCCGGTTCGTAGACGTCGCTCACCGCGTGATTGCGCAGCAACTCCGGCGTGGTCCGACGCGAGAAGTTGGGATTGAAGGTAGGTCGAATGGCCAGCGCCAGAATCTGCCCGGTATGAACGTCCTGCACCACCACCGTGCCGTTGGCCGCTTGGGTCCTCTGCATAGCGTGGTCCAGCGCCCGCTCGGCCAGGAATTGGATATTCTCGTCGATGGTCAGCACCAGGTTCTGTCCCGGCTCGGGATCGTGCTCGCTCGATCCCAAGACCTTGCGGCGCGCATCCATCGCCGTGAACATGCGCCCCGGAACCCCATGTAGTTGCGCCTCGAACTTCTGCTCCAGGCCACCCAGGCCATTGTCGTCAGTGCCTACATAACCCAGTACTTGCGCGGCGATCTCGTTGTCGGGATAAAAGCGCTGAAACTCTTTCTGGAAGTAGATGCCCTTGACCGTCCCCGACTTGATGAGATCCTTTACATGAGCTGCCACTTCGGGAGTCACGCGTCGCGCCACCCAGGCAAAGTTGTGCCCGCTCGCGAGCCGGCTGGTAATCTGATCTTCGGTGGTTTGCGCATCCTCAGAGTCGGTATGAACCTGCGCGGCCAGGGCATGCGCGGCCGTCTGCTTGTCATCGATCTCAGTAGGCGCGGCGTAGATCGAGTCCACCTGCACGGTCATGGCCAGCTCGTGCAGGTTGCGGTCATAAAGAACGCCGCGGCGGGGAGCAACCTCAAAGGTGCGTTGCTGCTGCCTTTGAGCGCGATCGACGAACTCCTGGTGGCGCACCACCTGTAGCCAGAAGAGACGAGTGGCAATCGCCAGCGCCCAGAACAAAAAAAACAGGCAGATCAACCAGAAGCGCGCCCGCTGTAGCGGTATAGTGCGCGCAGTAGTTGTGCGATTCCGGTTGGATCGAAGGGCTGACTGCATGGCGAATCGCTCCGGGAATAAGACTGCGCCGCCGGCTTACTGCGCGGCGGGCGCCGGAGGAGTGGCTTGCGCAATGGCTGGAGCAGCGAGCTCGGGACCAGCTATGGGATGAACTACCTGGCCCGGTTGCGGCTCAGAAAGGCCCAATTGCCGGGCCATTGAATCAATTCGACCCGGCTGTGTAAGCTGCGCCTCGGCTAGCCTTAACTGACGGTTCTCCTCGCGCAACTGGTCGCGTACCTGCTTCTCCGACTCCACGCGGTAACCGCCCTCAATGGCGTAAAAGTGCTGCAACCCATAAACCATCACCAGCGAGAAGAGCGCGGTAACCGCTACAGAAAACCAGCGCATATGGCGAGCCCGAGCCGGATCGGGCGCCTTGACGAGCCGAGAGTTGTCGATGTGCTTGGCAAAGCAGAACTCCGGCGTGCACATGCCCCGGCGGCGCCCTGCCTGCTGGGCCATGAGTGCTTCATTCCGCTCCTTAGCCTGCGCGCTCAAGCGAATGCCCGCTTCATAATACGTCGCCGCGAATGCCGCCATGGTTAACTCCTTGCCGCACAGTTGTCAGTGGTCAGTTACCAGTTGTCAGTTATTGACCACACTCAGCTTTTCCGCCGCCCTTAACTTTGCACTCCGCGAGCGGGGGTTGCGCTCGATTTCATCTTCGCCGGCCGTAACAGGCTTCTTAGTCAATATCTCCCAAATTCCTTGCCGCGCCCCATCCCGCAAGCTATCTTTGGCGATACGATCTTCGAGCGAGTGAAAACTGATGACTACCAATCTTGCGGATGGCTTAAGCAACTTAGGTGCGGCCTCCAATAATGCGTGAATCTCATCCAACTCGCGATTTACATAGATGCGCAGGGCCTGAAATGTCCTGGTTGCAGGGTGAATTCGATCTTTTTTCATTGCCGGGGCGGATGAAGCAACAATCCGCGATAATTCCGCCGTACTTGTCACTATCCGCCCCGCAATGGCTCTGGCGATTCTCCGCGACCTCCTTTCTTCTCCTAATGTGTAAATGAGGTCAGCTAACTCACGTTCGCTTAACTCATTCACCACTTGTGCGGCGGTAGGACCGGATCGAGGATCCATCCTCATGTCTAACAATCCGTCCGCCGAAAAACTAAATCCTCTGCGCGCCTCGTCTAACTGAAGGCTGCTCACTCCAAAGTCGGCCAACAAGCCATCCACCGAACCCGGTTCCACGTGGCGAGCTATGGTGCTGAAGGCCTCGTCAATCAGCGTTACCTTCGGCGCCTGGCTGCCTAACTCCTTGCAAACCCGATCCAGCCGAGCCTTTGCCAGTTCAATCGCCTCAGGATCCCGGTCGAATGCAATCAGGTGACCTTCAGCTCCCAGCAACCGGGCAATTCCAGTGGCATGCCCAGCCAACCCAACGGTGCAGTCGACATACGTTCCACCAGCCCGCACCCTTAAAAACTCAATCGCTTCCTCGTACAGCACCGGCACATGTCGTTCCATTGGTTTCGTCATGTGCCAAGCGTTCCCCCCAGGGGGTTCCTAGTTAGAGTCCAAATTCCGTCAATGCATCAGAATCTTGTGGCGTGAGCGGATTCTCGCGTACGATATTGGCGAGCCTGTTGAAGCTCGTCACTCGCAGCAAGTTGCCCTCGCCCGAAACTTTTACGTCCCCAGTCAGATCCGCGGTGTCACGGAGCGGCTGCGGAAGGAGCAAACGGCCTTGAGGATCCATGTCGGCCCGGTCACCGAAGTAGTTGTGCGCCCGCATCAGCTTGATCCGCGCCTGGTGGCTCTTTGGCATCTTCAAGATCTTGGCCATCTGTTGTTGCCACTCCGGCATGGGAAAGATCTCGGCTGTCTCCCCGTCCTGGCTGGTGATGTAAAACGCGCTGAATTCTTTGCCGTACTTCTTCTCGATGAATGTCTTGAATTCGGCGGGCATCTTCAGCCTGCCGCGGTCGTCGATCTTCGCCTTCGGGTTTCCCGTGAAGCCGACCAGCAGATCATCCCAGGCAGCCACGGCTCCGCCCTGCTCCACTTTCGGAGACTCAGGCTCGCCAATCGGCCGGGTTTCGGGGTTATCCGTCATGCTTCACGCTCATCTGGGCTGCATCGTCAAAACTGCATGTTAAGGTGGTCCCGTTCTGACCCTCTTAGTCCATGTAGCTCCTATTATGGCCCAAGACCAGACCTTTGGAATACAAAAAAGCTATGGGAAAGTTGTGCTCCGGAAGAGCCCAACATGGCAAAAATGCAGGGGTTGAGATAAGCGCAGCCGGTAGATGTTTTCTTTTAGCGAACCACAACTAATTGTGGTAGTTGCTTATCTTGATTCCTGCCAGAATGACCCGCCGGAGAGGCGGATTGACGTGCAATACTATATGGCGAACAAATAGCGAATACTAAACTATCCTGTGCATAACTAGACCTGATTGCTCCGTTGCCGGCCCGCAACCAGCTTCAACAGATACAAGAAAACCAGTGCATTGACCACCAGCAGGCCCGTTCTCGGCAACGTTAGTTTTCTAAACACTTCGAATATCTCCCAGGGCAGGAACGAGGCGGTGATGGCCAGGGTCAAGTACTCGGCCCAGGCTTTTTCCAGATACAAGCCGATTCCCTCCACCAGATCCAAGCTGGCGTAGATGAATACGACTTCCCCGATCCGCCGAAGCAGCCGGTCATCGATAATTGACGCCCTGTCCAGGATGAAGTTGACGAAGCGCGACTCCGGGTTGAAGCGCAGATGGTCAGCCAGCCGGGCAAGAAGATCACCGACATCCTTGTGCAGGAGCCGTAACGCTCCTACTCCAATGGCGACAAATAGGAGCGCCTGAGAGAGCTTGAAGGCCGCGATGAGGATAAGCCATCGATCATGATGCCGCGGCTTCGATAAGGAATGCGATGGGGAATCGCTCATAGGGTTGGGGAACCAGTGCTAACACATACTACCTACTACGTTATCTGAATTGCGGCGGTTCTGCAGGAACCGATGTGATTGCCGGCGCTATTTCCTGAGCGTCAGGAGTGCGTTACGATCCACGAAATTGCCATCCATGACGATGCCGGAGATGCGCCGGGCGTTCCAGATATTCACGGTGGGATCGAAGTCCACAACCAGAATATCTGCGCGGCGGCCGGGTGCAATCTGGCCCAACTCATTCCAGCCGAACTGAATCGCATAGTTATTGGTGGCCGCGGCCAGCGCCTCGCGTGGAGAAAGGCCCAGCCGGACCAGCAGTTCAAGCTCGGTGTGCAAAGAGATTCCGGGCATGGTACCCGTGGCGGCTGCTCCCGAGGCCGCTAGGTAGTGCGGATAGGCTGCAAAAATAGTTTCATTCAGACGCCACCACTGCATTGCGGACTGGTCGGCCTTCTTGCGCTCGCCGTCTTCCATCCAGCGTTGCGAGGCCGCGGGAAGGCGGCGCATCCAAGGAAAAAACGGATAAATCAACTCGCCGGTCGAGCGATCCGATGGCTGGAACATATGGGCGGAGTCAAGCAACAAAGCGGCCGGCTCCTTCCACAGGTTGCGATGTTCCGGTAATTGCAAGTAAAAGAGGCTGAATGCGGGCATCAGCGCGGCATGGTGCGAGGCCAGAAAGCGAGCGTAGTCGCGCAGGTGAGGGTCTGTGGGCGGCAGTAGCTGGGAATAGTCGTAGGC